>Ga0209925_1001252_pt1 | contig 12811 bp, 9 predicted proteins | sample SalPonR2_A_D1_MG_FD_185702 | JGI IMG/M metagenome (GOLD analysis project Ga0209925, IMG submission 185702) | Salt pond soil microbial communities from South San Francisco under conditions of wetland restoration - Salt Pond MetaG R2_A_D1_MG... ...
AATATTTTTTTTGAAGAACAGCATAATTATTTATTTTATGTGATTATTACGAAGTTATATATTTTATACATATTTTTTTATAAATTTTCAAAATTGAGTAATGTAATTATTCCAAAAACAAAATTAAAATCCGGGGAAATATTTATTCTATCTTTTATTGTTATAATAATGATTGGAACTTTTCTTTTAATGATGCCGAGAGCTACTGTATCTTCGGATGGAATTTCTTTTGTTGATAGTTTATTTACATCTACTTCAGCAGTATGTGTAACGGGATTAATTGTTGTTGATACTGCAACATATTTTACCAGATTTGGGCAGATAATCATACTGGTACTCTTACAAATTGGGGGATTGGGGTTAATGACCTTTACATCTTTTTTCTCAATATTTTTCTTTAGAAAAATGACAATTAGGGAAAAATTTATGATGAGTCATGTACTTAATTATGACAGTATTGGGGATGTTCAAAAAATTATTAGTAAAATATTAATTATTACATTTTCATTTGAATTTGTTGGAGCTGTATCTCTTTATTTCAGATTTAAAAATTATTTTAAAGATACTGCATTGACAATATTCCATTCTATATTTCAATCTGTGTCTGCATTTTGTAATGCAGGATTTTCAACTTTTACAACCAGTTTAGAACGATTTAGTGGTGATATTGGAATCAATTTAACTGTTACCGGTTTAATTATTGTTGGAGGGTTAGGTTTTTTAGTTTTGCTGGAATTATTTAATTCTTTTGGAAATGAGGTTAAATTATTAAGTATCCAGGCGAAATTAGTCCTAACAGTAACTGTTGTATTGATTTTTCTTGGAACAATTTTTATTTATATTTTAGAAAGTAATAATTTGTTGATGAATTTACCGATAAAAGAAAAATTATTGGCATCTTTTTTTCAATCTGTAACTACCAGAACTGCTGGTTTTAACACCATAAGTACAGGTAATTTGACAATGCCAGTTTTATTTATGATGATATTTTTAATGTTTGTTGGTGCTTCACCTGGATCTACAGGTGGGGGTATAAAAACAACAACTTTTGGATTGTTAATAGCTACTGTATGGAGTTCTATTAAGGGTAAAAGAGATGTAGAACTTTTTAATAGGAGAATATCCAAAAGTCTTATATACAGGGTTATTTCTCTTGTATTTATCTCGATTATGTTTGTATTTACAATCTTTTTAGTGTTATTAATTTCAGAAAATTTTTCTATACAGGATACATTATTTGAATTAATTTCTGCTTTTGGAACTGTGGGTTTATCTACAGGGATTACCTCTTCTCTATCAGCTGTGGGAAAAGTTGCAATAACAGTAACAATGTTTGTTGGAAGATTGGGACCTATTACTCTTGCACTGGCTTTGAGTACTCAAGAAAAGAAAGTCAATGTTCAGTATCCAGAAGAAAGCAGTATAATGGTTGGATAAAGGAGATATTATGGCAAATGAAAAATTCTTAATAATTGGTTTGGGTAGATTTGGACAGAGTGTTCTCGAAACTTTTCTTCAAACAAATGTAGAGGTTATGGTTTTTGATTTTGATGAACAAAAGATTAATAAAATAAAAGATAAAGTACATACTGCGTTAATTCTTGATGCTACTAATGAAGAAGTTTATGATAAGTTTGATCTGCATGATTTTGAAGCTGCTATTGTGACTATTGGAGAAGACTTTGAAACAACACTATTAATATCCGTTCTTTTAAAACAAAAAGGAGTCAAAAAAGTTATTGCAAGGGCTTCAAATATTATAGAACAAAAAATATTGAAACGTGTAGGAGCCGATGTAGTTGTTGTTCCAGAAATAGAAATTGGTGAAAAGGTAGCAAATACTCTTTTAAGAAAAAGTGTTGAAGAAGCTATTCCATTGGCTGAAAATGATTCAATAGTACATATGAAACCACCTGAAAAGATAGTAGGATCTACTCTTGAAGAACTCGATTTGAGAAATAAATATTCAATAAATGTTGTTGCTGTAAAAACACAAGAAAATGGAGCAGAAAATACGGTCATCCCTACATATAAATATAAAATAATGGAAAATGATATTCTTATTATAGTTGGAAATAATGAAAATCTTGATAAATTTGTAAGAGAAATGAAATAAAAAAAGGGGAAATTTTGAAAAATTTATTAATTATTGGTACCGGTGGAACTATTACAATGAAAGTTGATAAAAAAAAGAAAGGGGCTGTTCCATCTGTTCAAGTAAATGATTTGGTACAGTATTTACCTACTATTGAAAATTTATCTAATATTGATATATATGATTATTCAAATATCCCAAGTCCATATATGACAGTAAAAAAAATGTTAAAATTAGGAAATATTATAAAAGAAAAATTAAAAAAATATGATGGTATTATTATTACTCATGGAACTGATACACTGGAAGAAACAGCATATTTTTTGGATTTATATTTGAATAATAAAAAACCTGTTATTATCACAGCTGCAATGAGAAGTTTAAATGATATTGGAAATGATGGAATAAGAAACATCTGGGCTTCATTAAAAACTGCAGTTTCATCAAATTATTCTGAAGATATTGGAGTTGCAGTTGTTTTAAATGATGAAATTTATGCTGCAAGAGATGTAACAAAAACTTATACATCTAATGTATCTACTTTTAGAGCACCTCTTTTTGGAGCACTTGGGATTGTTGATAATGATCGGGTTTCTTTTTATAATAAACCTTCTAATAGAATTAAAGAAAATTTTAACGGCATTAATGAAAATGTTGCACTTGTAAAAGCTTATGCTGGAATTAAGAATGATGTGATTGATCATTTAATCAACAATGGATACGATGGTATTGTTATAGAGGCTTTTGGAAGAGGAAATCTTCCTGAATGGATTCAATCAACTGTAAAAAAAGCTATAGATAACGGAATTGCTGTAGTAATCTCATCAAGATGTTATATGGGTAGAGTTCTTGGTGATTATGCATATAAAGGTGGCGGCAAAAAGCTGGAAGAGATTGGTGCAATTTTTGCATCTAATCTAAGAGGTATTAAGGCGAGAATTCTTTTAATTTTTGCTTTACATAAATATGGAGACAATTTAAAAAAAATAAGAAAAATATTTGATAAATTATGATAAGGTATTTTTTTCTATCAATTATCTTAATTATTTTTTCAATAACTATACATACTCATCAGTTAAATGGTAAAGCTTCCTGGTATGGACCTAAGTTTCACGGGAATAAAACAGCAAATGGTGAAATATTTGATATGTATAGTATTAGTGCTGCTCATAAAACATTACCATTGGGAACTTATGTAAAAGTTGAAAATCTAGATAATAATAAAACAATTAGAGTTAGGATTAATGATAGAGGACCTTTTGTTAAAAATAGAATAATTGATTTATCTTATGGGGCAGCAAAAGAAATTGGGCTGGTTAATAAAGGTACTGCTAATGTGAGATTAACCATTCTGAAATTCGGAGATAATAAGTACAAGAAAAATGTTAAATCAGAATTAAATATAAAAAAATATTATATACAAATTGCTTCTTTTTCTAATAAAAAAAGAGCACTAAAAATGAAAAATAAATTATCAAAAAAGTTTAAAATGGTTTTTATATATAAATCTAAGTTTTATAAAGTACTAATTGGGCCCTTTACTTCTAAAGCAGAAGCAAAAAAAGGTTTAAAAATTGTTAAATATTATAAATATAATGGGTATATTATAAATGGCATTATTAACAACAAGTAATCTTACAAAATTTTATGGATCTAAAAAGGTATTTGAAAAACTATCCTTTTCAATTTCTAAAAATCAAAAAGTTGCTCTGATTGGGCGAAATGGAATTGGTAAAACTACCTTATTTAAAATTATATTGGGAAAATTAAAACCTGATAAAGGGTCAGTTTATGTTGCCAGGGATGCAAAAATTGGATATTTACCTCAAAAAATTGTTTATGAAGATGAAAAAACAATAATTCAAATTATGGAAAACAATTTTTCTCATTTAAAAAAAATGCATAAAAAAATTGTAAAGGTTTCCCAAAATATTAAAGAAAATGAAGATAAATATCAAAAACTTATTGAGGAGTATGAAAGAAAAGGCGGATATGAGTATGAGACTAAAATAAAAAAAATATTAACTGGATTGAATTTATATGATATAAAAAATCGGAAATTTAAATATTTAAGCGGCGGAGAAAAAATGCGGGTCGGTCTTGCCCAAATTCTTCTAAATGAAAATGATATCATGCTTTTAGACGAACCTACCAACCATTTAGATCTTTTTTCTTCAATATGGCTGGTAAATTATTTAAAAGGATATAAAGGTGCTCTTGTTATAATTACACATGATAGATATGTTTTAAATAATGTGGTTGATGGGATACTGGATCTTTCAGAAGATAATATTAAATATTATAGAGGTAATTACAAGAAATATAAAAAACAGAGAATCATGGATTTAAAAAGGAATAAAAAAGAATATGAAAAACAGCAAAAAAAATTAGAAAAATTGAAAAGTTATGTAAGAAAATATAAAGAAGGAAATCGATCTACCATGGCAAAAAGCCGTGAAAAGATGATAAAAAGGATAGATGTCATAGATAAACCGGATCTCTTTGAATATAATATAAATCTGAATTTTAATAATTTTGAACGACCTGGAAAAGAAATTTTAAATATAAATAATTTCAATATTAATGGGTTGTTAGAGATTTTAGAATTAACTGCATATAGAAATGATAAGATTGCATTAATCGGTAAAAATGGTTCCGGCAAAACAACCTTATTAAGGAATATTTTTGAAGAATCTGATAATATAGATCTTGGATATAATGTTGAGCAGGGGTTTTTTCAGCAAAATTTGAAATTTGAAAAAGAGAATATTCCACTCATGGATTATTTAAATTATAAATATTATATGGATGAACCTGAAGCCCGTGAAATACTGGGATATTTCAATTTTTCTCAGGATAGTGCTTTAAAATTGATAAAAAATCTAAGTGGTGGAGAAAGAGCAAGATTGAGATTTTTAACTTTAATTGAAGATTCGCCAAATTTCTTACTTCTTGATGAACCTACAAACCATCTTGATTTAAAATTTTTGGAGATATTGGAAAATGGTTTAAAGAATTATAATGGAACTTTAATAATTGTATCACATGACATTATTTTTTTAAAAAACATTGTTAATAAGTTATGGATCATTAATGATAATAAAATAGTTGAATACAAATATGATATCAATGAAAAATTGAATGAATATATGATTTCACGAAATAATATATCTCAGGAAGAAAAAATAAAAAATGAAAATACTAGTTCCTATGAAAAAGAAAAAAAGAAACGAAATAAAAGGAAAATTTTACTTAGAAAAGTAAAAGAAACTGAAAATGAAATAAACAATATATATCTTGAAATTGAATCTATTAAAGAAAAGATGAAAAAAGAAGGAAAAAATCCTGATAAATTACATGATTATTTCAAAGAAAAAGAAAAATTAAATAAAAAAGTCGAAAAAAAATTAATTAAATTGGAATATTTGAAAAGTAAATTGAAGTAATATCTTATTGACTTATATAATATTTATAGTATATTAAATATATGGCAATTAAGTTTATTTTCTATGCAATTCTTTATTTTATAGTATTTTATGTTTTTTATAAAAAGAATATTGGATTTTTTAAAAATAAAGATTTCAAGACAGCATTTATATATTTAGGAATATTTATTCTTGGTGCAAATATAATTATCGATACATCCTGGTCTTTGAATGATAATTTAAATTTGTATTATGTGATACCACTTGCTGGTATTTTTTTGCTGATTTTTGCGCTAATTGTTTATATAACTTTTAAAAGAAAGTATTAATATTATCTTATAGAGAGAGGTGGATTGTATGACCTTTTATATGTGTCCTCAATGTGGAGCGGATATTAATTTGGAAGAAGGTAATGTTTGTGAATTTTGCGGATATGAATTAGAAATGACTAAATGTGTTTCCTGTGGAAAAGATATTCCCAAGGAGGCCTCTGTATGTCCATTTTGTGATGAAGAACAGGTTGAGAATGAAATTGATACAGAGCCGGTTGAAACAGCAGTTGAGCAAGATTTCATGGAAAGAGATGAAGAAATTGAACAAAGCATAACAGAAAATTTGTTTGAACATAAAGCAGACAAAGATGAGATATATAAAGAAGAAACTGATGAGAGAGAACCATCTATACCTGAAATTGAAAGTTCGGAGGAAGAATCAGTAATCTCAAATGTAGAACAATCTTTTGAAGAAAGTAATTATCAGGATCAAAGTGAAATAGATTTCGGACATCGGGAGGAAATTGAGGAAATAGTACCTGAATCAGATGCAATTGAAGAGGAAACTGAGATTGAAGAATCTGAATATATCGAAGAGATGGAGGAGCTGGACCTTCAAGAAGAAGATGAAGATTTATATGTAGAAGAAGAACCAGTTGAATCTAATATTGAAGAAGAATATGAAACAGAAGAAATTTCAGAATATGAAGAAGAAATGATTGATTCAGTTGATGAACAGGAAATAATTGAAGAAGATTTAAAGGAAACTGAAATACAGATGGAAGAAGAAATGGACGAAGAAGAAGAGGAGAAAGAAGAAAATTTCCAGGTTTGTCCTGAATGTGGGTCAAAGAATCCTAAAGAAGCTAAATTTTGTTTAAATTGCGGATCAAATCTTGAAGAAAAAGAAGAAGCCAAAACCGAACAAGAAAAAAATATATGTCCTGAGTGTGGTGCTGAAAATTTAAGTGGAGCAAAATTTTGTATGGTATGTGGCAGTACATTAGCAGCAAAAGAAACTGAAAGGAAACCAGCAGAAGAAGAAAAAGAAATAAAAAAAGAAGAAGCAGAAGAAGTTGAAGAAAAGGAAAAAATTAAACAGGAAACAACAAAAGTAAAAGTAACATATGATAATAATAATAAATTTAAATATAGATTTGTTTTTAATAATGTCAAAGAAGTTAATCCCTCAATAGATGAAGAAGAACTTGAAACATTGATGAATAATAAAACTTTTGTAATAGATATCCCTGATCAAAAATTGGATGAATTTATATCAGAATTGAAGGAACTGGATTGTTCAGTTGAAATTATCGATCATGAAAAGAAAGAAAAAATATCCAGTAAAAAAGTTGATGAAGAAGTTGAAGAAAAGCAGGAAGTTGTAGAAAAAAAGGAAAAGAAACATAAAAAAGATATCTATTTAAAGTTGAAAAATTTAAAAGGGGATAATAAAGCATGGAAGAAAAGATTTACAACTATGATAACAGCAATGAGACCTGATATTACTGATGAGGACGCTGAATCTTACTGTAAATCAGGAACGGTTAAAATTCCGGTTAAAAGTAAAAGTGATGGTCGCCAATTAGGTAAAGTTTTACAGGCTCTGGGATGTGAATATAAAATAATAAAAGAATCTATAGAATCTTCAAAAAAGAAGAAAAAAACACCAGATAAATCTGAAAAAAAAGAGAAGAAAGAGCAAATAAAAAAAGAAGAAGTTCCTGAAGAAGAAAAACCAAAATTTTTGATTTTATCTGGAGTTGACAAGAAAAACTGGGTTGTAAGGGAAAGATTATTAGAAAAATTGATTTCCATGTATCCTAATATGACAAGAGATATAGCTGAAGGAATTGTTACCCAGCCGGTTGTTAAATTACGTGTTAAAAACCTGCATGAAGCTGAAAGTTATAAATCTGAATTTGAAGATATGGGTTGGAATACAAGAATAGAAGATGTTGAAAAAATGTTAAAAGCGAGGAAAAAATCAAATGGAAGAAATGTTAATGTTAAAAAAAGAAAGCAAATACACCAGACATTTCTAAAAAGAGAAAAAAGTAAAAGAAAAAATATATTGACAACTTTGATTGTTGCAATTTTTGTAATAGCTATAGGATATTTCCTTTATTCAAATTTCTTTACACATGAAAATTATGTAATGGTACAGGCAGAAATAGGTAATGAAGAGGTTGAATATTCAACCAGTGGAGAACCTGTTGTTAATCTTCATAATAATCCCAGAATGGATTCTAAAAGTGTTGGTATTCCAGTTACTGTAGGAGAAGTTTTAGAATTATCCAGAGTAGAATCTATCGAAGTTAGCGGCTACACCTGGTATGAAGTAGAGGTACCTGGAATGAGAAATAAAACAGGTTATATAAGAGGTGATTTAGTCGTACCATCAGATAAAAATGGAAATCCTATATCTACACCTATAGAATAAAAATTGAGTAAAAAGTTTATATAAATTATAAATGATATCCTAGATTTTATTTTTATTTAAAAATTTATTATTTATTAAAATATATAAACTTTAATTATTAACAATATATTTTTTTGATTAAATTTGTTTTGGATGGTAATTTTAACTACAAAATAGTTTTGTTTTTTGAAGAGATATTGTCATCCTTCTATTTTTATTTTATTTACTGTAATAATATCTTTATTTCTAGAAAATTATTATAAAATTGATTTTAGATATTTATTTTTCTTTATTATTCTTTTAATAGCTATTTATATATTGAGCAGTTTAAAATTTACATACTCGCAGAAAATTATTTTTCAATTTTTATTTTTAATCATATTGTTTTTTTTATATTTCTCATTAATAGATGGATTTAAGCCAAAATATGAAGTATTTGATAAATATTTTTTAAATAAAATGGGATTTTTTAAAAACCTTAAATATTTTAATTTCTTAAAATCTATAATATTAGGAGATAGAACATATTTATCACAAGAGTATAAAAGTATATTTAGTTTAACCGGGAGTTATCATTTCATAGCTATTAGTGGATTACATTTTGGGATATTGGCCTCAATATTATCTGTATTATTTAAAATTTTTAAAAAAGAAATAAAAAATATTTTAATTATAGTATTTCTTTTTATCTATTTAATTATGATTAATTTTTATGTATCAGCTTTTAGAGCTTTTATAATGATAAGCCTTTATTTAATTGCTAAAATATTAAATAAAAAGTCTTATCCTTTGAATATTTGGGCATTCACCACAATATTTTTACTGGTTTTAAATAAAAATTATTTTAATAGTTTAGGGTTTTGGCTCAGTGTTATAGCTACTCTTTCTATTCTTTTAATTATAGAAAACTTGAGCATGATTAATCATAAATTAATAAAAATATTTGTAATCTCTTTAAATGTTCAGCTTTTTTTACTGCCTGTAATTTTATATTATTTTAATCATATTAACATTATGAGTCCAATATTGAATATTTTTGGAGTGTTTTTTTTATACCCTATCATTATTCTTGGTGTAATTCTTATTTTTCCTCTACCGTATTATTTTACAAGGTTATTTGTTAGGATTGTAGAAAAATTAATATTTTTGTTTGTTTCGTATATAGAATATTTCAAGAAAGAAATGTTTATTATTAGGTGTGAAAAATTTTTTGTATGGATGATTATATTATATTATCTTTTTTTCATACCATTATTTTTCTACATCAAATATATCTTCAAAAAAAGAAAGGGATAATAATGTAGATATTTTTTTAATGCCCTTATTATGTACATTCTTTTTTAAATCAGATAGAGTTTTTTTGAGTTTGTAATTACTTGAATAAATGTATAAAGAAGGAATACCGCGATTAATAAAAAGTTGGTCCTCTGCATATCCAGCATAAGAAATATTCAAATTTAATTTTATGTTAAAGTGTTTTATAGTAGTTTCGATATTTTCATAAATAGAAGGATAAGTTAATCCTCCTCCAATTTCAAAATAAATATCAGAAGCTCCTATATCGGATAAATTTATCATGTATTTTGTATTAATTTTATTGAACTCCTCTGTTGATAATAAAACCTGACCTCCTTTTAAACCATGGTTGGTTCCCGAAAAGATAACAAAATATATATCATTTTTTCTCTTATACTGCTGGATATTAGAAATATTTTTAGCAATATTTAAAAGTGTAATAATACTTGATACATTATGAACGGCGTTTTTATGATATATTTGTTCCGTTTGCTTCCCCATACCATCAAGCTGTGTTGCAAAAATAATATTTTTTTTGGTTTGCTTGTATTTTTTAGATGCAGGTAAATATCCAATTATATTCATTGTTTTTTTTCTTTCTATTCTCATTGGTAAATATATTGAAATTCTATTGTTAAGATGAAATGAATATGGCTCATTAGATTTTAAAATATCATCTTTTATCATTGGAAAATTAATTTCACGCCCGTTTTTTTTAAGATTTATTTTATTATGTGGAATAAATATTTGTGGAAAATTAGACAGCTGGTATGAAGAAGGAATATAAGCAGAGTTTTTAACTTGATTGGTATTCTTATTTAAACAATCAACATAAATAATTCCTTTAGCACCGAAATTTTTAGCTAAATAAGCACGATAATATATGTTTGAATATTCGGGATTGTCAATCAAAATTCTCTTGGGTATATTTTTAAATGCAATAACTATTTTATTTTCAACGTTTACTGCTGTATAGTCATTGTAATTTTGTCCCGGTAAGACCAGGCCAAAACCCACAAAAACTATTTGGGAATTCTTAATATTACTTTTTCCAGATGTTTTTGATATTATATAGTCTTTTCCTAATTCTAAATAGTTTTTATCAATCCATATACGTGGGTCCTTACCAATTATTCTTGATTTTATTGAGAAATATTGAAAATAATTTTTTAGAAATTTTGGGGTTTTCAGATTTAAAAGATTAAACTTATAGGACAGGTAATCAGCTGCAAAATTAAATTCTTGTGTTCCTGGATACAATCCTTTAGTTTTTTCATTAATAATATTTTTGAGATCATCATTAATATTAAAATTTTTGTTAAATATCTTATAATATTTATTTTTATAATCAAATACATTTTTATTTTGGCAGCTTACTATTAATATAATGAGTATAAGAAAAATAGCTTGACTTTTTTTCATGAATAAATTATAAATAATTAATAGAATATTGCAAGAATTATGTATTAAAGATTTGGAGGTTTTATGTATTTAATTACTGGTGGATGTGGTTTTATTGGATCTCATATAGCAGAAGAAATGGTTAAAAATGGAGAACAGGTTATAATTTATGATAATCTTTCTTCAGGGAAAAAGGAAAATATAGCTCATTTAAATAATTCGGTTAAGTTTATAAAAGGAGATATAAGAAACAAAAAAAAATTAGAAGATTTAATGAAAGATGTAGATTATATTTTTCATGAAGCTGCATTAGTATCGGTAGTAGAATCTATTAAAAATCCTTTAAAAAATAATGATATTAATATTAATGGGACCTTAAATATACTTGAAACTGCAAGAAAAAATGGTGTTAAAAAGGTTGTAATGGCTTCATCAGCTGCAGTCTATGGAGATGACCCCGGATTACCCAAAAAGGAATGCATGAAATTGAAGCCGATTTCACCATATGCTGTATCAAAAGCAGTACTGGAATATTATGGAAAATTATATAATGAATTGTACAATTTAAATACAGTTTCTTTAAGATATTTTAATGTATATGGCCCAAGACAGGATCCAGGTTCTCCTTATTCAGGGGTGATTTCTATTTTTACTAATGAATTTAAGAAAAAAAATCCAGCTGTTAAAATTTATGGAGATGGAGAACAAACAAGAGATTTTATATATATTAAAGATGTTGTAGCTGCAAATATGTTAGCCATGGAAAAACGCTCCATGAATGGTAAAGTTTATAATGTTGCCACAGGAAAAGAAAATTCACTGCATAATCTACTGCATATAATGGAAGAACATACAAGTAAAGAAGTAAATATCAGATATGAGAAAACCCGAAAGGGGGACATTAAAAAATCAGTAGCTGATATTCAAAAAATTAAAGAAAAAGAATTCATCCCCGAATTTAATCTAAAAAAGGGCTTAAGCAAATATTTTAATTTTTTAGGAATAATCTAAAAATATTCCAAATTCATTTTATGATTTTAAAAGAATATAAATATAATCTTGACAATAATATTCTATTATGTTATTTTTTTAGCAGTCGGGAGGTAAGAGTGCTAAAAGGAGCTTTTTATGCTTAATAGCAGAGAAAAAAACATATTGCTATCAACTGTTATAGATTATATACATAGCGGAAATCCTGTTAGCTCAAGTAGATTAAATAGAAATTACAATGTAAATGTATCTTCTGCTACAATTAGAAATGTAATGTCCAGGTTAGAGGAACTAGGTTATTTAAAACAACCGCATGTTTCAGCAGGAAGAATCCCCACAGATAAAGGGTACCGTTATTATGTTGATAACTCCATTTTTTTGCATTCTCTTACAGAAGGTGAAAAAGGTAGAATTAAATCACAGTTAGAAAAGAAGATAATGAAACTTGATAATTTATTACAGGCAACATCATCAATGCTGTCAGAAGTATCAAAAAAAATTGGGGTAACAGTATTACCTGAAGTAGAAAATGATAGATTAAGATGTCTCAAAATTATTCCCATATCAGACAGAAAAGTATGCGCATTAATTATTACCAAGTCAGGTATTGTCAGAGAAGAATTGTTTGAATTTAATGAACACAAGTTTACTGATAGATTATTTTTAAAGAAAGTTAATAATTATCTTGATGAGTTATTACAGAATAAGAAACTTTCAAGAATAAACGAAATATTAGAAAATAATTCATTTGAAAATATCGATTATAATTTTTTATTGAAACATCTTTTGGGAAAATTAATAAATATAAAAAATGAGAATAAAAAAGTATATATCAAAGGTTTGATAAATTATTTGAAAACTAATAATTCAAAAGATTTAATCTATCTTTTTGAGAATGGAACAATAAATT
>Ga0209925_1001254_pt1 | contig 12803 bp, 17 predicted proteins | sample SalPonR2_A_D1_MG_FD_185702 | JGI IMG/M metagenome (GOLD analysis project Ga0209925, IMG submission 185702) | Salt pond soil microbial communities from South San Francisco under conditions of wetland restoration - Salt Pond MetaG R2_A_D1_MG... ...
CAAAACCAATAAATAAAAAAGCCTATGAAACAATTACAAGAGTATGTAAATGGAAATCATCTAGAACACGACAACCAATGTTGGAAACTAGATGATAACACAATCGTAAACAAGAAATTAGATTTCCTTACATCTAAAGAGGATGTCTATAAGTATTGTGAAGATTGTGACAGAAACCACTTATGTCTGACATTGTTAGGCATTGCAGAAGTGAGAGAGAGTAGGAACACTTATAAAGCAAAGAAAGGACACCGATGAAAGAATTCCAAAGTAAGGCGTATGAGAAATATTACGCAAGAGAAAGAGGCTATATTGAACTACTAAACAAAAAGTTCATCAGCTTCGATGTCTATGTTAGGCTGTTTCACAGGAATAGAATAACATACGAGTTCAAGAAAGAGCTCGCAGCTAAAGGTAAATATTGCCTTTTCTGTGATAAAAAGATTGCAAGATGTACTTGCGAATGAAACCAATGAGGGGAGTGTATAAGCTTCCCTCTACTATGGAGGGGTGTACGGGGTTAGTCCTATTCCAAACGTACTGAAAGAGTCAAACAAGTTCTGCAGAATGGTTGTGACTGATGAGTTCAAATCTCATCTCCTCCCGAATTAAACCTTTATATATTAAATACTATTGGAATGAAAGAAGAGTGTGATATAATAGACATATGTTGTTGAGGAAAGATGTTTTGGTTTGATAAAAACGATAAAAGAGTATTATTTATGGATAATAGAATACTAGAGAAGTGAAGTATAAAACAAAGACAATCATTTGAGGTTAGTCCACAGTTAATATGTGATTTTAGAGATATTCCATATGGAGATTGAACATTCAAAATAGTTGTAATGGATCCACCTCACTTATTGAAATTATGAGACAGTAGTTGGATGTGTAAAAAATATTGAAAACTAAATAAAGAATGGAGGAGCGATTTGATTATGTGATTTAATGAATGAATGAGGATTTTAGAAAAGAGGTGAATACTAATTTTCAAACGAAATGATTATGATATACCGTTATCAGAAATTATAAATTTATTTCCAGTCAAGCCATCTATATGACAAAGAACTTGAAAAAACAATAGAACGGCCCGATTGATATACATGAAATAGTTTCAGCACAATTAAACCTTTATATTATTATATGCTTAGAGATGAATGAAAAACAATTTGATATTATTAAAAATCTAGCAAAAATAGTTTGGATGTATTGATACAATTGAAATTATTTGAAAGAAAAATTACAAGAATTAGATAAAATAAAATACCACAAAGATAATATATTAAGTATTGTATGAGTAATGGATGAGAATAATAAGTCAAAATTATTTTGATTATGAGATAGTTTGTGATTAGATATTAGGGCAATACGAAGTAAAGTATTTTATTGATAAGATTTTAACCACCTAAACCACTTATACAATGACAGTAAATGATTTAATTCAGAAGTATAAGAAATTAGTTTTTGATGCTCCACAGAAATTAGATAAGATGGATGCTTGAATGATTTGAGCTTTTGTTATGGTTATAGAAGACCTAGAGAAGCTATCAAATGAGGAGCATATTTATAAATGTCCTAAATGCTGAAGAGGTACAAAAAACATTACTTCATTATGTGATATGTGTAACAGTAAAGACTAGGTATAGAATGTTTTAATTTGTTAATATATAGAGTGATGAAAAAGATTGTTTTTAATAAATTAGATGAAATGAATTATTCTAATTTAATGCATTTTGATGTATGGATTGATTCTAACGAACATCCTACTTTTGATGAGCAAATCAATATTATAAAAGAAGCAAAAAAGATTTGAGAAAAAGAGTCGACATTTAGTAAACCAACAAAGATAAGGTGTTGTGTTTATTATAAATCAGACAATAAATTCATACTAAGAAAATGTTTCTTTTTAGAAGCTTTTATAAATCCAGATAAAAAAATATTTAATGTCGAACAAGTAGATACTTTTGGTAGAACTATATATTGTCATATGAAATATAGTTTTCTTAATACATAAGCCTTTACTATCTTAAAGCACACACAAATGAAGAAACTATTACTATTAGTTATGATTAGGTTTTATATTTGTTAATATATTATAACACACAGTGTTTTTATTCTTATTGAAAACAAATGAATAGAACAGAACGCATAAAGATTTCAAAAAATAAATCAGTTTTAGAGCAAATATCTAGATTTATTCTTTCTGTCAAGAAATGAGATACAATATGAATTCGCATTGATGATTTTGAAAGATTAATAAAAGAGCTTGATGACAAATCTATAACTTGATGGGAAAGAGCTATTATTTTAGATAGGATTACTGTTTTAAGAAAAGTTCCATTTAAATTTAATGTTGATAAAAACATGCATGATAAAACTTTATATTGAAGTAAATGAAATAATGCTTAAACAGAATTATGATAGAATATTATCGAGATTAAAGTCTGCGAAATCTGTATGTATGAAGTGTTGAATAAGATACTGAAAAAAGAAAGACGATATAAGTTTACATGATTTTGAAGAATGAATATGTGATATACATCCTAGAGATGAGAGGTGCTTGGTTACAAGCGTATCTAACTTTGAAAATTGAGTAAAGTTTCGAGACGGTTTTGAATTAAAATTTAAAAAATATATTAAATAAAATTTTATATACTAATATATCGTTATGCGTAAAGCTATATCAATATCACTTGCATTACTCATGTTCCTTATATCTTTCTGCTGTCTTATTTTTACGTTGCACCTACAGACAGTTATTGTTTTGGGTTGAATAATCTCATTATTATTTGCTATCTTTTTTTGAGTTTTAGTTGTTTGATTAGTTAGAGAATGGAGATAAGATATAAACATAAAAAGACAAATACAATTGTGAAGCTATGACTAACTGATAATAATTGAGAGCTTCAACAAATATATTTTTCAGAAACATGATTTACATTGCCTGCAGATGTTGTTGAAAAATCTAAAGAACGAGAACCATATAAAAATAATCCTGTATCAAGTATATTAAATGAATTAACTAAAGAATTTTTGATACAAGATGAGTCGCTATTAAAAAGAATAAAAATTATCATAGAAAATAATATGTCAAAAATATCGAAAGATGATTTAAGAGTAATGGATATTACAAAAATAAATTGAAAGAAGTACATAAATTTGTCTCAAATCATTGATTTATTGATTAGCATGTGATTTATGAATTGAGATGATAAATAAATGCTTATATATTACCATATAATAAACCTTGCGTCTCTATAAATAATATTTATAAAGTCTCTTGGATAAATAACAGTTAATAACTATATTTTAATAATTAATTATATAATAATGCCATTAAACAACAAGAAAAAGACACCAAGCAGAGAAAAAACTGCAAAAAAAATGAGAATTATGCAGCAAAAAGAAAATGAGGACAGAAAATTAAAAAAGATTAAAAAGAAAGCAAAATGAAAAGTTGGTTTGTCTTGAAAAAACAAATCAAAATCAATAAAATAATAAAACATTTACATTATAAGATTTATTGATGGTTAAAAATTCAGTCAAGGATATAAAAGCTATGGTAAAAGCTAAAGAAGAGAAAAAAAGAGCGTATTGATGATTGGCTCATTTTGATAGTTTAGAGGATTTGATTGATAGAATTGAGAGCTACTTTGAATCTCTAATAACATCTGAACCAAATCCAAACGACCCTGAATGATGATATATAACAAGAAACAAGATACCTAGTCTCCCTTGATTGGCAAAACACCTAAAAACAACAAGAGAGGTGCTTAAAGAATACTGTAAACACGAAGAATATAGGGAAGCAATACGAGCAGCTAAAACAGAGATAGAATCAAGAATAGTAGATTTGGCCAATGAATGAAGAATGAATCCGTCATGGGCTAAGTTCTACTTAAAAAATTGTGACTGATGGGAAGATGTAATAAACAATAAGAATACAGACGAAAAAACAACTAACTATAACATAAACATTGTAAGTCCTGCCCCATTGAAAGATAAAGAAATAGAAAAAGCAGAAGTTATAGATGCGGATTAATTATCCTACATACCAAAAAAGACCCTGTAATGGGGTCTTTTTTATATTACATGAATACTATTCATACTGGTTTTATAAAGTTCTTTTTAATATGTGCAGCCCAATTTCTATATTCAGAAACATTTATTTCCCAACTGTCATATTTGTTATTTATCTCAATCAATTTCTTTTCATTAACATCTAGTCTCCATCTTACTGCGTGTCTTCAATTTCGTATATCATATATTCATCCTAATACTCAATCAAGCCAATCCTTTACAACATTACTAGATGTTCATCTCGAACCAACTATAGAGTATCAATATGTTAATGCTTTGTTTGTTTCCTTAGTATTTAAAGGAAATGCAAAGGCAAATGGATTTTGTCATTTGACATTTCTTCTTCGCCATTCTGCTACATATGGTGCGACCATATAGACACTATCTCATTCGTATTGAGTAAATCACTTTGAAACTAAGAAGTTATTTAAGCTATCTAATTGTTCGCTTGTTAGTCTCATATTGTATAGGTCAGATATTGCACCTATATTTGCATAATCAGAACAGTCGTTTGTCTCTTGTTCATATTGTACAATCTTATCATCCTGTCTTTTAAATGGAAGATGATACTTATAATTAATCAGTCAATTGCTGTTTGCTATCTTTACTCAATTGCATTGGAAGTGTGCTTTTTCTTTTTTAAACAAATCATAGCTCCAATCAATCTCATATTTCTTCGCTATCTCTGCAATCTTATTTCGAAGGAAATCTCATACATTGTAGAGGTGTCAGTGAATAGACGGTTGGAATGCTATATCAATCGCAAGTCAGTAGTTGTGTTTTGAGTCCAGCGTCCAAGTGACTTTTTTTCAAGGCTTTGTTCTGCCTATAGCGTACAGCTCTTTTTGACGTTCCTTGCTTCTAAACATCTCTGTTCAAAATATGAATATACCAAGATACCTAAGGTGCTCCATTCGTAGTTCTACCTTTATTTTGAAGTCTTGGTTTAGAGAGTCTATATCTCTATTTTGCCTTGTTGCCATGATTTTTTTTGGTTAGACATTAAATATTATTTTTTGTACATTTTCTTTGTTTCGTACGAAGCTGCACCAAATAATATTGTTGATAATGAACCAATCAAAATTACTTCTGCTTCTCCAAGCAATCCTTTAACTGCCAAGTAAGCTACTGTAGCTCAAATAACAGATGCAATTGCTCCCTTTTTACCTTGTAGGAATTTCAATAATTTGGCCATGATATAATAATTTATAATATAAATCTATTGTACTTTTTCTTCTAAGAACTTTTTAACTGTTCTTAATAAGTATTTAAGTATTGCTGTAATTGCGTCATATTCAAAGACATCTTTTCAAACCCTTATTGCTAGTATATTAGCAATTATACTATACAATTCAGAAACCATCAATAATCAAGCTATCGTTTTAACAAAATCAATTCAATCAAGTCAAATTCATGTTGCAACGAGTCATATCATCAATGGAACTAAAAGTAACAATAACTTACTAATTAATCAAGATTTTGCCTTCTTGCTAGTAATACTTCTACCTCAGCTAACAACTCAAGACTTTATTATTCATGTAGCAAAATCAACTATAATTAATATTGCAAGTATTGTGAATGGCTCTACATGCCGTTGGCAAATTCAAAAGAAATATGCCGACGCTGGATAAGCTATTGCTTTAATAGCCTGTATTATGTCATTCATATTTATCCCATAATTAATTTAAATAAGTAAAACATTATAATTGAACTCTTCTCATCTCTGGCATATTCCCTACTACATGTCGTTTTATTGTCTTTCCTACTTCTCAAGTAACAAAAACTTCCATGTTTGGTCAGTTTAAGTTAAGTTGAAATATTCGACCAGATGCTGCTGGGTCTTCTGCTAACACTTCTACATTATATGTTCATCAAACATATGAAAGACTTCATCATACATTTTTTATACCGCCTGTAACTTTAAATATTTTAGTATCTCCTGTTGATGTGTCAATTCCTGTTACTAGCATATCAAAAGTACATACACCCAGAGCAAAAGAGAAAGAAAAGCTTGCTGTTGATATGCCACGAAGTCATATTTTAGTTGCACTTCCATTTGTCGTTTCTCCTCGCCAGTTATTTACTCATCGACCAAAATAGTTATCTGAACTTGGTGGTTCATTATCATGTCATTGCCATATACCACCATAATGTCTAGGGTGACTCCTATATCATAGTGAGGTTCAATATGAAACATTTTTATCGTTTTGTTGAGCTCAAAGACATGTTGAAAAATTTCAATATGAATTCACCTCCCTTCCTATTGCAACTGAATGGTCTCATGCTGCCTTACATTTTGCTCAAATTGAAACAGCATATTTTCATACTATTGATGAAAATCATAAAGAAGTTGCTGTTAAGTTATCTGGGAAAGGTCAATCAGCCTCCATTCATGAATTTTGACTCAATCATCTCCAATAGGTTCAATCAAATATGTATGACCTCTTTTGAGATGGACGAATACTTTCTATGTCCTCAGAAGCTGTTTTTACATTTATAACAGAAAATATATCTTCAACATCTTGATTATTACTAATATTGAATATAGTTCAAACAGCAGGATTTTCCTCTAATGTTACATTTCTAGCATTACCTCAATCTGTTGTAAATATTTGATACGTTGCAGATGTTCATGATATCAATGAGATGTCAGAAGTAAGATTTTGAACATTAACATTTTCATTGTTTACTCCTCCACCTCATCCACCTCAAGATATTTCAAAAGATGTTCAGTCGGCAAGTATTAGCCATACAGAATTATCTGTTTTTACAAAAATATTAGCCAACTGTGGGCTTTTTGGTTGCTCTGGAAAGTCTGTCTTAAAGAAAGTAGATTTTGACTTCATTTCTCTCTGTTTTAGAATAAAAAATATGTGTGATAATTAATTACGTTTGAGCCGTCTTTGTATATGGCGGCTCTTTGTTTGAGCCGTCTTTGTATATGGCGGCTCTTTGTTTGTCCCGTCTTTGTATATAGCAGGACGTCCAATAAGTAACACATATTGCCTTACTTATTGGACGTACTGCTGTACATCCTTTTTTTTATTTAACTAAGAATTGGCTTCATATTTCATTTCTACCTTGCTCAAGATATATTTTGCTATTTGATAGTCTACTAACTTTTCAAGTTACTTTATCTCTAAGTACAAAATGTACATCTGGGAATTTCTGAGCTCAGTTTTTGGTAGTGTAACTATAAGAATAATCTCTTTCCATCCACATGTCTTTTGTTATTCTTGTTACGTTTATTGGTCTATGTTTATTAGCAGAAGTTAAATCTATTTTTTTTATCCTAGGATATTGATTTCTTGCTTTATATACACCATATAAGTCATAATTATCTGTATCTACATAATCTATATATACGGTATCTATCCCTATTGGACGTATAGTTACTGCATAGTTATCGTCATTATTTTGCTTAATTGAATATGCTACAGCCAACGATAGATTTAGTTCTCATAAATCTTTCGTAACAGCAACAGGGCTTTTTGCTGAATTAACATTAAATCACTGGGTTGATAAATTAAGAGATATGTATTTTGTTCTATATAAATCAATATTAAAGACACTTGTTGGAGCTATTACAGCTCAACCTCAAGATAGACTCCTCCTATTTCATCCTCATTTACTAATTTCTGTATTAGGATTTATATTCGCATAGTAACCTCTTTTTGTAGATGGTAACCATACCATTCTTCGAGGCTCTTCTATTGCATCATAAGTGTATGAATAAGGAGTACATTGAGATATTATACTTTGTATAAAAGAAGTTGCATTACCCCAATTGCATCCATTTCATGGTTCGTTCATAAAACTACCTCATGGAGCGTTTCATCATTTGAAGTAGTTGTTTCTTCCTTTTAGTACAGAAATCAAGGTGTTTTTACCTGCCATTTTGTTTATAGGTATTATTGAGTCATCTATTACATCATAGAAACGAGCATATATTGCATTATTAAATGTACTTCAATTATTTGATGCATTTGCTGCACAAAACGAATATACCTCACTAGCGTCTGCAAATACATTTCATTTCCAAGTATTTATTAGTGTTCAAGTTGGATAATCTACCTCATATAAATCACATCTACAATTAGCATAATCACTATTGAGTTCTTTAGAGCCATTACCATACGAAACCATTAAATTAGTGTTTCCTATTGAAACATTGGATTGATGAAACTCTGTTGCAGTTATTGATGCAGAATTACTTTTAGGAGAAACAGATAACATTCAATATTCTATTATTCTATCAGCTCCTCATCCTCATGTTCATCAAACTTGCACTTCTGAACCATCCTTAAATCTCAACCATTCTGTATGGTCTGGACGTGTATATCTGTATACGATATCGTTTGTTTTTGGATTTTGGATATCGGCAGACTTTACTAAGCGAATTGGTAGATGCTTTTTTCAGTTCATAATTACGCTATAATAATTTAAATATAATGAAGAAAGACTCTAAGCAGCTTTCCTAATAATGAAGATAGACTCTAAGCAGCTATCCCGATGATGAAGAAAGACTCTAAGCAGCTTTCCTAATCGAGATTGTATATACTTATCTACTCAATGTTAATACAGGAGGTTTGTCTCTTCATTTTTCTAAGTAAATGTATTTATCTGTTAATGGTGATATCATGTCTGTAGTCTTGTCTCTCAAGAATAGTTTACAATTTTTTCTTGGATGCCCTCATCCATAGTCTCAGAGAGATTTTTTCAATAGTCAATTTATGTTTGATTTGCTTATTCTAGCCTTCATTTCTGCTACAGGACGATTGTCTGGAAATATTTTCATCATTTCCCCGTATCAATCTTTTTCGTTTGTATATCCATACAAATCATACAGAGTATCATCATAACTATTAATGTATAGTTCATCAGCTCAGACTGGCTTTATGTATGCAGAATAATAATCAGTTCAAAGATAATTTGCATGTAACTTGTATGCTATCACAACACTATATTCATCTTTCCTTATCTGATTTACAAGTGTTTTATAATCATTTTTTTGAAAAATTCATCAAAATTCTTGTGTGTTTCTATTTACAAGAACATAATAAGACTCACTTCAAACAACTTCCCAAGTTACTCATTGTGCTCTTTTTGGGGTATTTATTCAATTAATAAAGTTTCATGCTCAATCTATAGAATGTCTTTGTCCATTTGTAAAATCAATTTGAGCTTCATCGTTTAGTAATTGATATCTATTTCTCCAATTTCTAGGCATCCAAATAGCTCTTCGTGGTTCATCAACAGCATTGTATGTATATCATCATAGCTGTGGAAAAAGTGTGTTAAATAAGTTTTCTATAAACATCCTATATTTAAATCAATCCCACGATAAAGCACTCTCTTGTGGTAGTCTAGTGAAATCACTAGATGAATTTTTCCCATTTCATCTTCATCTTAATATATGGTAAAACGTGTTCACCACATTAAGACTTGTCACTTGAGGTACTTCTTCGTTTATAATGTCATATACTTCAACTATTATATGATTATCAGCGTTTCCAGCCGTTACTGAACAATTACTTAATATCCAATTGTGTAAATCGGTTGTTCAAGAAAACTTGAGTCATATATTTTGGGAAACTTTATTATTTGAGCTATCATATTCAAAGATATCAAAATAACATTTAAAGTACGAAACATCAAATGACTTACTATTTCCACCAACAACATTTTTATTACCCTTTCATGCAGTCTGTATTGAATAATAATCATCATCTATGATTGCATCATTAATCCTATATATGGTAGACCTAGTGTATACTAATTTTTCAACTGAAGAACCTCATGTTTCTTTCTCAATTAAGTCTCAGTCGGCTATTCAATCTTTAAATCGGTACTCAGTTCATCCAACATTTATTGTTAATCCTTGAAACCTAACGGTACTAGGAATACCTGCTAAAGCAGATGAAACATCACTCCAAGGCGTTTGTCATGTAGCTGTATCAAAATACCTATCGTCAATAGGTTTCGGTGAGCTTATTTTAATGTTGTCATTCAGTGCTATTGCCATAATGATTAATTATACATAATAAATTAAGAATTTCTCAATTGCATTGCTCCAGTAGGAGTTGTTTTATATGTAGAAACATATATTTTATATTGAATTCCATTTCGATATAAGTCTGGAGAGTCTACTGATACAAGATTTTCTGCATCAAATAAATCTGTAGGAGCTCATATATTACCGTTATTCAATGCGTCTATATATCGTTTTGTTTTACTAGGAGATGTTGCTGGTATAGCAAACCACAATCGTTCATCTGATGCATTACCAAAGTTAACAACTATAGTTCCTGTGCTGCTTTGCACTAACTTATTTCATGAGTCAATCAATGCTTGGTTTGCAGCAGGAGCTGAAGCTCATGCGTCTGTTCCATAGAAAAATGGATATATCGCAGAAAGAGTTTTAGCTGGAGAAACAGTATCTGGTTTTGCGTCAGTGACATCTGCTGAAAAAGTAGTAGTATCTACTATAGTATCATTTTCAGTGTAAGGATTGTCTCAACTCACAAGGTTTGCTCCTGTGATTGTATCCAATACAGACGTACCTCTTTTATAAACTATTTCTTCTACATTATATGTAGGATTTTGTGATTTATTAAATGTAGCATTTAATGTTATTGGTGCTTGCTCAACACCTTTTTCAAAAGTATATCAAGAACCAATACTAGCAGTCATTGGAGAAAATGGATACAACATTCTGTTTATCATTTCCTGCACTGTAGTATTGAATGGTCATTCATTAGCTCCGATACCTCCTACTGCTACATTATTTACACCAGCATTTACATAGTCATTTAGTGGGCTATCTACATATGAGAACGCAGAACCATTCCACAATAACCATCCTCAAGCTTCTACAGCTCATACTGATGGAGATGTTCCTGCTACAGTTATTATCCATCGTGCAGCTTCACCAGCCGTAGTAGATGGGTCTGTATCTCAAGACATATCCCAAGGAATTGGATTTGCTCATCAAGCAACCATTCAACTCAATTCATCAATAGCTGATTTAACTTCATTCGCTACCAGTCAAGAGTCTGTATTGTCATATGAAACATTTTCAGCAACTCATAATCTACCTATAGAAGTAGTACATGATTGTGTACCCATACTTGTCTCTGGAGATATTAATGCATTTAATGTTCCTGTACCAATAATTGTGTTATCTGAAAGAACAGAATTGTCTGTAAATTCTATATTTAACACTCAAGAGACATCAATACTTGATGCTCATGAGATTGTTGCTCAATTGCTTTTAATGTTTAATTCTTGTCCAGCATCTACAGCTATTACAGGATTTGCAGATATTGAGTTGAAAGAACAATTGTATCATAGATACCAACTAAGGTTTCAAGAGTCTACAGTTAATGCAGGATTAGAAAGGTCAGTAGACACATCTATTCCAACATTATACAATAGTGTTGGCATATTATCTAGCTCTGCATTATCTTCTATATCCACAGTAACTGGGTCAGCAGAATATAACATTAAATTCTTAATGTTTTGATATGTTCAAGCATCTATACTATGTCATGCTCATTTCAAAGAAATGAAAACGCCAGTATTTTGAGATGCTATTTCGTTTTCTAGATAGAATGTACTGAAAGGAACAGAACCATCCCAAACTAATGTTCAAGTGCCTTTTGCTTTTTTCTCTACCAAATCAGTATCATCTATACCTTCTTCATATCGGTATTCTACTCATGCTATATTTACTGTAAGTCCTCTGTATCTAGTTGTAGGTACAATAGAAGAGTTTACTTCTGCAACAGAAGCCCATGGATTTAGTCCATTAAAATATCTGGAGTCACTAGGCTTTGGTGCGTTTGTTTTGATGTTGTCATTTAAGATAATTGCCATTTTCTAATAAATTAATAATAAAAGTAATTAAGAGTTTCTTAGTTCCATAGGATTTGAAACTTCTGATTGATAATTTGATACATATATTTTATATTCAACTCAATTCCAAAAAGCACTTGGACTATCTATATTTAGCAAATCTTCTGTATCAAAAAGATTTGAAATTCATCATATAGGTCAATTATTAAGCGCATCTATATACCAAGAGTTTTTACTTGCACTGCTTGCTGGTATAGCAAACCATAGCCAATCGGTGTCCGCTGAGTTAAAATCTATAACTATTGTTCAATTACTTCAATTAACCACTTTATTACCTCAATTTATCAATGCTTGATTTTTAACTGGCTTACTACCACCAGAAACTTTACCCCAAAAATATGGATATATAGCAGTTATTGTTCTATTTCTACTTTCATCTCAAGCAGGATATGGTACTTGATAGTTGTTTCATTCACTATCTAATGGTTGAGGTCATTGTGCATATTCAACATTTCAACTAAATGTTTGACTAGCAGATAAAACATGTCACACAATAGTATGTGAATTTACTAATCATTTATCAACTCAATCAATCGTATATTTGGTTGCAGCTCAAGCTCTATAGTTTTGAAATGCTGATGGGTCTCGAACTGAACCTGACATAACACCATTTATTCTCCCTCTGTTGAAATTGTATGTAAGTGTTATATCTATTGTCTTTCCAATCTCTTGTCAATTTGATTGATTTGCACTTAGAGAGAATGATGGATTAACATATGTTGGATAGAAAACATCAAGGAGCATTTGTTTTACAAATTCTGTAAAAGTTGTCCCTTCAGGAACATTTTCTCCTTCATTTATTGCTC
>Ga0209925_1001255_pt1 | contig 12795 bp, 11 predicted proteins | sample SalPonR2_A_D1_MG_FD_185702 | JGI IMG/M metagenome (GOLD analysis project Ga0209925, IMG submission 185702) | Salt pond soil microbial communities from South San Francisco under conditions of wetland restoration - Salt Pond MetaG R2_A_D1_MG... ...
TATGATTTTTAACCTAATACCTAAAACCCATAACCCAATACCTAACGAAGTTACTTAGAAGTCCAATATCTGTGTTGCGCTTCCGTCCCTCGGAATTTCACGTACAGCTAAGCACGCTGCATTCCTCGGGATTTTGCGCGCCCCTAATCTTAAACGGGGCTTGAACTTTTTACGAGATTGTCAAAATTTATATTAAAATAGCACAAAAATCCGCGTTTATCCATCCCTTATCCCCCCATCCCGGCTTTCCGCCACCTCGCTCTCCCTCTCCTTGCCGGCAATATTTTCAAGCCGCTAAAGGCCCCCATCCTCTCCCCGCATTCGCCCATCCTAGCAGAACAGGCATTGAAAATGCCTGTTCCGATGTTAAAAAGTATGGTTCATCAAAAGGCCGCCTTTTTCCAGAACCGAACAATTGTTGCGATTGTTTAGCGCATGTCATATTATTGTTTATGTTAAAAACGCTCTGTTTATCCTCGAATATGACAATCATAGGCCCTGGCCTGACGACAATACATGGCCAAAGCCGACAGCAGGGGAATCTGACGTCTGAGACGCGATCAATTTGCTGGATAATCAGCTATCAAAGGTTTAAATATGTTATATATCATTTCCGGTTTGCCCCGCTCCGGGACGTCGATGCTTATGCGGATGCTCGAGGCGGGCGGAATCGAGATCTTAAAGGATGATATCCGTCAGCCGGATGCGGACAACCCAAAGGGCTACTATGAATTCGAACCCGTGAAGGACCTGGCAAAAGATGCGTCATGGATAAAGGATATTGACGATAAGGGGGTTAAGGTCATCTCCTATTTACTGCCCTATCTGCCCCCGGATAGATCCTATAGGCTGCTATTTGTTCTTCGGCCCATAGAGGAAATTCTCGAATCCCAGAGAAAAATGCTCGAGCACGCCGATGCGCCTTTTGATGATGCGGCGCAAGAAAATCTGGCCTTCAAATTCAAGGATCACCTTTATAAAATCCGGCTATGGATTGCCCGACAGCCGAATATCAATTGCATGTTTATCAAATATTTTGATATAATTAATAAACCTTATGATTGGGCCCAAAAAATAGCGACTTTTCTGGGGCTTGAATGTGATCCGCATTCAATGGCCAGTGTAGTCGATCCCGACCTATACAGAAACAGGAAAGAACATATAGATAATGAAACATATGAATAAATATTTATGGCTTATACTGTGTGCGGGGGCGGGCCTTGCCCTTCCGGAGGCGGCATCCGCCTATATCGGCCCGGGCGCTGGATTTGCGGTTATTTCCTCTTTTTTCATTTTTCTAATAACAGGCTTTTTGGCTTTTTTTACCATTCTTTTCTGGCCGTTTCGTGCCAGTATCCTCTATTTCCGGCGACGGGCGATTCGCAAGAACAAAAAGGTCCGTCGGGTGGTCGTGCTCGGACTCGACGGGCTTGACCCGGAGCTTGCCCGCCGCTTCATGGACGACGGCCTGATGCCGAATTTTTCAAAACTGATGGCAAACGGATCATTTCGTCCGCTGGCCACAACCAAACCCTCGATATCCCCGGTTGCCTGGTCTTCCTTCGCAACCGGCGTCAACCCCGGCAAGCATCGGATTTTTGATTTCTATACGCGGGACCTTAACTCCTATCTGCCGGTGCTGTCATCGGTGGATATCTCAACGGTTCATAAACCCTTGAAGCTTGGCCCCATTAAAATTGCCCGGACCCGGACGAATGTCAGCTTCCTGCGCAAGGCGACCTCATTTTGGAATATCCTCGGCAACCACGGGATCTTTTCAAATGTGCTCCGGGTGCCGATATCGTTTCCCCCGGAAAAATTTTACGGGGCGAGCCTCTCAGCCATGTGTGCTCCGGATTTACGCGGCACCCAGGGGGCGTTTACCTGTTTTTGCAGCAGGCCTGAGGATAAGCACGAAGGATTCTCAGAGGGCGTTTATGTGCCGATTGAACAATCCGGCGATCGGTTCTACGCCCCTATACAGGGGCCCCGGCTTTCCAGTGAGGAATCGCCGCTGACCATTGATATGCAGGGGCGTATTGACGCAGAAAACAACCGCGTGCATATCTATTTGGATAAACATCGATACACACTGGCGCCAAATATATATTCCCCATGGATAAAGCTGGTCTTTAAGAACGGCGTCAAAAGAAAGATAACCGGCATCGCCCGGTTCCTGCTGATTCAAATTGAGCCGGAGTTCAAACTGTATATGAGCCCGATCAATATTGATCCGGAAAAGCCGGCCCTGCCGGTCTCCCATCCCTTCTACTATTCGGCGATACTATCAAAGCTCCATGGCGCCTTTTCAACCCTGGGGCTATCAGAGGATACCTGGGCCCTTAATGAAGGGGTGATTGACGAGCAGGGGTTTCTCGATCAGGCCTATGATATCTACGAGGATCGGAAAAAGCATTTTCTGGATGCCTTAGACAAGAACAAGGAGGGCGTGGTGGTATCGGTGTTTGACACCACCGACCGGATTCAGCATATGTTTTTTCGCTACCTGGACGAAACCCACCCCGCCAATGCCGGAAAAGACCAGACAGAACACAAAACGGCCATTCAGGATCTCTACCAGCGGATGGATCAGATGCTGGGCGAAATCTCCGGTAAAATGCGGCCTGCGGATCTTTTGATGGTTATTTCGGACCACGGGTTCACCCAGTTTAAATGGGGCGTTAACCTCAACACCTGGCTCTGGCAGAACGGCTACCTGGTGTTAAAGAAGGAGGCGGCGCCCGGCGGGCAGTGGCTGAAAGATGTTGACTGGTCACTAACACGGGCATATGCTTTCGGTCTGACGGGGATCTTTATCAACCTGAAAAATCGTGAAGGCCGGGGCATTGTGGCCAACGGTAATGAAAGGTTAAGGCTCCAGCTGGAGTTAAAGGAAAACCTGGAGGCATTTGTTGACGAGGAAAACGATCAAAAACCGATTCGCCGGGCCATGCTGGCACAGATGAATATGGAAGGGCCCTATGTCGATGATTCTCCGGATTTGATTATCGGCTATCACAAAGGATACCGCGCCTCATGGAATTGTGCCATCGGAAGGGTCACGGACCGGGTCATTGAGCCCAATACCCGCCATTGGTCAGGTGACCATTCAGTCGATCCGGAGCTGGTACCGGGCGTTTTTTTCAGCAACTGGCCGCTGGGTGACGATCGTGATCCCTCAATTATCGATATCGCCCCGACAATCCAGAGTCTATTTGGTATTCCGGCGGAAAAAAATCAGGACGGCCGGGTTCTAAATTTTGTTAACAGAGAGATCTATCATGAATAGACGGCAATTTTTAAAAGGCATGGCGGCAATGGGGGCAACAATCCTGCTGCCGCCGTTTAATAAGGAGTTGTTCGCATCGCCGGTCGGCAAAAAGGTTCTTGTCTTGGGGATCGACGGAATGGATGTCCGTTTAACCCGGCAATATATCGATATGGGGTTTCTGCCGAACGTGGCAAGGCTTATCCGGAAGGGGGGCATAAGCCCCATGCAGACCAGCATCCCGCCGCAAAGTCCGGTGGCATGGTCGAATGCGACAGTTGGCGGGAGCCCCGAGGTGCACGGGATCTACGATTTTATCCATCGCAAACCGGAAACCATGGCGCCCTATCTGTCCACCTCGACGGTTAGCCCCCCCAAACGGATGATTCACATCGGCAATTACCAGATCCCCCTTGATCAAGGGGAGACGCGCCTGCTTCGTAAGGGCACCGCTTTCTGGGAGCCGCTTGGGAAGCGCGATATCCCGACAACCATATTTAAAATGCCGGCCAACTTCCCCTGCCAGTCAAGCTCGGTAAAAATGGTATCCGGCATGGGGACCCCGGATTTACGCGGCGGCTACGGAAACTATTCGGTTTTTACGACCGCGCCGGAGCATTACGGCAAAGACTTGACCGGCGGGATGGTTATCCCTGTGAATTTTCGCCGGGGCCGGTTTGATGCCCGATTACCGGGGCCGGAGAACAGCCTGAAAAAGGGAAGCCCGGCAGCCGATATCCCGGTGACCATTTGGCGGGATAAGAAGAATCCGGTCGTGCGTATCCGGCTGCAGGCCAATGAGCTTCTCCTCAAAGAGGGGGAGTGGAGCGATTGGCAGGAGATCGCATTCCCCGTCCTGGGACCGCTCCATAAAGTCAGCGGCATTTGTAAGCTCTATATCAAGCAGGTGCATCCGGAGTTCAGCATGTATGTGTCACCCGTCAATATCGATCCGGCCAATCCGTCACTGCCGGTTGTGTCGCCGGAGCGCTACGGGGAAAAGCTGGTTGATAATGTGGGCCAGTTTTATACCCAGGGGTTTCCGGAGGACACCAAGGCGCTTTCCGAGGGCATTCTTACTGAAGATGAGTACCTGGAACTGGCCGATCAGGTTTTTACCGAGCGGAGCGATCTGCTGGATTATGAACTCAGCCGGTTTGCCAGGCTGGACACGGGGATGCACTTCTTCTATTTCTCCAGTCTGGATCAGAACACGCATATGTACTGGCGGATGATGGATGAAAGCAACCCTTTGTATACCCCTGAACTCGCAGAGAAGTATGGCCAAACCATTCTTCGCTATTACATTAAGGTGGATCAGGTGGTAAAGAAGGTTTTGGATACAATTGATACGGATGATCCGAAGACCACGTTCATGATCATGTCGGATCACGGCTTCGGCGCATTCAATCGCCAGGTCAACCTCAATACATGGCTTTATGAAAACGGCTACCTGGCCATGGATTGCCGGCCCGGCCGGCATGGCAGCAGGGATGGCTATTTTTCCGGGGTAAACTGGCCGCGGACCGGGGCCTATAACGTGGGCATCAATTGTATCTACCTAAACCGGCAGGGCCGTGAAAAAGACGGGATCGTAACCAGCGGACAGGTCAAGGGTCTTCTGGAGAGGCTTGCCAAGGATCTAAAAGCCATGAAGGATCCCAAAACCGGAGAAAAAGCGGTATACAGGGTTAGAATTGTCAGCCGTCAGGAGCATCAGCGGCATCCGCATGCGCCGGATCTGATTGTGGGATGGAACAACGGGTTTCGCAATTCATGGAAAAGCATCCTCGGGGGATTTGAGGCGGATGTTTTCAGGGATAACACGGATAAATGGAGCGGGGACCATTGCATTGATCCGTTTTTTGTCCCGGCGACATTGATCAGCAACAAAGCAATCAAAAGGCCCCCGAGTCTCAGTGACATCGGGCCGAGTATACTGCAGGCATTCGGTATTCAGCCACCGGCCTCAATGACCGGCAAACCCTTGTTCAAAACATAGCTTTAAATTTTAGGGGAGTCATTGCTATGGCAAAAATAAAGATCGATGACGCACTTTTTGCAAAAGTTAAAAATTTGGCGGAAAAAGCGGGGTATTCATCCGCTGACGAATTTGTATCCCATATGCTGGAGCGCGAAATAAATTACGCCGGCGAGGAACAGGCGCTAGATGATGCGGAAGTCCTGGAGCGGTTAAAGGGGCTCGGCTATATTTCATAAGTATGGGGCACATGACGGCATTTTTCCATCTGATGAATACAGCATTCGACTTCATCCTTTTTACCCAGGGCCATACCGGCAGATATGCGGCGATCGTTCTGCTCAGCGCAGTCAGTGCGGTCATCTTTATGGCGCTTTTTAAAAAGGTTTCAAACCAGGCGGGTATTAAGCGGGAAAAAGCCAAAATCGTCGGCAACCTGTTTCAGATGCGATTGTACAAGGATCGCCTGAGCCTGATTTTGTCGAGTATTTTTAATGTCTTCAAACACAACCTGTTTTATATCAGGTATATGCTGGTCCCCCTGATTGTCATCATCATTCCGCTGATGATCATAACCGTGCAGGTCAATCAGCGCTGCGGTTATAAACCCTTCATCCCCGGAGACGAATTCATTGTAACAGCGGATTTGAATAACAGCGGACTGTTGGACGCCATCGAATGTCAGACGACAAACGGTATCGAACTTTCAACCCCGGTAATGCGGATTTATGAACAGGGCAGAGCCTATTGGCGGGCCAAAGTGAGGAGCCGGACAGAAGCGTCCGAAACGATTTCTTTGTATGCAGATAATCAGAAAATCGGCAGCAAAACAATAGTCGCCGGTAGACCGGCGGAGCGGTTTATCCCTCAAAAGATTAAAGGGGGAAATTTCGAGGCGATATTTTTTAATGCCGAAGGCTTCCTTCCCGCCGCCTCCCCCCTCGAGAAACTGACCATCAATTATCCGAGGGCCACATATGGGTTTTTATGGGTTGGCATGGATGCAGTCGTATTGTATTTCCTCTTAACCCTTATTTTTGCGTTGATAATAAAACCCTTTTTCAAGGTTTCAGTATGATATTTGGGTCGCTATGGCCAGACGTATCCTTTTATTCGCCCTAGTCATTTTCTTCGCACTGCTTCTGGGTTTCGGCCTGCCCCGGCAATGGCTGAAGCCTTTGTTTCACTATACGGGCTACTACTTTATGCTGGCGGCCTTTGTCTTATGGGCAGCCCTTGTCTTAAAAATTTCCCATTCCCGTTTTTTTTCTTTTATCAAATCCCACTACCCCGCCCTGCTCCTTTCATTTCTATTAATGATCCTGATTTTTTATATGAACCCGCCTAAATTCAAGGTCCTGGCTGATGAAACCAACCTGATCGGCGTATCCATGGCAATGCACCATGAGAAAACCGTTTCTGTGCCATTGCAGGGGCTGGCCCTTGATTATTATGACTTTGATTACGACCATACGGTTGATAAACGGCCGCTGCTGTTTCCCTTTATGGCGTCCGTATTTCACGGATTATTCGGCTATCGCCCCGGTAACGGGTTTGTCGTTAATTTCATCTTCGGCGGCCTGGTTCTGTTTTTGATGTATCTGCTCGCCACGCACGCATTCTCCAGGTTTTACGGATTTCTGGCCATACTGTTGACAGCCGCCTTTCCGATATTTGTTTTCTGGGTCACATCAAGCGGTTTTGAAATACTAAACCTGTTCTACGTCCTCTTTGCCCTTTTGGTACTGTATCGGTTTATAAAAACCCGGCATGTCGATCATGCCGGCCTCCTGTTTTTATCCCTCGTGCTGCTGGCCTGTTGCCGGTATGAGTCTATTCTCTTTTTTATCGGTTTAATCGTGGCTGTCCCCTATCTGTTGAACCGGCGCATAATCTACCAGTATCGCTTTCCGACCTATGTTTTTCCGTTGCTGCTGCTGCCCATGATATGGCAGCGAAGAATCGCGTTTTACAGCGCCATCGTCAGGAAAGGCGCTCAATACGATCAAGCCGGGCAGATGTTTGGTCTTTCCAATGTTTTCGACCATTTTTCAGACAATATTTTTGTGCTTTCCGGTATGGACCCTGGATTCGGATTTTTGCCGGTTGTCTCGGTGGGTGCCATAGCCGGGGGCTATCTGATCGCCAAAAGGCTTTTACTGGCATTTAAGGAAATGACGGCGGAAAACAGAACCTTGGTTTCTTATGGGCTCATCACAGGCGGCCTGCTTTTTCTGGTCTACACGGCGTTTTACTTCGGAAATTTCGCCCGGCCGGTTTCCAACCGGCTGGCATTGGTCTTCGTGCCCTTCCTGGTTATCGCCGCACTCTATTTGCTCCGTCAACTAATCAGGGAGCCCGCTTTTTATGTCAAAACCCTGGCAATATTTCTGGCAGGCATCCATTTGGTGTTTTATCGGCCGGCAGCCGCAGACCAAAAGATCGTTGACGGGTTGTCGCTGACCTATGAATATGGAAGGGTTGTGGATTATCTGCATAAAAATTTCGATATGAAAACCGAAAATCTTTTACTGATTTCCGACCTGCCCAACCTCTATGTGATCTGGCCGCTCGGCTCCGTTGATTTTTCCTATGCAAGCCGGAACCAGGATAAGCTCGCTTTCTATAACAAAATATACTATGATCATATTTTGGTGTTGCAGCGGTACAGCCCCAAAACCGGCAAGATAAAACCCGACAACACCCTGGATGCCGCCTGTCAACGAAAGCCGTTAAAAAGGTTAAACATCAGCCCCGCTTTCTATATCAGAATTTCAGAGGCGATCTTCCGATCCCATTGAAAGCAAACAAATCCGCTCCTGTTTATGCCAGCGCCTGGATCCCGCTTTCTGTTTTTTCGTAACGTTTTCTGCAACCGGGGCACCTTAAATCATCGGCCAGCCGCTCGCCGCACGCGCACACCCACCCGAGCTGCCTGCAGGGATTTCCCACAACGAGTTCATAATCGCCCACATCCCGGTTGACCACCGTCCCTGCCCCGATCATCGCCCATCGCCCGATCGTAACCCCGCATACAATCGTGCAGTTCGCCCCCAGGGTAGCCCCCTGCCGGACCCGGGTCGGCCGCACCTGCTCCATCTTGTTGATATGGGCGCGGGGATTATAAATATTGGTAAACACCATGGACGGCCCGCAGAAAACATCATCCGCCAGGGTCACGCCCTTGTAGACAGAAACATTATTCTGTATCCTGCATCCCCTGCCGATTTCCACCTCCGGGCCGATCATCACGTTCTGCCCGATAGTGCATGCCTCTCCGATCCGGGCGCTCGCAAAAACATGGCAGAAATGCCAGATCCGCGTGCCCTGCCCTACGGACGCCCCCTCATCTACGTATGCGCTTTCATGTATGAAAACATCTTTCATGCCGGATTTCTCCATATCGCTCATTCAGACAGCGCCTTCCTGCACAGAGGGTGATATTCCCCGGTCAGCCCCTTGGGAGTTACGTTGCGGATGTGATGCACGATTTCAATGGAGGCGCGCGCCGCATCAAGCCCGAACCCCCGGCCGGCAAGAATCTCTTCATAACTGCGGGTATGCAGATCCGTAAATCCCCCAGAAAACTCAATCTCTTCGTTTTCCACCATAATGGAGCGGTATGTGCGCTGTCCCTTTTTTACGGCTTCTTCCGGCAAAAAATCGGGGTTTACGCTCAAAAACCAACGCACCCGGGCATGGGCCAACTCCAGGAAGCCGGCGGCCGCATCCCTGCCGTGCATATGCACGGTGTTTTCTCTCACCGGCCCGAAGATCCAGGTCAGCATGTCAAAAAAATGCACTCCGATATTGGTGGCAATACCTCCGGATTTTTCAATATTGCCCTTCCAGGAGATAAAATACCACCTGCCCCTGGAGGTGAGATAGGTAAGGTCGATATCATAGGTTTTTGATGGATCAGCCGCGATTTCCGCCGCTACCCGTTCTTTTAGCGCCATGATATCCGGGTGAAGCCTGAGCTGCAGGATATTCCAGACATGGCCGCCCTGCCGCTGCTCGATTTCAGCGAGACCATCAAGGTTCCAGGGGTTTAGTACCAGCGGTTTTTCACACACCGCATCCGCCCCGATACGCAGGGCAAACCGGATATGGGCGTCATGAAGGTAATTGGGCGAGCAGATGCTCATGTAATCCACCCCCTCCCCCTTGCGGATCAGCTTTTCCACATGCCGGTCAAACCGCTCGAATTCGGTAAAAAACGCGGATTCCGGGAAATAGCTGTCAATGATGCCCACCGAATCATTTGGATCCAACGCGGCCACCAGTTGATGGCCGGTGTCTGCAATCGCCTTCATGTGCCGCGGCGCAACAAAGCCCGCCGCCCCGATCAGCCCGAATTTTTTTGAATATGTCATGGTATTCCTGCAATACTGGGTTTTCAGTTGAAAAAGATTCGATCCGCCTCATCCGTATAAATATAGTGAGGCACCCGCATAATTTTATTGAACCTAAATTGAAAATCCCGGAGGGTTCCAAATTTTAAAGTAAAAAACGCTTCAATTCCTTAAAAAGAATATAAAAATTTACCTTTTTAAAATTTGGAACGCTCAATTTAGGTTGAAATTAGCATAACTCACTTTGTCATTACAAGCAACTCAGGCTTGCCTGCCGGGTTTTAAGGTGATACATGTCAATAGAACTTATAAGAGGCCCGATACGCAAAACAAAAAACAGAAGCTGCGGTAATCGATGAGAGATTTTATACTGAGCGCATACAGGCGATACCTGCAAGCCATTAAAGCGTCATACCCAAACATACTCTGTTTTGCCGACTTTTTTTCCCTGCCCGAAGCTCCGGAGTCATTTGTCATCATACGCCATGACGTGGACAGAAAACCCGGTAACGCCCTTAAAATGGCCCGGCTGGAAAATGAAATGGGCATACGCAGCACCTATTATTTTCGAACCAAGCCCCATGTCTTTAAATCCGATATTATTCAGGCAATTGCTGATAACGGCCATGAAATCGGTTATCATTATGAATCGCTATCAGATGCCAAAGGCGATTATGGCCGGGCATTAACCGATTTCGAGGCAAACCTGAATCAACTAAGAAAACTTGTGCCAGTCTATACCATATCCATGCATGGAAGTCCACTAAGCCCCTATGACAATAGGGAACTATGGCGAAATCCGGAAAATCATGCGTATTTAATAAAGTCTCTTGAAATATATGGCGAAGTATATCTTGATATCGATTATGTGGATATCGCATATATTACAGATACCGGCAGGAATTGGTCCGCCGGAAGAGCAAACAGGCGTGACACGGTAAATACCGGCATAACGCCGCATTTTCAAAATGCTCAGGCACTGCTTGATTGTTTTAACAGGGCCTGCTATCCAAGGGTCGTGTTCCAGGTTCACCCGGAAAGGTGGACGGATTCGGGTATTGAATATTGCAGCCAAATAGCAAAGGATCAGATTGCAAACTTCGTCAAGGCAATTATCAGATAATCTGGGCGGTAAAAAGGCTTTGATTTTTGTTTCTCCCGGTCGCTGCGGTACAAAAAGAATCGCCGAGATATTAAAGGAAAAATTACCGGCAGAAGAATTTGCCGTAACCCATCAAATGAATTTTTCCCGTTTGGCCAACATTGTCGGTAACTTGATGTATTATTTCGGCCAGTCTGAAAAGATAAAAGAAAAACTATATAATCTTATTGTCTCCAAGCACATAAACGGGAAGCATTTTATTACGAGCGATCCCTTGACCGCCATGATCATCCCCAAAAAGTGGGTTGAAAATGAAAACGTTTGTATTGTGCAAATCACGCGCGACCCTGAAGAGTTCGCGGAATCCTTTTATCGCTTTTCTAGAAAAAAGATGAAGAGTTTTATCGCGCATAATTTTATTCCATTCTGGCAGCCGAGAGTGCTGCCATTGGAAAATTTACTAAGTTCTATAATAAAAAAGAAATACGAAAAGGTTCGGCAAGAGAAAGAATTTTTTTTTGACACAGTATATGAAGGGAATCCCAATTATATTAAGGTGGATGTAAACAAACTGTTTGACGTAAATTTTATTGGCAAATTGGCTAACCTTCTTTTTTATCAATCTATTGAGGTTAAACCCGGTGAATTATCAATCAAGTCCAACCAGAGCCAAAGTGAAAAATAATTTGTCAGTACTGGTGTTGACGACATCTTTTCCCTTAAATAAAGGAATTGCTGTCGGCATCCATGTTATTGAAAAATGCCGGCATCTGGTTAAAAATGGGGTTTCAGTGTGTGTTATAGCCCCTCACCACCAGGGTGAACCCTTATTTGAAATGATTGATGGCGTGAAGGTAAAGCGTTTCAGATATTTTTTACCTGAAAAACACCAAAAACTTGCTTATGGTTCAGGGATTCCGACTAATCTGAAGTCAAGCCTTCTTGCAAAAATCCAACTGCCTTTTTTTCTGCTCTCTTTTTTTTTAAATACCATCCGAGAGGCGAAAAAATATGACCTGATTCATTGCCATTGGTCTTTGGCCGGGGTTGTGGGAGTTATTGCCGGGAAATTGACGCAAAAAAAAATTGTTTTCATGATGCATGGAGCTGAGGTATTTGTTCTTGGAAAAAATCCCTTATTAAAGTTTGTATTGAAAAATGTTGACTTCCTGATCAGCAATAGCACGTTTACAGAGGAAAAAACCCTTGAGGTATATCCGGTTAAAAATCATTGCGTGATTTCTCCGGGCGTGGACGTCACCAGATTTTATCCGCAGCATAATATTCCAAATTTAAGAGAAAAGTTAAATGTGTCTCCTGATGATTTTTTTATCCTCACAATCGGCAAATTCATTCCGAGAAAAGGCATAGAGTATTTGATTGAAGCCATGAACACTATCGTCCATGAAAAAGGTATAAAGGACATACAGCTTCGTATCGGGGGGCGGGGGCCGCTTAAAAGCAAATACCAAGAGTTGATCAAAAAATATGACCTCAATGAATACATAAATTTTATCGGATATATACCGGATCAGGATTTGCCTTCCTATTATACTGAAGCTGATCTTTTCGTGCTTCCATCTATTGTTGACGATAACGGAGACACAGAGGGCTTGGGGGTTGTCTTTATAGAGGCAAATGCCTGCGGTACTCCCGTTATTGGATCAAACGTAGGAGGTATTGTAGATGTTATCGTGGATGGTTATAACGGCTTATTTACAAATCAAAAAGACGCTTACGATTTATTTGAAAAGATGTTTTATTTTTATCAAAATGAAATATTAAGAAAAAGTACAGGAGCGACAGGAAAAAAATTAATAAAAGAAAAATTTGCTTGGGAAGAAAATATAAAGAACATCATCGGAGTTTATAAACTTCTACTCGATTAAAATTTTAAGCCTATGAAAATGAAATCTCAGAAAAAAGGTTATCAATTTGATTTTTCAAAATTATATAATAATCCACTGCTGTCCCATTAAAATTTTTAAAAAACCTATAACATATAGAAAATAAATGAAATAATCTCAAAAATAGCCATAATCGATTTGAATTTCGCTAAGAATTGGCTGATATCCTTTCCGATAGGATT
>Ga0209925_1001258_pt1 | contig 12781 bp, 10 predicted proteins | sample SalPonR2_A_D1_MG_FD_185702 | JGI IMG/M metagenome (GOLD analysis project Ga0209925, IMG submission 185702) | Salt pond soil microbial communities from South San Francisco under conditions of wetland restoration - Salt Pond MetaG R2_A_D1_MG... ...
CTCCACCAGCTGCCGAAGTTGCCGACGCTTCTGTTTCTGATAGCCGAGCACGATGAGCACGAGAACGAAGAACACGGCGAGATAGAGCAGCCAGGCCAGTGGTGTCAACCAGGGCGGCCGTCCAATGGAGAACTGCATCAACTGTTTCGGCGACGACCAGACGCCGTCCAGGTTGGCGGCCTTGACTTCGAAGCTGTAGCTGCCCGGCGCGAGGCTGGCGTACCCGGCACGGCGGCTGTTTCCGACACTGATCCATTTATCGTCCAGTCCGCGCATCCGAACCGCGTAGTCGATCCGGCCCGGATCGCTGAACTGGAGCCCCACGTAGTCGATCTCGATCCGGTTTTCATCGTGCGCCAGCTCGAGACGGGATTGGTGCCCTTCCATTGCCACAGGCCGTTCGTTGACCGTTGCCGACTTAAGATGCACGCGCGGCGGGCGCAGCAGGTCGCGAACGTTGCCCGGTCGAAACACGTTCCAACCATTGATGCCGCCGAAGTAGTAACGGCCGCTGGCGCCGACGTGGGCCACGGTGTTGTTGAATTCCCATGCCTGCAGGCCATCCGCAGGCGTGTACTGGCGAACCCGGCCGCTCCCGGGGTCGTACCGGAAGACGCCGCGATTGCTGCTCAGCCAGAGCGCGCCGGAGGGGCCGGGCAGCACCGCGTAAATGGTTTCGTCCGGGAGCCCGTCGGCCGTGCCGAAGAACCTGAATTCCGGGTCGTCCGCGTCATCGAGATCGATCTGCAAGAGGCCGGCGCCTCGCGTGCCGGCCCATATCCGGCCGTTACTGTCGCGCGCCAGATGGAAAACGTCGTTGCGCGGCGTCTCTTCAGATTGGCCGGCCGGGTAAAGAACCCGGGTTTCGCCGTTTTCCGGATCGAGTTCGACAAGTCCGCCCATTCCAGCCACCAGGATGCTCCCGTCATCCAGCGGGAGCAAGTCGAATATCTGGATGCCGGCGGGTATCGCGTATCGCTGGACAACCTTCGGGCCATCGGCGGTGCCAACGTCGATGAGCCAGACTCCGCGACTGCCGCCGGCCAGCAGCGTCTCGGAATCCAGAAAGTGCAGCGTTCGCAGGCCAGGAACACCGGGCGCCGGCAATCCGGGTTCGAGCGCGAACAGATCGATCGGGCCGCCCGGCGTGCCGATTCGTCCCAGGGCGTGGCTGCCGGCCAGCCAGGCGCTGCCGTTCCCGGGCTGTATTGCAATCGAGCGGACGACGCCCACGGAAGGCATTGCTTCAGAGCTCGGCAGGTAGCGATGAACGATCTCGTAATCGAGCGGACTGTTGCGACGCCAGATCGTGACACCGGCGTTCTGATTGGACACCCAGACCAGCTCGCCGCTGCCTGTGCGTTGCTCGGCAATGGCGCGGACGAGATTGCGACTGATCATCGACGGCTCGACGTCCTGGATGTGCGTGAAACGGTCGCTTTGCGGTGAAAGCTTCGCGAGGCCGCCCAGGTTCGCGCCGATCCACAGTACGCCGAAGTCGTCCAGGAATATCCGGTAGCCGATTTCCCCCAGCGTCTGCGGCAGTGATCGGGGATCTTTGGGATCGTGGCGAAACCCGGTCAGCCGATCGCTGCGAGGATCGTATCGGACCAGGCCGAACCGGCCCGCCAGCCAGGTGTTGCCGTCGGGCGTCTCGGCCAGTTGCAGACGCGCCAGGTTTGAATTCGGCGACGGGCCGAAGAATGCCGGCTGCGGGAATCGTCGCCATTGCTGCGGGCGGGTGGCCGGGATCTGAACGATCTCGTCGCCAAGCCGGAGCCAGAGGTTGTTGCCCGAATCGACGGCCACCGCATCGGCGCGATCGCTTGCAAACCCGTTTTCGCTTGGCCGCAGGTGTCTGATCGGCTGCTCGGCGTCGGGGTCGACGATGAAGATGCCGTTGGCATTGACGTGGGTGATGCCGTTTCCCGGCCCGACGGCGAGCATGTCCTCGAAAAGCCTCGGATTGATGCCGGTACGGCTCGAATCGAGTACCGGTTGGAATGAATCGGTCTCGGGCGCGTAACGCCACAAGCCGTTGTTGCCGGCCAGCCACAGCCGATCGGTTCGATCCAGTTTGAGCGAGTAGCGTGTCCCCGGTTGGATTGACCCCTCTATCTCGACCGTCACGGCGGCGTCGCTGCCGCGGCGCCAACGGATGACTGCAACATCGCTGGCCACTGCGAAAATGTCGCCGTTGGCATCCTCGACAAGGGCACCGTTGGCGATCGCAGGCCACGCCAGCCCACCGTCGGGAAGCTGGAGCCCGATACGCGTGACGCGTCCGGATTCGGGATCTATCCGACTCAGACCGCGACCAGTGGCTGCCCATACCTCGCCGCTTTCGGCCACCAGCAGTTGCCTGACGAAGCGGTTCGAAAGCGTTGTCGGGTCGTCCGGATCCGAGCGAAACGACTCGAAGCGATAACCGTCGAACTTCTCCACACCGGCCTGCGTGCCGAGCCAGAGGAAGCCGTCCCGGTCCTGGGCAAACGTCTGGATGCTGGTCTGGCCGAGCACGAGGTTGGCGGGCAGGCGCTCGAACCGGTTCTGCTCGGCGCCTTGCAGGTTCATGCAAGCCGCCAGCATCGCGGCCAGCATAACGAAACGCGTGACGGGGCCGGTCATGACGGTGGTCCAACGCCGTATTGCAATGGTGCGGCCGGCTGTACGGGTCGAGGCAGACCGGAACGGCTGGCCGATTCCCGCCAGTCCTCGAGGCGCGCATCCGAATCGATACCCAGGTCGGTCAGCCGGTGTGCATCGGCCAGGCGAATTTCCAGCGGCGCGTATTCGGCCAACTCGCCCAAAAACGTCATGGTGCCGCGGTCCGGGCTGCGGGCCAGCGAACACAGGGCGACGATTTTCTCCGGTCGCGGAGCCAGCAATTCCAGCGCTTGCATGATCTCGCCCCGCTGGCGCCGGTTGTCGGCGCGACCGAGCACGCGACAATCGGGAACATCGGGCGGCCACCGGGTTTCGTCGTGGTCGAGTTCCACGCCGACCAGCACGGCGCTGCCGGTACCGCCTTCGACCGTTTTCACGCGGCTTGTGCGGCCGGCCTCGGTCGGCGGTTCGCCGCGCGAGCCGAGGGTCTGGCTGGGTCCGCCGAGCACAGGAAGCAGCCTCAGGTAGCCGGGCCGGGAAAGGTCCAGGCTCAGCCGGGTTCGGCGCCAGTGCAACAGGAACCATGCGGCCAGCAGCGCCCGCGGGGCGAATCCGTAGATGACCAGTGCGCCGATCAGGTAGCCGGCCCAGAGGCCGCGGTCGGAAGCTGGTGACTGGTCGGAAAGAACCGCCTGTGCCTGTTCCGGGCTCGGCAGGGCAAGCCCGAACAGCCATGCAGGCAACCAGCCGACGGCGATGATCAGATCTTCCAGCCAGCGACCGGAAAGCAGCGTTGTCTCCCAGCTGAAATCGAACCGCAGTCCCAGGAACCGCAGCCACAGCCAGCCGATGCAACCGACGAAGAACATCGTCCAGAACGCGTGTGTGGCAAGCGCCATCAGAGTGCGGCCGCGCAGGCGTCCGAGCTCGCTGACCGAGGCGGCCAGGTGGCGGCGGTGAGCGGCGAGCCCGAAGCGACGGGTCAAGACCAGCATCAGCCACCAGAGTATCCTGCCCGGCAGCCCGGCCGCGCTGCCTTTGCGGCCGAACAGGCTCAGCGTCGCCCAGGCCAGCAGCAGCAGGAAGGGCACGCCCAGCAGCACCAGCACCGCATGCGAAAGCGCAATGGTGGCGTTGCCGGACTGGATTCCGGACGCGGCTGCAACGCCGCTCAGCAGGCCGAGTGCAACCAGCAGCGCCGTCAACCAGCGCGCGGAAGTCATGACGTGATCGATGTCCTCGAGCAACCGCTGTGACGTCTCGAGCAGGCGCGCCCGTTTCACGATTCGCCCGGCCGGCGCGACGGGTTCGCGCGCCGCCTCGCGCGTGGCTGGATCGTCGAGCGCGAAATCGCCGCTTGCTTCATCCGCACGACGAACGGTCTCGACAAGCAGCCAGTCGCGCGGGAGGACCCCCTTGGCGCCGTGTTTGCGATTCATTCCGATGATGATAACCCGGCCCCGGCGCGCGTGGCCCTCAGCCTGCCTCAAGGCAGCATCATAGCGGCGCGTCAATGTTTGATCCGTATCAAATGTTGCCCTGGGGGGGTCAAACAGAATACGCTCGCATCTAGAAAGCCATCGGGACAACAATCCAATGAATCAGAATCAGACCTATAACGACCGGGTCGTGCGCCAGTTTGCCGTGATGACGGTGGTCTGGGGCATCGTCGGCATGCTGGTCGGCGTCATCATCGCCGCGCAGTTGATCTGGCCCGACATGACCTACGGCATCGAGTGGCTGAGCTACGGCCGCCTGCGGCCGCTGCACACCAATGCGGTGATCTTCGCCTTCGGCGGATCGGCGCTGTTTGCGACCAGTTATTACGTGGTCCAGCGGACCTGCCAGGCGCGGCTTTTTTCCAACACGCTGTCGGCGTTCACTTTCTGGGGCTGGCAGGTGGTCATCGTCGGGGCGGCCATCACGCTGCCGCTGGGCAAGACCATGGGCAAGGAATACGCCGAGCTCGAATGGCCGCTGGCGCTGCTGGTCGCGCTGGTCTGGGTGGCCTACGCGGTGGTGTTCTTCGGCACGATCATGATGCGCCGGGTCAAGCACATATATGTGGCCAACTGGTTCTACGGCGCGTTCATTCTCACCATCGCGGTGCTGCATATCGTCAACAACATCTCCATCCCGGCCGGCATGTGGAAGTCCTACCCGGTGTACTCGGGCGCGGTCGACGCGATGGTGCAGTGGTGGTACGGCCACAACGCGGTCGGCTTCTTCCTGACCGCCGGCTTCCTCGGCATGATGTATTACTTCGTGCCGCGCCAGGCCAACCGGCCGATCTATTCGTACCGGCTGTCCATCGTGCATTTCTGGTCGCTGATCGCGATCTACATGTGGGCCGGCCCGCATCATCTGCATTACACCGCGCTGCCCGACTGGGCGCAGACGCTGGGCATGGTGTTCTCGCTGATCCTGCTGGCGCCGAGCTGGGGCGGGATGATCAACGGCATCATGACGCTGTCGGGCGCCTGGCACAAGCTCAGGACCGACCCGATCCTGCGCTTCATGATCGTCGCGCTTTCGTTCTACGGCATGTCCACGTTCGAAGGGCCGATGATGTCGATCAAGACCGTCAATGCGCTGTCGCATTACACCGACTGGACGATCGGGCACGTGCATTCAGGTGCGCTCGGCTGGGTGGCGATGATCTCGATCGGCAGCCTCTACACACTGTTCCCGCGCCTGTGGGGTGTCGAGAAGATGTACTCGATAAAAGCCATCGAATGGCATTTCTGGACCTCGACCATAGGTACCGTGCTGTATATCACGGCAATGTGGGCCGCCGGCCTGATGCAGGGCCTGATGTGGCGCACCTTCAACGACGACGGCACGCTGACCTACACCTTCATCGAGGTGCTCAAGCGCACAGAGCCGTACTATGCGTTGCGACTGCTCGGCGGCATCGTGTTTCTGAGCGGCATGTTCTTCATGGTCTGGAACGTCTACAAGACCTGGCAAAGTGCGCCGAACCGGGCGCGCGACATCGCCATCCCGCAACCGGCCTGAAGGAGATATCGACATGGCACATGAAGCAATCGAGAAAAATGTCGGCCTGATGGCGGTGCTGATCATCGTGGTGATCAGCCTGGGCGGACTGGCGCAGATCGTCCCGCTGATGTTCCGCGCCACCATGGTGGAACCCGCCGAGGGTGTGGAAGTCTACAGCGCGACCCGGCTGGCCGGGCGCGATATCTATGTTCGCGAAGGCTGCTACAACTGCCACAGCCAGATGATCCGTCCGTTCCGCGACGAGACCGAGCGCTACGGACATTACTCGGTGGCCGGCGAGTTCGTCTATGACCGACCCTTCCAGTGGGGATCGAAGCGCACCGGGCCGGACCTGGCCCGGGTGGGCGGCAAGTATTCCGACGACTGGCACCGGCTGCACATGATGGATCCGCGCGCCGTGGTCCCCGATTCCAACATGCCGGCCTATCCGTGGCTGGCCGAAGACCTGGTCGATCCGGTGCAGATACAGCAGCACATGCGCGCGCTCAAGCGCATCGGCGACCCGTACACCGACGAGCAGATCGAGGCCGCTTTCGACGAACTGGTCGGCGTGACCGAGCTCGAGGCGCTGATCGCTTACCTGCAGGGCATGGGCACCGAATGGACCGGCCAGAAACAGGTCACCAGCATCTCCGGAGGTGGCCAATGACCGGCGGAATCATCACGTTGCTGGCCCTGCTCGGATTTCTCGCGGTAGTGGTCTACGTGTTCGTCATCAAGCGCAAAGAGGACTTCGACGAGCAGGCGCGGCAGCCGCTGAAAGACCGTAACGATGATCCGGAAAATCGCCGAAACGACCACCAGGCGCATCGCAACAGCGGCAACTCCGAGGACGGGGAGAAACAATCATGAGCACCTTCTGGCACTGGTACATCATCATCATCACCGTCGGCACGCTGGCCGCGACCATCTGGTTCCTGCTCTGGACCAGCCGTCTGCGCATTCCGTCGACGAAGGAAGAGGACGGCTCCGAGACCACCGGACACGTGTGGGATGAAGACCTGCGCGAATTGAACAATCCGCTGCCGCGCTGGTGGCTGGGTTTGTTCTGGATCACGATTGTATTTTCTATCGTCTACCTGGTGCTGTATCCGGGCCTGGGTCGGTACGAGGGCGTGCTCGGCTGGTCGCAGTCCGAGCAGTACGAGCAGGAAATGGCCCGGGCCAGGGCGGCCTTCGAAGAACGTTTCGGCCACTTCGACGATCTGAGCCTCACCGAACTTGCCGGCAACGGCCAGGCGGTGGAAATGGGCCGCAACCTTTACGCGCACAATTGCTCGACCTGCCACGGATCCGATGCCCGCGGCGCCCGGGGCTACCCGAACCTGGTCGACAATCACTGGATCTGGGGCGATAAGCCGGCCCAGATCGAGCATAGCGTGGTGCAGGGTCGCCAGGCGGCGATGCCGGGCTGGGGCGATCCGCTGGGCGAAGACGGCGTGACGCGAACGGCGGTGTATGTCCAGAAACTGGCCGGCGAGCCCGCCGACGCGGCCATGGCCGCAGCCGGGCAGAGGAATTACATGCAGTACTGCGTCGCCTGTCACGGGCCGGAAGGCAAGGGCAACCCGCAACTGGGCGCACCGAACCTGACCAACGGCGTATACACCTACGGCGGCGATCTGGATTCGATCCGTGCCACCATCCGCAACGGCCGCAACGGCGTGATGCCGGCCCAGAAGCCGCTGATCGGCGAGACGCGGGCGCGGCTGGCCGCGGCCTATATCCTGAGCCTCCAGTCCGATGACTCCGGATCGACGTCGCAGGCGGCCGATCAAGCGCCATGACCGCCCCGGCCGACCATGCTTTCGATCACCCCCCGCGCCCGCTGGCCCAGCGCCTGGGCGCGATCCTGTGGCCGTCTTTCTTCGCCGCCGGGGTTTCGACCATGATCCTTTTCGCGTTCGTCGACCCGATCGACCTGGCAGCGATCAGCTTTCCGGCTCTTGAAATATCGCGCCAGGCCGGCCATACCGTGGCGTTCCTGGGGTTCTGGCTGGGCTACGCCTCGGCCTGCACCTTCACCTGGCTGCTGCTCCGCCCGAGATCCCGATTTCAGCCTGCTGGGAAAAGTCGCGAATGACCGAAGCATCCCAAGCCGCCAACGAGCAGGAAATCAAGCTCTACGTCAAGGCGCCCAAAGTGTATCCGCGCGAAACGGAAGGGCGTTTCTCGCGCCTTCGCGTGCTGGCCGCGTGGGTCTTGCTGGGCCTGTTCTACCTGCTGCCGTGGATCAACCTCGACGGTCAGCAGATCGTGCTGTTCGATCTGCCGGCCCGCAAATTCCACATCTTCGGGCTGGTGTTCTGGCCGCAGGATTTCGTCATGCTGGCATTGTTGCTGGCGATAGCGGCCATCTCGCTTTTCTTCTTCACCGCACTCGCCGGCCGGCTGTGGTGCGGTTACGCCTGCCCGCAGACGGTCTGGACCGAAGTCTTTCTATGGATGGAGCGGTTTGCCGAAGGTCCCCGTAACAAGCGCATGCGGCTGGACAAGGGGCCGTGGACCGCGGAGAAGTTCCGCAAGAAGGGACTGAAGCAGTTTCTCTACATCACATTCTCGCTGTGGACAGGCATCACTTTCGTCGGCTTCTTCACGCCGATTCGCGAGCTGGTACCGGCCCTGTTCACGCTGCAGGCGGGGGGCTGGGAGGTGTTCTGGACGTTCTTCTACGGTTTCGCGACCTACGGCAATGCCGGTTACCTGCGCGAGCAGGTCTGCAAGTACATGTGTCCGTACGCGCGCTTCCAGTCGGCCATGTTCGACGACGATACGCTGGTCATCTCCTACGACGCCGAGCGCGGCGAGCCGCGCGGCAAGCGCAAGCGCGACGCCGACAAGGACGAGCTCGGCCTCGGGGACTGCATTGCGTGCCAGGGCTGCGTCCAGGTCTGTCCCACCGGCATCGATATTCGTGACGGCCTTCAGATCGAGTGCATTGCGTGTGCCGCCTGCATCGATGTCTGTGACGAGGTCATGGACAAGATGGGCTATCCGCGCGGCCTGATCCGGTATTCAACCGAAAATGCCATGACCGGCAAGAAGTCGCGCATTCTCAGGCCGCGAATCTTCATTTACCTCGGCGTACTGCTGGCGCTCATGACCCTGTTCGCGTTGGTGCTGACCGGGCGCGAGATGATCGACCTGGACGTGTTGCGCGACAGAACGGCGCTGTATCGTATGGCCGGCGACGGGATCGAGAATCCATTCCAGCTCAAGGTCACCAATCGAACCGAACAGCCGGTCACGCTCTCGGTGCGCGCATCCGGCATCGAGGGCTTGCGCGTGATTTCGCCGGCTCAGGGCTTTGAAGTGCCCCCGGACGAGGTCAGCAATCGACCGATGACGCTTGTCGTGCCGCGCAACGCCGTCGGTCCCGGTATGCACGAAGTCGAAATCGTGCTGTCGAACGCGCAGACCGGAGCGCTTCTTACGCGGACCGAAACCCGGTTTTACGTGCCGCCGGAAGGGCGCTGATGAATTCTTCGAACCCATCGGTTTCCGGGTTCGGGGTTCCGGTTTCCGGAAAATCGGGAACAACAACTGTGCATCCGCCATGTCGGCGGGCTTGTCATCCGCCCTACCGACTACCGACTACCGACTACCGACTACCGACTACCGACTACCGACTACCGGAAACCGGAAACCGGAAACCGCCGCTTTTCCCGACCAAACGACCAAACGACCCAACATGGAACAAACAGACACAACCCCCTGGTACCGCCAATTCTGGCCGTGGTTCATCCTGGCCATCCTGAGTTGGGGTGTGATTTCGGCCACCATCACGCTGAGTTTCGCGCTCAGGAATCCGCCGCACATGATGACGGGCGATTACGCCAGGCTTGGCAAGGCGCTGGTCGACACCCACGTGCGCGCCGACCGCGCCGAGGCGCTTGGCCTGGCGGGCACCCTCATGGCCGGTAACGACGAGTGGCTGCTGCGTCTCGACACGACCGAATCGACGGCACCGCAGCTCCTGCTGCTTGTTCAGCATCCTGCCGATTCGGCCCGCGACCGCCAGGTCGTACTCAACCGCAGCGCGCCCGGTGAATACCGCGCCGCGGCCATCGACATTCCCGCCCGGGGGCGGCTGATCGTTTCCGACCTGGAGCAGACGTGGTGGATATCATCCAGCTTCCAGGCTGACGGCAAGGGACTGGAGGCGGAACTGAAGCCGGAGAGGCTTTGAAACCACGGTTCAGGGTTTAAGGTTTACGGTTTAAGGAAAAGACGGTTCGGGGGAGGCGACATGCGGGATTCCGATGCCATGGTCGAAACGAGAACTCGAATGATTTTCCCTAAACCCTAAACCCTGAATCTCGAATCTCAGACCTGAAACCCGAAACTCAATCATTCCGCTGATTAGACGCTTGAACGTTCCCAGCCAAAAATCCTGCTTCCACTGCGGCGAACCCGTGCCGCCGGGCATGGATCTCGCCGTCGAGATCGGCGGCGAATCGCGGGCGATGTGCTGCGCCGGTTGTCGGGCCGTGGCGACGCTGATCCATTCCTCGGGGCTGGATCGCTATTACGATTTCCGCGATGCATTGCCCGAGCGTCCGGACGCACCCGAGGCGGACCCCGGGCGCTACGCCGCCTGGGATCGCGAGGCGGTACTGGATTTTCACTCCGGGGCCGAAAAAGAGGGTCGACGGCGGATCGTGCTGGTGCTGGAAAACGTGCATTGCGCCGCCTGCGCATGGCTGATTCATCGCTACCTTGGACAGTTTGCCGGCGTTTCCGAGACTCGACTGGATGTGGGCGACGGCCGCCTGCGCCTGCAGTTCGCGCCCGAACAGACGCCGCTGTCGGCGCTGTCCGCCGCGCTGGAGCGCATCGGTTATCCGCCGCACCTGGACACCCCGCATTCCGGATTGGACCGCGACCGAAACGAGCGCCGGCGAATGCTGCGCTACCTGATCGTGGCGGCGTTGGGCATGATGCAGGTCATGAGCTACGCGCTGGCCAACTACATCGCCGGAGGTTCTACTGATGCTTCCGGGAGCATGGATCCCGAGACCGAGCACTTTTTCAGGTTGATCAGCATGCTGGTCGCGGTGCCCGTGGTGCTGTATGCCGGTCAACCGTTCTTTCGTTCGGCGTTCAATCATCTGCGCCAGCGCCATCTCGGGCTGGACGTGCCGGTGGCCGCCGCGATGCTGCTGGCATTGTTTTCCAGTGTCCTGATCACGCTGTTCGGCCAGGGCGAGGTCTATTTCGACTCGGTCGTGATGTTCGTTTTCTTTCTGCTGTTGGGGCGCTTTGCCGTGATGCTTGCGCGTCAGCAGTCCGGCGCCGTGCACAGCGCACTGGCCCGAGCACTGCCGGGCCAGGCCAGACGCTTGACGGCCACGGGCAGCGAGGCGGTCGGGCTGGTGGAACTGCAGGTCGGCGACCAGGTCATGGTGGCCGACGGCGAAGTCGTCCCGGCAGACGGTATCGTGACCGATGGCGACGGTTCGGTAGACGAATCGCTGCTGTCCGGAGAGTCGGAACCGCGCCGTCGCGCGCCGGGCGATGCGGTACTGGCCGGCAGCCTGGTGACCGGCGGGTCGTTGCAGCTGCGGATCGAAAAGACGGGTAACGCGACAGTGCTTTCCGGCATCGTGGAACTGCTCAGCGAGGCGCGCAGGCGTCGGCCGCGTCTGGCCCGCCTCGCCGACAGGGCCGCGGCATGGTTCATTGCGCTGATCCTGATCTCCACCGCGCTGGCCGCAATCTACTGGTGGCGGACGGATCCGGCCAGCGTCATTCCCGTGGTGCTGGCGATGCTGGTCGTGGCCTGCCCCTGCGCGCTCGCGCTGGGTACGCCCACGGCGCTGGCCTCGGCCACGCGCGGCCTGGCGCTGGACGGCGTGCTGACCGCCAATCCGGACGCGCTCGAGGCATTGCCGCGCGTCACCCACGTGGTGCTGGACAAGACCGGAACGCTGACCGAACCCGGTGCGCGGCTGGTCGAAGTCCGCCCCGGATCGGGCCTGGCGCGCGAGGAAATCATGGGCCTGGCCGGTGCGCTGGAGCGCGTCAGCAATCACCCGATTGCGCGCGCATTTGCGCCGTTCGATCGCGGGCGGGCCGTCGCGCAGGCCGAAAATGTGACGGGCGCCGGCGTGACCGGTCTGATCGATGGACGCCGATATTGGCTGGGCCGGGCCGACTGGGTATCGGCGCAGGCGGGGGGCTGCGGCACTGAACCCGGTGAAGGTATCTGGCTCGCGCTTGTGGCCGAGGGCGCCGACGAGCCGGCCTGGCTCCGGGTGGACGCGCGACTCCGGGCCGGCGCGCAGGCACTGGTCGCGAGCCTTGTCGATTCCGGTATCCGGGTGGTGCTGGCGTCCGGCGACCGCGAGGTCAACGTCGCCTCGGTCGCGCAGTCGCTGGGCATCGCCGAGTTCCACGCCGCAATGCGACCGGAGGACAAGCTTGCAATGGTCGAGCGCCTCCAGGGCCAGGGCGCCAAGGTGGCGATGGTCGGCGACGGCATCAACGACGCCCCGGTGCTGGCCGGCGCCGACATCTCGATCGCGCTTGCCGAAGGGGCCGCGATCGCCCGCACCCAGGCCGATCTTGTCGCCACGGGCCGGGGCCTGCAACCGCTGGAGGCGCTGTTCGAGCAGGCGCCCCGCGTGCGCAGAATCATCCGCCAGAACCTGGTCTGGGCGCTGGCCTACAACCTCGGTGCGCTGCCGCTGGCGGCCGCCGGCCTGGTGCCGCCGTGGGCCGCGGCCATCGGCATGTCGGCCAGCTCGATCGCGGTGGTGCTCAACGCCCGCCGCCTCGGCCGCACCCGGCGCCGCAGGCCGGCACACTCGCAGCCACTGCCACGAACCGCCGCAGAAGTCGCATGAAGATCATCTACGTGCTCATACCGCTATCGCTGATGCTCCTGGGCCTGGCCGTCTGGGCCTTCTTCTGGGCGGTCAGAAACGATCAGTTCGACGACCTCGACACCCCGGCGATGGACATCCTCGATGATGACGAGAAATCCGCTGATGATCAGGCGCCGGAAACCCGAGATCGGTAGCCGGTAGCCGGGAGCCGGGAGTCAGGAGTCAGGAAAACCAAATAACCAAATAACCAAATAACCAAATAACCAAATAACCAAATAACCAAATAACTAAATAACTAAATAACCAACGAACCAGCCAACCAG
>Ga0209925_1001259_pt1 | contig 12779 bp, 12 predicted proteins | sample SalPonR2_A_D1_MG_FD_185702 | JGI IMG/M metagenome (GOLD analysis project Ga0209925, IMG submission 185702) | Salt pond soil microbial communities from South San Francisco under conditions of wetland restoration - Salt Pond MetaG R2_A_D1_MG... ...
GGCCCGCATGTCGCGTGCCTCCACGCGGAATTTCTCCTGCGGGGTGGCGATCAGCTGCGTCTCGGGCCAGACCGCGATGACGTGATTGGGCTGATAGCTGAGCGCGCTCAGCTGGAAATAGGGGGCCTCCCACGCCAGCCCCGTTGCGGGATCGGCCAGGATCAGATCGCTGAACCCGGTATCGAACCGGTTGGGAAAGCCCTGCACGCCGAGATCGGAGGTTTCGGCCACCCATCCCTCGGCGCGCCGCGCCTCGAACCACTTGGCAAAGCCTTGCTCCAGCCCGCGCTGCCCAACGAACCAGTACCCCGACCAGCCCAATGCCGCGATCAAGATGACAGCCAGCAGAACTCTCATGCTCCGCGCCCCTTTCATGCCCGTTCGGAAACGTGTTTATAGAGGCCTGAGTGCGAGGAACAGGGATAATCAATATGTGGGTCTTCGGCTATGGATCGCTGGTATGGAACCCGGGCTTCGACGTCGCGGAACGCGTGATCGCGCGGCTGCCCGAGTTCCACCGCAGCTTTTGCATGCGCTCTGTCCATCACCGGGGCACGGATGACGCGCCCGGTCTCGTGCTGGCGCTCGATGCGGCCCCCGGTGCGCTGTGTCACGGGGTGGCGCTGCGGGCCAGGCCGGAGGAGGCCGAGGGCGTGCTCACCTACTTGCGCGAGCGAGAACTGGTGTCGTCCGCCTACCTGGAAAAGCGGCTGGACATCGCGCTGCAGGATGGCCGCCAGGTCGAGGCGCTGACCTATGTGGTCGATGCCGACCACGCGCAATATTGCGGCGGGCTCGACCTTGAGGAACAGGCCCAGATCATCGCCCGCGCCGTGGGCGGGCGCGGGCCGAATGCCGAGTATCTCTTCAACACCACCGCACATCTCAAGCAGCTTGGAATCCATGACAAGGAGCTGGATTGGCTGGTCCGTCGGGTGCGGCACCTGTGTGGATAAGTCCTTGGCTTGACCGGCCAAGACGCGTAGGGTTGGCCCCATAAATCAACGTGTCGGGAGCGTCCAGATGGACCAGCCGGACCGCGAGGTCGAGCCGCAATTCTCATACCCCTATCGCCAGATCGTGCTGATGGTGATCGTTCTGGTGCTGACCGGGCTCGGCTCCTTCGTGGCCCTGCCTCGCGTGCTGCCGGTGTTCGAGGCCAATCCCTGGCTCAACGGCTTCATCTTCCTCGTCTTCGTTATCGGGGTGATCGCGACCTTCTGGCAGGTGTTTCAACTGATCGGCTCGGCCCGCTGGATCGAAGGCTTCGCCGCGCAGGTGCCGGGCCACGAGATGACGCGCGCGCCCTCGATGCTGGCCCCGCTGGCCACGATGCTGCGTTCGCGCGGCAAGCGGATGCAGATCGCCTCGACCTCGGCGCGCTCGATCCTCGACTCGGTGGCGCAGCGCATCGACGAGGCGCGCGAAATCACCCGCTACATCGTCAGCCTGCTGATATTCCTCGGCCTTCTGGGCACGTTTTACGGGCTTGCCACGACCGTGCCCGCAGTTGTGGACACGATCCGCAGCCTCGCCCCGCAGGCGGGCGAAGAAGGGGTCGACGTCTTCAATCGCCTGATGACCGGGCTCGAGGCGCAGTTGGGGGGCATGGGCGTGGCCTTTGCCTCGTCGCTTCTGGGTCTGGCCGGATCGCTGGTGGTGGGCCTGCTGGAACTGTTCGCCAGCCACGGGCAGAACCGCTTCTACCGCGAACTGGAAGAGTGGATGTCGACCATCACCCGCGTCGGTTTCGCCAGCGGTGACGCCGAGGGCAGCGGCGAGCAGGACGGCGTCGCGCATGTGCTCGACCATATGGTCGAGCAAATGGATGCGCTGCAGACCATGCTCGGCCAATCCGACATGAGCCGTGCCATGGTGGATCAGAAACTGGGCGTGCTGGCGGATTCCATCGAGCGCCTGACCCACCGGATGAGCGATCAGAACCCCGTGCAGGTGGCACTGATGCGGATGGCCGAAGGGCAGGAACGGCTGATCGAGACGCTGGAGAGCCGCGAGGTGTCCCCCAATGAAGGGCTCGATGCCGAAAGCCGCATGCGCCTGCGCTCCATTGACGTGCAGATGTTGCGCATCCTCGAGGAAATCAGCGCCGGACGGCAGGAGACCATGACCGAGTTGCGCACCGATCTGGCGGCGCTGACCCGGTTGCTGGGCCAGGCGCGCGAGGCGACCCCGCGCCGCGTGCGGGCCGCGTCTCCCCGTCCCGAGACGGATCGCGGCGGGGAGGGCTGAGCATGGCGCTCTCGCGGCGCACAGGGGCCCGGTTTCAAGGCGCGATCTGGCCCGGTTTCGTGGACGCGATGACCGGGCTGTTGCTGGTGCTGATGTTCGTCCTGACGATTTTCATGATGGTGCAGTTCGTGCTGCGTGAGGAAATCAGCGGGCAGGAAACGCAGCTTGACGCGTTGTCGGCCGAAGTTTCGGCGCTCTCCCTTGCCCTCGGGCTGGAGCAGGACCGCAACGCCACGCTTGAGGACCGCGTCGGCACCCTCACTGCGACCCTGGGCGATGCACGCGCGCGTCAGGAGCAGCAGGCCGCGCTGATCCAGAGCCTGCGCGCGCAGACTGCCGAGCAGGCCCAGGCCTTGCAGACCGCGCAGGGCCGCATCGCCGATCTGGAAAACCGCCGCGATGAATTACTGAGCGAGGCCGAGCAACTCAACCTCGCCCTTGCAAGCCTGCGCGATGAGGTGGATGCACAGGCCGAGGCCGCCCGCCTTGCCGCCGCCCGGCGCGAGGCGCTCGATGCGCTGGTCGCGGATTTGCGCGCGCGCAATGCCGAAGCCGGTGAGGCGCAGGCGGCCCTGAGCGCCGAGGTTGACGACCTGCAAGCACAGTTGAGCGAGGAAGAACAGGCGCGTCTGGCCGAGGCCGCCGCCGCCGAGGCGCTGCGCAAGCGGCTGGAGACATCGCAGGCGGAATTGACCTCGATGGCGCTTGCGCTGGAGGAACAGCGCCAGCGCGCCGAGGAAACGCTGACCCTTCTTGCTGCCGCCGAGACCGCGCGCGAGGACCTCAACAGTCAATTGGCGCAGGCGCTCTTGCAGGCCGAGCAGGGGGCCGAAGCGCGCGAGGCCGAGATCGCGCGGCTGGAATCTGCACTCGACGCCGCCCAAAGCGGCGAGGCGGAGCTGACCGGCACACTGGAAGAGACCCGTGCGGCGCTTGCCGAGGCGCAGGCGCGGACGCGTAGGCTGGAGGAACAACTGGCGCAGGCCGTGGCTGAGAAAGAGGCTGTGGAAGGGGCGGCGCTCGATGCCGAGGAGGTGCGCGCGCAGCTCGTTCAGGCGCTCGCGGCGCAGCGCGCCGCCGAGGCACAGGCGCAGGAGCAGATGAGCGCGGCCGAGGAACGCGCGGCGTTGCTTTCGCAGGCCCGCGAGCGGCTGGCCGAAGAGCAGCAAGCGACAAGTGCCGCGCAACGGCAGCAGGCGCTGCTCAACCAGCAGGTCGCGGCCCTGCGCGATCAGCTGTCGCAGCTGCAGGGCTTGCTGGATGAGGCCCGCGCAAGCGAGGCCGAGGCCGAGGTGCAGTTGCAGTCGCTTGGCAATGAGCTCAACACCGCCCTGGCCCGCGTCGCCGCCGAGGAACGCCGGCGCCGACAAGCCGAGGAAGAGCGCGCGCGCCTGCTCGAGGCAGAGCGCGAGCGGTTGGAGGCCGAGAAACAGGACCTTGAGAAATACCGCTCGGAATTCTTTGGCCGCCTGCGCGACGTGCTGGGCGATCAGGAGGGCGTGCAGATCGTCGGCGACCGGTTCGTGTTTTCCTCCGAGGTGCTCTTTGCGCCGGGCGCGGCCGATCTGTCACGCGCCGGGGAACTCGAGATCGCCAAGGTTGCGAACATCCTGCGCAGCGTGATCGACGAGATCCCCGAGGGCATCGAATGGGTCCTGCAGGTAGACGGGCATACCGACGACGTGCCGATCGTCGAGGGCGCGCGCTTTGCCGATAACTGGGCGCTGAGCCAGGCGCGGGCCCTCTCGGTGGTGCGCTACCTCACCAATTTCCTGGGCTTCCCGCCAGAGCGTCTTTCGGCCAATGGCTATGGCGAGTATCAGCCGGTCAATCCCGCCGACACGCCCGAGGCCCGCGCCCAGAACCGTCGGATCGAGCTGAAGCTGACCACGCGCTAGCGCGGGTCAGGGCGTCACCGTGATATCGGCGTGACGTGCCGCGATCAGCGTGTCGCCGCGCATCAGGCGCACATAGCCACGATAAGCGCCGGCGGGCCAGCCCGCAGCCGGGGCCTTGCGCCCGAAGGCGCGGAAAAGCTGCGTCTTGGGGTCGTCCAGCGTGATGTCGTGACGGAAAATTTCACCCTCAGGGCCCTGCGCCGTGAGGGTCAGCCGATCCCCCGGTTGCGCGTAAAAGACGTGACCGTAGAGCACCAGCGGCTGATCCGCCCCTGTTTCATGCACGCGTGCCGCACCGGACCGGACCGCGCCAAATGCGGGCACAGCGGTGGAGAACCCGGCCGTGAATAGGCCCGCGCGGGTGTACCCGGGTGGCGTTTGCCACAATCCGCCATCGGTCTGCTGCCCGCATTGGGCGACGTCATCGGGATGGAACGGATCGACGATCTCACCGTCCTTCAACACGCCGAGATGCACGTGCGGGGCGTTGGTCAGCCCGCTCAACCCGACCTCGGCCAGCATATCGCCGGTCTCTACTTCGTCGCCCTGGCGGACGCGGATCGACCCGCGCTTGAGGTGGCAATAGAGCGTCTGCCAGCCACCGCCGTGATCGACGCGCACAGCGTTGCCGCATTCGCGGCCCCGGATCGCCTCGCGCGTGGCGCCTGTGACGGGGGTGTCGGCCATGCCGTCGCGCGTGGCGGCGACGGTGCCGGGGGCGGCGGCCAGAACATCGACTCCGCTCTGCATCGCCTCGAAAGACGGGAGCATGAAATCGGTGCCGCGATGGTCGTCACGGCTCTTGAGGCCGCACATGTAATCACGCTGCCCGGGGCCGGGATCGGTGTCGACGTAATCTTCGATATAGCAGGTCTGGCCCAGAATGCAGTCGATGGGCAGGGCCAGCCGGGGCGCATCGGCGGCGGCCGTGGTGGCCGCCGCCAGTATCACGAATGCAGCGGGAGCAAATGCCCGCCGCATCATTCCGCCGTGAGTAAGGGCGGCTTTTTCTTGCCGGTCAGCCGGCGCGCGGCGGGGCCTTCGATCTCCAGATCGATCTTGCCGTCCTTGACGCCCACCTTGACGACGCCGCCTTTGGACAGACGCCCGAAGAGCAATTCTTCCGCCAGCGGCTTCTTGATGTGCTCTTGGATGACGCGACCCAGAGGGCGCGCGCCCATCTTGTCGTCATACCCCTTGTCGGCCAGCCATTCGGCGGCCGGCTCGGTCAGTTCAATCGTCACATCACGATCCATCAGCTGCGCCTCGAGTTGCAGCACGAATTTCTCGACCACCTTGAGGATCACCGACTTCGGCAGCGCGCCGAAGGAGATGACCGCATCCAGACGGTTGCGGAATTCGGGTGTGAAGGTCCGCTCGATCGCCGCCGTATCTTCGCCCTCGCGCCGGTCGCGGCCAAAGCCGATGGCGGATTTCGCCTGTTCGGTCGCGCCCGCGTTCGAGGTCATGATCAGCACCACGTTGCGGAAATCCACGCTGCGCCCGTTATGGTCGGTGAGCGTGCCGTGATCCATCACCTGCAACAGGATGTTGAACACGTCCGGATGGGCTTTTTCGATCTCGTCGAGCAGCAGCACGCAATGCGGATGCTGATCCACACCATCGGTGAGCAAGCCGCCCTGATCGAAGCCAACATAACCCGGAGGCGCACCGATCAGGCGCGAAACCGCGTGTTTCTCCATGTATTCCGACATGTCGAAGCGCAGCAGTTCCACGCCGAGCGAGTCAGCGAGTTGCTTGGCGACCTCGGTCTTGCCGACACCGGTCGGTCCGGCAAAAAGATAGTTGCCGATGGGCTTTTCCGGCTCGCGAAGGCCTGCACGGGCCAGCTTGATCGCGGAGCTGAGCGCCACGATGGCATCATCCTGCCCGAATACGGTGCGCTTGAGCGCGCCTTCGAGATCCTTGAGCACCTCTGCGTCGTTCTTGGACACGTTCTTGGGCGGGATGCGGGCGATCTTGGCCACCACATCCTCGATCTCCTTGACGCCGATTGACTTGCGCCGCTTGGAGGCGGCGACCAGATGCTGCGCGGCACCGGCCTCGTCGATCACGTCGATTGCCTTGTCGGGCAGCTTGCGGTCGTTGATATAGCGCGCCGAGAGGTCGACGGCGGTGCGGATCGCGTCATTGGTGTACTTGACGCTGTGGTGATCCTCGAAATAGGGCTTCAGACCCTTGAGGATCTTGACCGCATCCTCGACCGTCGGCTCCGCCACGTCGATCTTCTGGAACCGGCGCGACAGGGCGCGGTCCTTTTCGAAATGCTGGCGGTATTCCTTGTAGGTGGTCGAACCCATGCAGCGCAGCTTGCCGCCCTGCAGCGCGGGCTTGAGCAGGTTGGAGGCATCCATCGCCCCGCCCGAGGTGGCCCCCGCGCCGATCACGGTGTGAATCTCGTCGATGAAGAGTACCGCATCGGGATGCTTTTCAAGTTCGGTGACCACCGCCTTGAGCCGCTCTTCGAAATCGCCGCGATAGCGGGTGCCCGCCAGCAGCGCGCCCATGTCGAGCGAATAAATGGTCGTGCCCGCCAGCACCTTGGGCGTCGCACCCTTGACGATCTTATGCGCGAGACCTTCGGCGATGGCGGTCTTGCCCACGCCGGGATCACCCACGAGGATCGGGTTGTTCTTGCGGCGGCGGCACAGCACCTGGATGCAACGCTCCACCTCGGAATCGCGCCCGATCAGAGGGTCGACATCGCCGGTGCGCGCCTTTTCGTTCAGATCGACACAGTATTTCGCAAGCGCCGAGTCGCCCGCTTCGACCGCATCGCTTTCGGCCTGTTTCGCGGTGCCGTCATCGTCGAGATCGGTCGCTCCGGACACCGGGCGCGATTCGCCGTAGGCCGGGTCCTTGGCCACGCCATGGGCAATGAAATTCACTGCGTCGTACCGGGTCATGTCCTGTTCCTGCAGGAAATAGGCCGCGTTCGACTCACGCTCGGCAAAGATCGCGACAAGCACGTTTGCGCCCGTCACCTCGGTCCGCCCGGAGGATTGCACATGGATGGCGGCGCGCTGGATCACCCTCTGGAACGCGGCGGTCGGCACCGCCTCGGATCCGTCAATATCGGTCACCAGGTTGGCAAGGTCGTCATCGATGAACTCCACCAGCGTGGTGCGCAGTTCCTCGGTATCGACGCTGCAGGCCTTCATCACGCGCGCGGCGTCAGGCTCGTCCACGAGGGCGAGCAGCAGGTGTTCGAGAGTGGCGAATTCGTGCCGCCGTGCATTGGCCAGCGCCAATGCCGCATGGATTGCCTGTTCGAGTGTGTTCGAGAATGAAGGCACGGTCGTGCTCCTTCTGATCTTGGCCGGGGCGGGACGCCCACAACCTTGGCCTCATAGTCTTAAAGTTTGGTCGATACCGGCCATGCTTCAAGGATTTTTTCGTAAAACCGGGTCACTTTTCGTGATACCGGTCTCGATTTCGATCACATCCGCCTCAGAACCGGTCCTTTCTTGTGCGGATCTCTGCAAAGATCTCGTCCGGCGCGGCCCCGGTCATCCCCAGATGCGCCTGAACGTCCGGGTCGGACGCACGCAGAAACGGGTTGGTTGCCAGTTCCTCCTCAAGAGTGGAGGGAACAGTGGGTCTGCCGGCTGCGCGCTGTGCCTCGATCACCTTGATCCTTGATTTAAGCCTTGGATTGTCCGGATCAACGGTCGCGGCGAATTTTGCATTGGCCTGCGTGTATTCATGGCCCGAATATATCACGGTTTCGGGGGGCAACGCGGCAAGTTTCGCAAGGCTCGCGTGCATTTGTTCCATCGTGCCCTCGAACACCCGGCCACAGCCCAGGGCCATCAGGCTGTCTGCGGTGAAAACGGCACCGCTGTCGGGGAAATGGAACGCGACATGTCCCACGGTATGGCCCGAGACGTCGATCACGCGCCCCTCTTCATCGCCGATACGCACGGCGTCGCCTTCGTTCAGCGCAACATCGAGAGGCGGCAGGCGATGCGCGTCGGCCGCAGCCCCGATCACGCGGGCGGGCGCAGCGGCAAGCAGATCGGCCAGGCCCTGCACGTGATCCGCGTGATGATGGGTCAGCAGAACGTCCGAGAGCGTCCAGCCCTGTGCCGTCAACGCGGCAATGATCGGCCCCGCTTCGGGCACATCCACCGCCGCCGTGGCCCCTGTTGCCGGGTCATGCGCGAGATAGGCGTAATTGTCCGACAGGCAGGGAATGGTAACGATTTGCAAAGTCATGGTATTTTCCCGGTTGCCAGTTGGTGCTACGATCAAGAGTGACCGATAACGGGATGCTCTGCAATGCATCTGGACGTGCAGGACCTGCGAAATTTCTATTACCGCAGCCCCTTGGGCCGCGCGGTGCAAAAGACGTTGCGCGCTCAGCTTGCCACCTTCTGGCCCGAGGCGCAGGGGCAGACGGTCGCGGGGTTCGGCTTCGCTGTGCCGTTCCTGCGTCCCTATCTCGCCGATGCGCGGCGCGTGGTGGGGCTCATGCCCGGCCCGCAGGGGGTGATCGGCTGGCCGCAGGGCATGCCCAATATCTCGGTCCTCTGCGAAGAGACGATGTGGCCGATGGAAACCGGCCATGTCGACAAGCTGCTGGTCGTGCACGGGTTGGAGACCTCCGAACAGCCCGGTGCCCTGCTCGAGGAATGCTGGCGCGTGCTGGGGCCGGGGGGATCGGCGCTTTTCGTGGTGCCCAACCGGGCCGGGCTGTGGTCACGGTCGGATCGCACGCCGTTCGGCTTCGGGCGTCCCTACAGCCAGACCCAGTTGGAAAACCAGTTGAAACTCCACAATTTCCTGCCCGAGCGCCATGCCACCGCCCTCTATCAGCCGCCCTCGGACAAACGCTTCTGGCGCAAGACTGCGGGGATGTGGGAGAAGATGGGGATGCGGCTGTCCATGGTCGCGGCGGGCGGCGTTCTGATGGTCGAGGCGACCAAGCGCGTTCAGGCCCCGAGCGGGCCAGGCCTGCGCGACAAGGTGCGCAAGCCACTGGGTGTGCTCGCACCGCAGCCCGAGGCCAAGCCGGTCTGACGCCGCTCAGCCCTTGTGCCGGATGCCGATCTTGCGGCCCACGCCCTCGGGACGGGGGAGCGCCGCGTGCGCCTTTGCCATCGCCTCGACCCGGGTGCGGACATCCTCGGGCATGGGCGTCACGCGCGGACCGCCCAGATCGACGTGCAATGTCAGCCCTTCGCCGGTGGCGGCCATCCATCCATCCTCGTGATACAGTTCCTGGAACGAATGAAAGCGTTTCTCGTCGTGGTCCAGCAGGTAAAACGTGCTGCGCACCCGGTCGCCCAGCTTGACCTCGCGCAGATAGCGGATGTGAAACTCGGCGCTGAATGTGGTGAGGTTGCGCGCGGCCACGTAATCGGGGCCGAATCCCATCTCGGCAAAGGCCTCGTCGGCGCAACGGTCGAACAGCACGGTATAATAGCCCATGTTCATATGCCCGTTGAAGTCGATCCATCCCTCTTCGACCGCGTGGTAGCTGGACAGAAAGGGCGCGGCGTCGGACATTGGAAAGACCTTTCAAGACCGGAATATCGCGGGCGTTTTAGGAGGTTTCATGGCAGGATGGCAATGGTTGCGTGGCACGGATGACATGCACCCCGCGTTTTCGTGATTTGGATTGGCACATCCCGTGCCTAAATCAGGACGAGGCGTGGTGCAGGAGGTAAACATGGCACGTGTGACAAGACGGGGTATTTTCATCGCGGCAGGGGCCGCAGCGTTCGTGGCGGTTGCCGGGTTAGCGTCTCAGCGGTTTCTCGGCGGTTTCGAGGAGCTGGCCACGGCACCGGTCTATGCGCCGCAGGGCGTGGCGATCCGGGGCACCGATCCGGTGGCCTATTTCACCGAAGGCCGCGCCGTGCCGGGCACACAGGCGCACAGCCTCGACTGGAATGGCGCGACATGGCATTTCGCCAGCGCCGACAATCGCGAGGCATTCGCGGCAGAGCCCGTGCGCTACGCCCCGCAATATGGCGGCTTTTGTGCCTGGGCCGTGGCGGAAAAGGGCGAACTCTATTCCACCCAGCCCGACAACTGGAAGATCGTCGATGGCAAGCTCTACCTGAACTACAACGACGACATTCAGGCCCGCTGGCAACAAGACGTCCCCGGCTTCATCGCGCGCGGCGACGACCGCTGGCCCAAGATTCTAAAGGACGGCGCTTGACCTAACCCCAGGGCCCGCTGCCCGCGCCCGCCATCTCGCGCAGGGCGCGGATGCGGTTCTCGGCGGCGGGGTGGGTCGAAAAGAGCTTGTCCCGCGCATGGGCGTGCAGCGGGTTGATGATGAACATATGCGCCGTGGCCGGGTTGCGCTCGGCGCTCTCGTTGTCGATCCGCGACGCGAGCCCGGAAATCTTTTCCAGCGCCGAGGCGAGCCAGAGCGGGTTGCCGCAAATTTCGGCCCCCACGCGATCGGCCTCGTATTCGCGGCCCCGGCTGATCGCCATCTGCACCAGCGCCGCGCCAAGCGGGGCCAGGATCATCAGTGCCAGCGTGCCAATGAGCCCGAGCGGGTTGTTGCGGTTGCCGCCAAAGAACAGCGCAAAATTCGCCAGCATCGAGATCGCACCGGCAAAGGTCGCGGTGATCGTCATGATCGTGGTGTCGTGGTTGCGGATATGCGCCAGCTCATGCGCCATAACGGCGGCGATCTCCTCGCGGCTCAGGTTCTGCAACAGTCCGGTGGTGGCGGCGACGGCAGCATTTTCGGGGTTGCGTCCGGTGGCGAAGGCGTTGGGCTGCGGGTTCTCGATGATGTAGACGGCGGGGCGCGGCATGCCGGCGCGCTCGGCCATCTCATGCACCATACGCTCCAGCGCGCCGCCCGCCTGCCCCGAGGCCGGGCGCGCGCCGTGCATCTTCAAGACCATCCGGTCGGAATGCCACCAGGTATAGGCGTTCATCGCCACGGCGATCACCAGCGCGATCAAGGCACCGCCCATGCCGCCCAGCAAGGCGCCGATACCCAGAAACAGCGCGGTCATCGCCGCCATCAAGATTGCAGTGCGCAGGTATCCCATGATCACATCCTTGGTTATACGAAACGAGGATATGGGGGCTTTCCCACGCCTCGCAAGCGCTCAGGTGGACCATGATCATCTCTCGCGGACGCAATTACATCTTTGTCCACATCCCCAAGACCGGCGGCACCTCCATGGCGCAGGCGCTCGAAAGCCGGGCCATGGCCGACGACATCCTGATCGGCGACACGCCCAAGGCGCACCGCAGGCGTGGACGGCTCAAGGGGCTCGAGGCGCGCGGGCGGCTCTGGAAACATGCGACGCTCAGCGATATCGACGGGCTGCTCACCCCGGCAGAAATCGCCGATGCGTTCACGTTCACGCTGGTGCGCAACCCGTGGGATCGCATGGTCAGTTATTACCATTGGCTGCGCGGGCAAAGCTTCGATCACCCGGCGGTGCGGCTGGCCGCCTCGCATGATTTCGGCGCGTTCCTCGAGGCCCCCGAGACGCAGATCGCATGGGCCGCCCAGCCCGCCCGGCACTACATGACCACGGTGGACGGGGTGGAACGCTGCTCCCTCTATATCCGGCTCGAACACCTTGCCGAAGACGCTGCGCCGCTTTGGTCACATCTGGGGTTCCAGCTTGATGTGCCGCGCGTGAACATGTCGGCGCGCGGGGCCTATCGCCGGTATTATTCAGACGATCAGGCGGCCATCGTTGCGCGAATCGCAGCCGAGGATATCGCGCGATTCAGCTACCGGTTCTGATGACGGCCATGTGTGATTGCACTTGTCATGCCGCCCAATGGGCGGCCTTGGACCTGGCTGTTCACATGCCGTAAACGCTGCCGGATTCTCGCCACAAAGCCAGCACGAACCGAACACCTTAACCATTATTAACGGATGTGTGCGGAATGTGGGGGCGTCCGTCACGCAGACACGCGTGGCCAGCGAGTGGACAGTTGAATGCTGGGTTGGAGTGAGCTTGAAACGAACCGCGACACCGCGCGAGCGGACGCCGCCGACGTGTCGGGTGCGCCCCGGGCTGCGCAGAGCGGGCTCTTGTCCGGAACGCGCGTCGCGACGGCCTTTGGCTGGCGTCCGGCTCAGGCCCTTGCTGCGGGCGACCGCGTCCTGACCTTCGATCATGGCCTGCAGCCGCTCGCCGACGTGACCCGGCACCCGGTCTGGGCCGGGGGCACCGCCTGCCCGCAGCGCTTCTGGCCGCTGGACATTGCGCGCGGCGTTCTGGGCAATCGCGGGCCATTTCGGATCATGCCGGGACAGGCGGTGATGATCGAAAGCGATCTGGCCGAGTCGATCTATGGCGACCCCTTCGCGCTTTTGCCCGCGCTCGCGCTCCTGCAGATGCGCGGCGTGGATCGCAGCCCGCCACCCGACAGGGCCGAAGTGGTCTTGCTCCACTTCCAGGAAACACAGGTCGTCTTTGCCGAGCCCGGCGTGATGTTCCTGTGCCCGGCGACCCGTGACCTGCTGGATTACGCGCTTGGCGCGACGCCTGCTGTCACATACGACATCCTGCCCCCGGCAGACGCGCAGCGCCTGACCGCCGCGATGGATCGCGCGGGGGGCGTGCCGTCGCCGGACGGGGCGCTCGGCGACGTCTGATCCATCGC
>Ga0209925_1001261_pt1 | contig 12773 bp, 10 predicted proteins | sample SalPonR2_A_D1_MG_FD_185702 | JGI IMG/M metagenome (GOLD analysis project Ga0209925, IMG submission 185702) | Salt pond soil microbial communities from South San Francisco under conditions of wetland restoration - Salt Pond MetaG R2_A_D1_MG... ...
GTCGAACCCACACACCACAAGGGCACTAGATCCTAAGTCTAGCGCGTCTGCCAATTCCGCCACTCTCGCTCCATCGGTATAATAAATAATTAATTAAAATTGTCAAGAAAAATAACAAATATTAGTTGAGATTTTCTATTATTTTTTTATTGATGAGTCCCATATTTTTTCATATGTTCCATCATTTTTTATTTCCTTTAAAGCCCTTTTACATCTATTTACTATTTCATCAGAAGTTCCATTACTAAAGGCCATATATAAATTAGTAGATAAATCTTTAAGATAATATGCTTTTTCTACTTTTTCAGGGTTAAATCCTATTTTTTTTATTCTGAACATCATACTCAATTCTTCATTTGGAACCAAGTCAATTCTTCCATTATACAATTTTTTAACATTTAGACTGTCATTAGCAACATTTTCAATATTTTTATTAAAGCCCTGTTCCAAAAAATATTGTGCTCTTACATCTTTAGGGACAACCCCTATTTTATATTTTTTAGCATCCATTAATGAATTAATAGAAATGTCTTCTCTTGTTTTCATCTTAAACAAATATAATTTATAAGGTGCAATAATACCCACCCATTTAAATAAATCTTCTCTTCTTTTTGTTTTTGCTATGGAATAAATTAATACATTATCATTTTTTAAAGAAATTAAATAAGCTCTAGGCCACGGTTTGACTTCGATTCTTTCATAATCTATATTTGATCTTTTCAAAACTTCTTTGACTATCGCTGTTGAAACTCCTACGACTTCTCTTTTTTCTATATAATTATATGGTGGATAATTATCCGTAATAACCCGAATACCCGAGTAAACAGGTAATAATATTGATATTATTAAAATAAAAATTATTAAACCTTTTTTTATCATAATAAGTTCTTAAAATCTTTCATAATTATAATTATACAGTATTTTCTATCATTTTTCAATACCTTCTCTTGCCTGAACCCCTTTTTGATAATAATGTTTTACCTCTTTCATTTCTGTAACAAGGTCAGCATATTCTATAATTTCCTCTGGAGCATATCTACCTGTCAATATAATTTCCTGATTTTCATTTTTCAATTCGAGTGTTTTAATTAGTTCTTCTATTGAAAATAGATCATAATAAAGAGCAATATTAACTTCATCCAATATAATTATATCAAATTCATTATTTTTTAAAATTTTTTCTATTTTTTTTAATCCATTCCTGGCTTTTTTAATATCTTCTTCAGAAGGCTCATTTTTTATGAAACAACCCCGTCCAAATTGTTCAATTTTTATCTTATTTTTAAAATATTTTTTAATAGTATCTAATTCTGAATAATGCATTCCCTTGATAAACTGTCCTATAAAAACATTATACCCTGCACCAACAGCTCTTAAGGTTAGCCCAAATGCTGCTGTAGTTTTCCCCTTTCCGTTTCCCGTATAAACCTGAATGTATCCCTTATCTTTCATAATTACCCCCTGTTAATATGTTCCACCTAATTTAGCTAAATTTTATAACAAATTATACAATTAAGTAATCTATTCTTTTAAAAAAACATTAATTACAGAATTTCATCAAATAACTACTTTTCATCTACTTTTTTATCTTCTCAATATATGCAAGATGTCTTTTTTCTGTTCGATTTTCCCTATAACTAAAGTATTTCTCACTACAAACAGTACAATCATCTGCATAACTAATATTTTTAACACCATTTTTTCCTGCAGTTGAAATATTTAGCCCTAACATGTTAAAAAAATATTTATTTTGAGATTTAATTACAAAATTTTTTAGTTTAAAATCTAATTTTTTAATAAAATCTTCTTGAACTTCATAGCAGCATTTCCTTGCAGAAGGAGAAATATATATATTAATATCTTCACTTGCTATATCATTTTCCCGAAAAATATTTATACCTTTTAAAAGGATATTTTTAACAGTACCTCTCCATCCAGCATGAAGAATCATGATAATATTTAAATTTTCATCCCAGAGATATATTGCATTACAATCAGCAACTCTTACCCCAAGTTTCAAATCTACTTTTTTAGTAAAAAGTCCATCTGCTTTCCCAGCATATCCGGGTTTTTCAACTTTAACAATCTTATCCCCATGAACCTGATTTAAAAAAGCAAGATTCTGAAAATCTTTCTTCAATTTTATATTGGAACTATAATCCTTTAACAGGAATTTTCTATTAACTTTTAAATCAATCTTCATATTTAGGCCAGCAGCAGTGTTTATATTTTTTTCCACTTCCGCATGGACATGGATCATTTCTTCCAACTTTTTCATCTTTTTCTATTGGATCTCTTTTTATATCTTTTTCTGCATTTCCTGAAGTTTTATATATTAAATTCTGAGTATCATCTTCAGGTGCCTCACTTTTTTTCTCAATTACCATGTGGAACAGATCTCTAACAATATTTTTTTCTATATCTTCATTTAATTTCTGAAACATTTCAAAAGATTCTTTTTTATATTCAATTAGTGGGTCCTTTTGGGCATATGCTCTTAAATTAATACCTTCAATTAAATCATCCATTGCATAAAGATGTTCTCTCCATCCACTATCATAGTTACGAAGCATTATTACTCTTTCAAGTTCAAAAATTAAATCTTCTCCCATCAGTTCTCTTCTTTCTTCATATAGATCAAAAACTTCATCTCTAAGACGACGGAAAAGTGCTTCTTTATCATCAATATTATCTTCATCAAATTCAACCTGTAATGTAAAATATTCAAAGAGAAAATCTTTTAATCCTCCAAAATCCCAATCATAAATACGCATGCTTTCATCACAATAAAGATCGAGACCATAATCAATAATATCTTCAATCATTATTTTTATTTCACCTTTAAGAATATCTTTATATCTCAATTTGATTTTTCCACTTTCAGAGTGACTTAACATGTCATATTTTTTTAATAAATTAAAAACTATCTTATCAAAATGTTGACTTTCTTTAATAGTATTTAATAGTTCTGTTTTGTTTTTAAATTCATTTTTTCCTTCCAGATAATCAAAAAATCCTTTTAAATAAGCTGCTTCAAGAATATATTCTCTATTATCATAAATTACGGATCTCTGTTTATTCATTACATCATCATATTCTAATGTATGTTTTCTTATCTGAAAGTTTCTATCTTCAACTTTTTTTTGTGCTTTTTCAATTTGTTTTGAAAGTAAAGGATGCTGAATTGCCTGTCCTTCTTCCATGTTCATTTTATTTAATATCCCAATTATTCTATCAGAGCCAAAAAGTCTCATCAACTTATCTTCAAGAGAAATAAAAAAACGTGATGCTCCGGGATCGCCCTGTCTTCCACTTCTTCCCCTTAACTGCCTATCAACTCTTCTACTCTCATGTCTTTGTGTTCCTATTACGTACAATCCACAGGGCATATCTTCTTTACATTCTTCAATATCTATTCCTTCAGGACTTTCCTTATCATTTTTTATATAACATTCTTTACATTTTTTTACACCCTCCCCAAGTTTGATATCTGTCCCCCTACCAGCCATGTTGGTAGCTATTGTAACAGATTTTTTCTGTCCTGCCTGTGCCACAATATCAGCTTCTTTGGCATGATTTTTAGCATTTAAAACTGATGCCTGTATACCGGTTCTTTTTAGCATCCTTGCCAATAATTCTGAGTCCTCAACGGATACCGTTCCTACTAAGACAGGCATTCCTCTTTTATTAACCCTTGCTATTTCATTAATTACAGCATCAAATTTTTCTTTTTTACTTCTGTAAATAGCATCATCATAATCAATTCTTCTTACAGGTTCATTTGTTGGAATTACAAAAACATCCATATCATATATTTCTGAAAACTCTTTATCCTCGGTTACAGCTGTACCGGTCATTCCTGAAATTTTATCATACATTCTAAAAAAATTCTGCAGTGTGATAGTTGCGAATGTTTGTGTTTCGCCCTCAATTTTAACCTCTTCTTTTGCTTCAAGAGCTTCATGAAGCCCCTCGCTAAATCTTCTACCGGGCATCAATCTACCAGTAAACTCATCAACAATCATAACTTTATTTTCTTTTACAACATAATCCACATCTTTTTTAAATAATGAATATGCTCTTAATAACTGAGAAATAGAATGAAGAATTTCACTCTTTTCAGAATATTCTTCCTGAATTTTTCTTTTCTCTTTATTTTTTTCTTTTTGTGAAAGATCTCGTTCATCCAGATCAGCTAACCTTTCTCCAATATCTTCAAGCTCAAAAAGCTCTGGATCTTTTGGAGACAAAAACTCTCTTCCCTTATCTGTTAAATCCGCCACATGCCTTTTCTCATCGATTGTATAATATAAATTCTCATCAATTAAATGAATACTTTTATCTCTTATATATTTTGATTCTGTATCATTTATCAATTTTTGAATTTTAGCATCCTGTTTTAATTTCATCAATTGTTTATGTTTTGGCAACCCTCTATGTGCTGTTAAAAGCAACTGTCCTGCTTCTTCATAATTTCCTTTTTCATATTCTTTTTTTCCTTCATTTACAAGGCCTGAAACATACTCCCGTTGAGTTTTTACAAGCCTTCTTACTTTTGGATTGAAATCTCTATAATAACTTTTTCTTCTTGTTTCAACAGGACCTGAAATAATCAAAGGGGTTCTCGCCTCATCAATAAGTATAGAATCAACCTCATCTATAATTACAAAATCACGATATTTTTGAACCTGTTCTTTTATACTTCCTACCATGTTATCTCTTAAATAATCAAAACCAAACTGACTGTTCGTCCCATAGACTATGTCATTTTCATAAACTTCTTTTCTTTCTGAAGTATCCATTTCCCCCTGTAAGGCTGCGACATTTACACCCAGGGTTTCATATAATAAACTCATCCACTGGCTATCTCTTCTTGCAAGATAATCATTTACAGTAACTATATGAACTTTGCCTATAAGTGAATTTAAATAAGCAGGCATGGTTGCCACAAGTGTTTTACCTTCACCTGTAGCCATTTCTGCAATATTCCCCCTGTGAATAACAATTGCACCAACTAATTGAACATCATAAGGAACCATGTACCATTCCTCTTTTGTTCCGGTATATTCACAAATTTTGTTTTCATCTACAAGGAACTTACAGGTTCTTTTAACCAATCCAAAAGCTTCAGGTAATAGTTCTTCTTTTGTTTCTCCTTCTTCTAATCTTCTTCTAAATTCTTCAGTTTTACTTTTGATATCTTTTTCACTTTTTATTTCATTAAGATATTTTTCATAATTTTTATTGATTTCATCAATAAGAGGCTGCATTCGTTTTAACATTCTCTCCTGATGACTCCCAAATATTTTCTTCAAAAAATTAAACATCTTCTAATACACCTTCCTATAATATATTTAGTGGATCTATTACTTCTCCATTAATTCTAACCTCAAAGTGCAAATGAGAAGCAGTTGCTCTTCCACTGCTTCCAATAAAACCAATTAAATCCCCTTTATTTATTCTTTGGTTGCTTTTAACAGATATACTGCTTAAATGAGCATATCTTGTTGATACATGCGCACTATGATTTATAATAACGATATTCCCATACTGGTTAACATTCCCAGCCCATAAAACCCTTCCATTCTCAGAAGCAAAAACCGGTGTTCCGTGAGATCCCCCATAATCAACTCCCCTGTGAAATAGATAATATCCATTAAAAGGATCCCATCTTTTCCCATAATAAGAAGTAATTCTTGGTTTTTTAACAGGAACCGAAAATTTTAACCCTCTATTATATATAAATCTTTTTATTATATATCTTTGTTCCTTTATTAATATCCAATTTAAACTGCCCAGCTGTTTATTAATATTTCCATTTATATTTTTTAATACATCAATTTCATTATTTTCCAGCATCTTTAATATCAATTCATCATTAACTTTTTTCTCATCTTCAATACCGCCAATTGGTTTATCAATATTATATAATCTTGATATATGGCCAATTTTACTGTTAATATTTCTTAGTTTTCGATTAACATTTTTTTCCCAGCTTATAAAATTTAATTGTGCCATTCTTAATTTATTATACAACTTTTCATTTTCCTGCCGCAATTTCAAATTTTGATTTTTAGTTATTACATATTTTTTTTGAGTAGGCTTAATATTTTGGGCCACTTTTAAATAGTTATGCATAAAAAAGCCAGCCGTTACTATTAATGATAACAGAATAACAAGTGCAATTGTTCCATATATTCTTATTTTTTCTCTGGTTAAAGAATATTTTTTTATTTTTTCAGTATCTTCTGTTACAATTAAAAAGTGATAATTTTTATTATCTTCCATATAATTCTGTAACTCTCCTGAGTATTTTATTTTCTTCAGGAATTAAATATTTCATTGGATTTTCCAATTTTCCATTTTTTAATATTTCATAATGCAGATGAGGAGCAGTAGTTCGCCCTGTATTTCCTAAAGTTCCAACTTTATATCCTTTTTTAACATACATCCCTTCTTCTACATTAATTTTATTTAAGTGCCCATATCTTGTTTCGTAACCAAAACCGTGCTCGATGATAACTACTTTTCCATAAACACCAAGCCATCCTGCAAATGATACATAACCCTTAGCAGCAGCTTTAATTGGACTGCCCGGAAGGTTGGTAATATCGAGACCCGTATGGAACTCTTTTTTATTTTTTGAAAAGGGAGATTCCCTCCAGCCAAATTTTGAAGATATCCATCCTTCGATTGGCCATATAATTGGAATATTATCCCATTTATTAACACTGTTTTCCATTTTATCAATAACTTTATAAAAATTATTTTTTAATAATTTCACCTTTAAATTGACCTGAGAAAATTTAATATTTAAATCATCATTTAATTTATCAACATTTTTACCTTCAATTTTTTTGATAGCTCTCCCACCAACATGAATATTATCTTTTCCCTTAAAAGCAGGGGGGAGAGAATTCAATATAAGAACATTATCACAAATATCTTCAAGTTTGTCGATTTTGTCATCATAGGTTTTTAATTTATCCTTAAATATTGTATAATTTTCTTTCAATTTTTTATTATTCAATCTGGTTAGAGTATATTTATTAGCAAGCAGATGATATTTAGAAGACCTGAATAGTCCTAATAGTATAAAAGCTATTAGGATTATTAATAAAAAAGATATAAGATACAATGTCCGTCTCGAAAAGGAAATCCTCTTAACCTTTCTATTATCAGAGGATATAATTTTTATTTTTATTTTTTTATTCATATTAACTCCTAATCCTTCAAAATTTGATTAGTAATTATAACACCTTCATCATCCTTGAAAACAATCAAATTTGAATTTAATTCAGATATACTTCCTCCTCTTTTTTTAAAAAGTCTTAAGATTTTTTTTACATAATTTTGAGTTTCTCTATACGGAGGAATTGAATTATATCTGTTTACCGCTGTAGGACCAGCATTATAAGCAGCAAGAGCCAATCTCGCATTCTGATTATACTTGCTAAAAAGATATTTGAAATATTTGATTCCTGCTTCTAAATTTTCATAAATATTAAAGATATTTTTTACATCATACGCTTTTGCTGTTTGTGGCATAAGCTGCATTAATCCTTTTGCTCCTTTATATGAAATAGCATAAGGATTAAAATTTGATTCAACTTCAATCATTGATTCTATTAATTTATGATTCATTTCATGTTCATAGCAAATTCTTTTAACAGCTTCTTTTATAACTATTAAGTTATATTCTTCCAAAGAGTTAGTTTTTTTATGTAGTTTATTCTTTTCAACACTTATCTTTGGCCCACTATTTTTATTATTAAGTATCAAAACTTTTTTCTCATCTTTATTTTTTCCGTAATTAGAATCTTTTTTCTGAATTATAATTTCACCTTTTATACTATTTAATGATAATAATAAAACTAAAAAAAAATATATTTTATTCAACATCCACCTCTTCTTGTGTCTGCTGACCCGATTCAATATTAATGGGTTTTAACTTATCAATATCTCTTTCAAAAATTTTAATATTACCCTCTAAATCGGCTGCAACAACGCCATTTTCAATAAGTTCAACAGAAGCATAGATACTGCCTTCCATATTTCCTTTCCAAACCAATTTGCCATCATCTTTTTTCAATGCATAAACAAATCCATCATAGCTTGTAAAATAAACTATTCTATTTGTTAATTTAGGAAGGGATCTAATAACATCTCCGGCCTGGTATTCCCAGATTAATTCCCCATTTAAAATATTAATTTTATAAAATTTGCCATTCTCGGTTCCAAAATAAACCCCAGCTTCATCAGTATTTATTTTACCGGCAATTTCTTTTTGAGCACCAAAACTCCACAGAATTCCTCCTGTATTTTTATTTATACAATAAAGATTATTATCACTCGCTCCTATTAAGAGTTTGTTCCCCTTAATCACAGGCGAGGAATATATCTGATTACCAACTTGTCTTTTCCATTTGATTTTTCCAGTTTTTTTATTAATTGCATATATATAATGGTCAAGAGAACCAACATATAAATTTTCAGAATCAATAACTGGAGAACTCCATACTATATTATCAGTCCTTACCCTCCATAACAATTCGGCATTGTTTTTATTTAATGCATAAACAAAACTATCATTTGAACCAAAATAAACATGTTTATCATCAGAATCAGCCGATGAGACGATTCTCTTTCCGGTACCATATTTCCATATTATCTTTCCTGTTTTTTTTGATAATTTATAAAAATATCCCTTATAAGTTCCAATATATAAACCTGAACTGTCTAAATAAGGAGTTGCTCCTATTTTATATGCCATAAATTTTTTCCATTTTAATTTTTTAGTATCTAAATCATAACAGTAGATATACTTATCTTTTGAACATATATATAAACTGTTTTTATAAACTACCGGCGAAGAAGATATGGATCCATTTACTGAAGCTGACCATTTTGTAATTGATTTTAAAGGTAAATTAATATTTTTTATAACTTTAATATTATCTTCCTTTTCATCATTTTCATTATTGTTATCTTTAACATCTTTAATAATTTTATCGCCGGTATCAAATATGTTTTTAAATGGAATTTTACTATCAAAAACAATTTTTATAACTAAAATAGATAAAAGTATGATAAACAACGTAAATAAGAATGGTTTAATATTTTTAGAAGAAAAAACAACATTCAAATTATTTACCTTAATAGTTAAAACAAGCATTTTTTCATCCTGGATTTTGCTTGAAGCTGAATTGAGTAATTCCTGTGAAGAAACATTTTCTTTATATTCCAGTAGTATATCCTTAATTTCTCTTGATGTTAAAACATTTGTAATTAAATCGGTAAAAGCGGCTATTCTATCATTTTTGAAAACAACATGCTCCCCGAAATAATAATCTATATCACTTTCAACATATTGATTTTTCTTATCTGAAAGTTCACGTAATTCTTCATTTCTTAGCAAAAACACATCTATATTTTCTGTAAAAACATAATAAAATCTTCTTTTATAAAAAACACCAATGAAAAATTCTCCGGTAATATCATACTTCATTAATGCTTTTTTCAAAGACATCCTGGGATTTTTGCTTTTTTTTACATCTTTCTTGTGAAATTTAGAAATTTTGCCGAGTATCCCTTCCTGCTGCTCTATTGTATCTACCATGGATAATAAACTTCCATATTTACTAAATTCTCTTTTACTTCTTTCAATAGAATTATGGAAATATTTATGTTTTATACTTTCATCAAATGTAGCCGATTCTCCTACCTGAAAAAGAACATCACCCATTTACGCCTCCTTGTCAAACTAAGTATATCTTAAATAATATTCTGTTTCAAGATATTTAAAAGTTCTAAACTAATTAAAAGTTGACATAATAACAATATACATATAAAATCAATTTTGGAATTTTAAAATTCTTTTTAATAAAACAACTTTAAAAAAAGGGGTAAAATTGAGCAAAAAAATAAGAATATTATATCCTAATTATAAAGATTTCAATAAAGAAATGGATAGGATTGGTGTAGATAAATACGCTTATTCTATTTTCCAAAATAAGAAAGAAATATTTTTAATAAAAATTAATGATTTAAAAATTGAAGCAGCTAATATTATCAAACAGGACTGCCTTGCTGAAGGAGCAGATGCTGTTATTCCCAGAAATGCTATATCAGGAAAACCTAAAAAATGTAACGTAATAATAATCAGTACAAAAAGAAAAATAAACAGAATCGCCAGCAGATTTGAAAAACAACCTTTTTCTTTAAAAAAAATATCAAAAGAATTAAAAAATATTTTAAAAAAACATCCTAAATCATTTAATTTTAGAGATAAAAAATTATCACTTAAAACACCTAAAGTAATGGGTATTCTGAATGTCACTCCCGATTCCTTCTATGACGGAGGGAAATATACAAAAAAAGAAATTATTAAAAAAAGAGTTGAACAAATTATTAAAGAAGGTGCGGATATTATTGATATTGGAGCTGAATCCACGAGACCGGGAAGTGAAAAAGTAAATAAGGAAGAAGAATTGAAAAGATTAGCACCTGCTCTTGAAATTATCAAAAAAATTGATGATAGAATACCTGTATCCATTGACACATACAAAAGCAAAATTGCTGAATATATGCTCAAAAACGGTGCAGATATAATAAATGATATTTCAGGTTTTAATTTTGATAAAAATATGCCAGGGGTAGTATCAAATTATAATGCTGGAATAATCTTAATGCATATTAAAGGAACTCCAAAAAATATGCAGAAAAATCCTCAATATGACGATGTTATTGAAGAAATATATAACTATTTTGAAAACTCCATACAAAAAGCAATAAAATATAATATAAACAAAAAAAATATTATAATTGACCCGGGAATTGGATTTGGGAAAAGACTTGAAGACAACACCAAAATTATAAGAAGATTAAAAGAATTTGCATCATTTGGTTATCCTGTATTAATAGGATTGTCCCGGAAATCTTTTATAGGAGAAATAACAGGAAGATCGGTAGAAGATAGACTTACAGGAACAATTTCTGCACATACAATTTCTTTAATGAATGGTGCAAATATTATTAGAGCACATGATGTAAAAGAAGCCAGGGAAACAATTGACATGGTAAAGGAGATATTATAGATGAATTCTAAGAAAAAAAAGATTATAAGATATTTTCTTTTATTTCTTTTTATAACTTTTATTTTTTTGGGATATTTCTTTGACGAACTAAATACAATCCTGACAAATGCAATTTTTATCTGTTTTTCATGTGTAGGAATAGGTTGATTTTATGAATTTTTTTAAACTTTTTACAAAGAAAATAGTTCATCAAATAATTGGTTTTTTAGCAGCGAATCCTCTACTCCAAAATTTTTTTAATGGGAAACTTTATCAGGGTCCCTTAAAAAAGATATGTCTGCCTATTTTAAATTGTTATTCCTGCCCAGCTGCAGTTACTGCATGTCCAATAGGTTCTTTTCAGCATATGTTAATTTATTTTAAGTATAATTTTTCATTCTGGATTATTGGGATTCTTGGAACTGCAGGAATTACTTCGGGGAGATGGTTTTGCGGTCATATATGTCCTTTTGGTTTCTTTCAAGATTTACTCAATAAACTTTCAAAGATTAATTTACATATACCCAATTTTATAAAATATTTTAAATATGTTATTTTATTTGGATTTGTTATTTTACTTCCCTTACTAACACAGAAAACTACATTTTGCTCATATATATGCCCGGCAGGTACTCTACAAGCAGGGTTAACTCTGGTTTGGTTTAATGATTTTTATTTAGGCATTCTTTATTACTGGAAATTAATCGTATTATTTCTTTTCACATCAGCTTCCATTTTTATTCACAGACCATTCTGCAATACCACCTGTCCACTTGGCCTTTTATTGGGATTCTTTAACAAAATAAGTTTTTTCTCAATAAAAGTTATTGAAAATAAATGTATAAAATGTGATAAATGTTATGATATATGTCCTTCAGATATCCAGATATATAAAAATGATAAATCAATTGAATGTGTGAGATGTTATGATTGTATTAACGTTTGTCCGACAAATGCGATAGAAAAAGAAAACAATTTTATAATTAAAGAAAAAGGAGCTTTCGATGTTAAATAAAAAATCTTTATTCTTAATATTTATTTTTATTATATTTTTAAATTTTTCATTAATCCATGGGGAAATGGATAGCTTTAATTCTGCAGAAAATTTTTACAATGATGAATTTTATGATTTAGCCATTGAAGAATATAAAAACTTTATTAATGAAAATCCCCAGGATAAAAGAGTTGAATCAGCATATTACAAGTTGATGAATTCATATTACAGAACTGAAAAATACAATAAATTAATTTATGAAGCACCGAGATTTATTCAACAGTTTAGAAACTCACATTACCAGGGAGATGTTTTATTTTTCCTTGCAAAAGCTTATTATGAAAAGGGAGCTATAGAAAAGTCAAAACAATTACTTGATAGAATTAAGCGTTTTAACAAGAATACCACAAATTATATAAATGCTGTTTTCCTATTATCAAAAATAAATAAATCCAATGATAATTTTGATGATTACGAAAAAAATCTAAACTATATTATTAAACTCTCGCCAAAAGACAAATATTTAAAAAAAGTATACAAAGAGCTTGTTCATTTATATTTTGAAAGAAAAAATTATGAAAAAAGTGAAAAATATTTAAATCAACTAAAAGAAAAAGATCTGGAAAATGGTGAGTGGTTATGGTTAAAAAGTGAAATTCTTTTCAAAAAAAATCTCTTAACCAAATCGAGAATACATCTTGATA
>Ga0209925_1001267_pt1 | contig 12754 bp, 8 predicted proteins | sample SalPonR2_A_D1_MG_FD_185702 | JGI IMG/M metagenome (GOLD analysis project Ga0209925, IMG submission 185702) | Salt pond soil microbial communities from South San Francisco under conditions of wetland restoration - Salt Pond MetaG R2_A_D1_MG... ...
TATGAGTCAGGTGCTCTAACCAACTGAGCTATAGGCCCGATAGGGTGCATAATACCGAGAATGGCCCCTGAATGTCAAGATTTTATGAGCTTTTAAATTTGGGGGCGCTCGCACGAGGCTCTCGGGCTTTCGTAACTATGCCGGTCCGCTTGGCTTTTGAAAAAATTTTACGGGGCAAGGGAAAGTACGGAGCAAAAGGGAGGCCAGTTTGACGGGCGGCTTCGTTAGGCCTTAGGGAGGTGTACGCCGATTCTCCGGAGCATTACTACCACCGCACTTGGGACCGGCTTCTGTTAAATTTGGTTGGACAAAAGAGAATTTTGCTTCCCCTAAACTTATGGACTTCCGAATCGCCGATCCAAGTCTGTCAAGAGGTCTTCCGGAAAAACGGCCAGCTCGGCTTCTTCAAGGCGGTGTAGCAGGTCGAGCCAGCCCGGCCGCTCACGAATCAGACCCTCCAGAATTTCGAAAGCTTCATTGCGAAAGTTGGCCTGCAGTAGGGCGACGGCCTTCCAGTAGCGCATTTCGTTGTTTTCAGGGGCCGTTTCGAGGGCTTTGCAGTACTCTTCCATGGCTCCGTTAAAATCCCCGTGCCCCAGTTTCGTGTCGCCCTGCTCCAGCAGTTCGTACCCGTAATACAGGTCGAGCAGGCGGCCAAGCTCTTGCAGCGGTTCCGGGTGATCATCTACCCGCAGGTCTACTACGTACTCGTCGGCAATCCGCCCCTCTGAGACAGTTTTCGCGGTGATAATTGCTGCCGACTGTCTGCCGCGGATGTCCCCGCCCAGGGCCTCGGCTGCATTCAGCGCATCCAGCAGACGGCGGGCCAGAGGCGGCCGGGCTTCAACAGAATCGGTGACAGTTTTTGTCTGGAAAGCCGCTGCCATCGCCTCCGGAACCCCATTGCGGGCCATCATGTTTGCTTGCACACTGAAGCCTTCGCCGATTAGATGGCCTGCCTCACGTATGCACTTTTTACCGGTATACGCGGCAACCCTTCCGTCGGCCGCGAGTACTGCCAGTTGCCGGTAATTGCGGCCGTTGTCCGGCTCGGTCAGCTGTTCAACCACTTCCTGCGGTGAGCTGCCCGTGCGCAGCAGTTCAAGTCCATCCTGTCCGTACTGCCTATTTACCAGGGATTGAGTTGCCACAGCACCGACTCCGGGAATAATCCATGGAACCGCACTTCCGACAGCAAAGAAGTGGGATTGTACACCGATGCCCATTTCTCCGGTTTGTTGATCGATAGCTATAATGGAATAGGTTGTGGCTAAATTCTTGTATAAATGCTGCATACCCTGTTCTCCTTTCCTCTATTCTAACAGAAAAATTGCAGACTGTGAAAACTAAGCTCATATGTCACAACGTATCAGAATTACTGCATATGTCATCTCCTATTTGACCGAGAGCCGGTAGAAGCGTATGATGAAGGTATGGAACATGAGATAAAATGTGTGGTCGACAGTAAATCTGACCTGGGTGAGGGGCCGGTCTGGAGCCATGAGCGGCAGAGACTTTACTGGGTCGATATTGATAAAGGACTCGTTCACTCCTACGATCCGGTCCGAAATGAAAATCGAACCTGGGATGTAGGTTTGAAAGTCGGGGCAGTGGTACCGCGGAAGGAGAGTGCCGGCGGCGGCTTAGTCCTGGCTACTGAAAAGGGGTTTTTCGGCTTCAGTGGAGAAGAGGATTCTCTCGAATATATAGCCAATCCAGAGGCTGATAACCCTGATACCCGCTTCAACGACGGGAAGTGCGATCCGGCGGGCAGGTTCTGGGCCGGAACCATGTCGTATTCCCGGACACGCGGTGCTGCCAATCTGTGGTGTCTGGAAACCGATAAATCCGTATCAAAACGGGTTACGGGGGTGACCGTGTCAAACGGAATTACATGGAGTCTGGATGAAAAAACCATGTATTATATCGATTCGAATGAGTTTGCAGTGGTGGCCTTTGAATACGATCGACAGAGCGGTTCCATCGGCAATCCGCAGCCGGCGGTAGTAGTTCCGCAGGAATTGGGAAAACCCGACGGGATGTGCATAGATTCTGAAGGGATGCTGTGGATTGCGCTCTTTCGCGGGGGTGCGGTAACTCGCTGGAATCCGGCCGACGGCAGCCTCATGGAGCTAATAAAAATGCCGGCTCTGCACGTAACAGCCTGTGCCTTCGGGGGGAAGGATCTCAAGACTCTATTTGTCACCTCCGCTCGGGCCCCGGCCGATGAGCAGCAGCTGAACACGTATCCTCACACGGGATGCCTGTTCGCCCTGCACCCGGAAGTGATAGGTGCGCCTTCCTTTGAATACGGGGCCGACTGAGCCGGCGATTGATTCTATGCAACAGTCTTCTCTGAAAAGTCAGGGATATTATGAGAATCTTTCATATGCATCGCTTCCTGACGTTTCACGGCCAAAAAACTCCATGTAATTCCAGTTATAAGTGTGAGAACTCCGACAATAGACACTCCGGAGATGATTAGTGCAGTTCCTGCGCCCATTAAAGTTAGTCCGTATTTCATTGTATTCCTCCGTGTATGATATGCAACAAATATAACAGAATAGATTTAAAAATCAAGTGATAAGTGCAAAAATAATGTAAAAAATAAGTAAAAACAGTAAAAATTTATTGAAAAATTGATGAATAGCTAAATTTATTTTACAAAGTTTCTGCAAAATCGCACTTAACTCACACGGTGGATAGTTTAAAGGAGAAAAACAGGAATATTGTGAAATTTTTTATCTAAATTGACTAATATAGCAAAAATTAGTATATATTAGTTATCGATATTTATAGCACCGGGAGAGATAATATAATATGTACGATGTAATGGTGATTGGAATGGGACCGGCCGGGATGGCCGTATCGGCTATGGCGGTAAAACTCGGTTTGAGTGTTGTGGGGATTGAAAAGAACAAAGTCGGGGGAGAATGTTTGAACTGCGGGTGCATTCCCAGCAAAGCGCTCTTGAAAGCAGGTGAAATGCGTAAAGTAATCGAAAACCTCGAACACTTCGGGATCCAGACCACTGAAAAACCGGAAGTGAACGATCCGCTCAGGGTAGTTCGTGACAAAGTAGATACTATTAGCGGCCCTAAGACGTTGAAGACCTTTGAGAAGGTAGATCTCGTGCTGGGGAAGGGTGAAGCGGAGTTTGTCGATGCCCATACTGTGCGTGTCGGCGGTAAAGAGTATAAGGGCAAAAAGATTTTTATTGGTACCGGGACCGAACCGATGATCCCGCCCATCGAAGGTTTAGACAGGGTTGATAAGCTCACCAATGTGAACCTTTTTGAGCAGAAGGAGATACCGGAGAGCCTTATGATAATCGGCGGAGGAGCGATCGGATCAGAAATGGCCCAGGCCTTCTCTCGCCTCGGATCAAAAGTTGTGCTGGCGCACATGGATCCACACCTGATTCCGGCGGGTGACAAGGAAGCCGGTGATTTGCTACAGAAGGTATTTGAAGAGGAGAATATCGAAGTCTACAATCAGACTGCTATTTCAAAAGTGGAGCAGGTGGACGGTGAAATTGTTACCCACACTGACAAAGGCGTATTTAAGACAAAGCGAATTTTAGTTGCCGCCGGTCGAAAACCGGTCTTTGATGGATTAAAGCTTGAGAATGCCGGTGTGAAGTATTCGAAACGTGGAATAAAGGTGAATAAGCGGCTGCAAACCAGCAGGCGACATATCTATGCCGTCGGCGACTGCAATGGTCTCTCTCTCTTTTCACACTCCGCTATGCATCAGGGGATGCTGGCCCTCATGAACTCGATGAATCCTACTCCCTTCAAAAAATTCAAGCATTCTGATTTTATGGTTCCCTGGTCGGTATTCACCAAGCCGGAAATTGCTGAAGTGGGAATGTCCGAAGAGCAGGCAAAGGCGGCCGGCATCAATTATAAAATTGTGCGGTCCGAGTATGCGGATTACGGCCGCACAATCGCCGACGGGCAGCCGGAGGGTTTTGTGAAGGTTGTTACAAACGACAAGGGAAAGATCTTCGGAGCCACCGTGGTGGGAGAGTCGGCCAGCGAACTAATCCACGAGTGGACAATGGCAATGCAGTACAATCATTCGCTATTTGACATCATGATGATGCAGCATTCATTTCCCACTATTTCTCTGATGAACAAACGGGTCTCTGAAAACTGGATGATGGAACTGGCCGAAAAGCCCTGGCTGCAAAAGCTGGCTAAGATGTTTATATAGCAATAACATAAAAAAACGGGCGCTCTCACTACATGAGGGCGTCCGGAAAAATAGGGATGTATCAAGTATGGTCAGATATTGTTGCCTTCAACAGGATAGCCGGCATCTATCCAATCCTGCTTTCCTCAAAGCCGTCTTCTAAGGGGTAGGTGCAAAGGGAAGAATTGTCCGCAAATCGTTGTCGGTAAGGCGGATCCCGAGTCCGATAAAATAATCCCGTTCTGCATTATGGAGTGCGTTATCAACTCCCCCGGTTACATACAGCCAGTTAAGAGGGTTGTTGGACTCGGGATCGAATACTGGAAATACTGTCCCGTAGCCGCGCAGGTAGGGCATGTTTTCCTGTCCGAATTCGAACATTTCTGTGGTGAGGGAAATCTGTCGAATAGGCTGGTAATTCAGACCGAATCCAGCGCTGCTTTCGATTATACCCCCTCGCAGGGTCAGTGGACCGAAGGTGCGGGCCATCTGGGCGGAGAGTTTTAGTTCGTTACTGCCTTCGGTTTCGGTAGTAGTGATTTCGCTGCTTTCCGAAGGATCCGTGTGGTTAGTCACAACTGTGTGAGTTTCGGTTGTGCGGCTCAGCTGGTCGGGCGTATCGACCACTCCAAAGCTGTAGTATTTTGGTTTTCCTTCGGGGAGGAGTCGTACCTCCGCATGGGTCTTGGCGGAATTTTGCAGGGCCATATATTCGGACCTAACTCCTACCTGCACCTCAAGGCCCATGGCTGAATTCACAAACTCATCCACATTCTGAGTCACCCGATCGACCCGATTGTAGATCGATTCATCATTTATAAACTTGCCGAGGTTTCCTTCGCCACCCTCGATCCTTTGGGTGACACGATTGAGGTCGGCTAAGGAGGCATTTAACTTATCGACGCTTTCACTTATTGTGGCGATAGAGCTGTTGATGTCTTTATCGCGGTTTTCCAGAAGAGTATCCAGGCGCTCGGCAATTGAAGCGGTGTGGGCAAGGATTTTCGACAGCTCCTTTACATCCTGAGTGCTGCTGGTGTTCAGCCGTTCAGTTATGCGGACCACGTTTTCCATGGATTGGGACAGCAATACAAGGTTCCTTTCTACCAGTTGATTGGTGGTATCAACGGTGTCGCGGGCTAGGGTAAGCATTTCATCGATAGTGTGGTATCCCCCGCCTTCTCCCAAAAATTTATTCAACTCTTGCATGAATTCATTGAGCTGTTGCCCCACCTCTTCAGCTGTCTTAAAGGTACGGTCCATAGCAGTGCTGCTGATCACATTGTAAATGACATCTCCTGATTCTACTTTGGGCTTTTGAGGTGTCCCCGGCTGCAGTGAAACAACCGCGTTACCCAGCATGGACTGCATTGTTTTCTCTACCACCGCATCCTGATACACAGGCACCTCGGAGGAGATTTCCATCAGAAGTTGTGCTTTTCCACGAACTAAATCCACCTCCCGTACTCTTCCGACGGTAACACCGGAAACCCACACTCGGGTGCCGGGCATGAGGCCGCTTGCATCTTCAATCATGGCCTTTACTTGATAAGTGTCCGGCGCATCGATTCTGTCGGCTGTTTGCATTACATAAAAAACACTGCCCGTCCCGGTCAGCAGGACAAATATACCTATTTTAACCAATCGTGTCATAGCAACTCCATATTATCCATTGTTCTGTGGGCCGCGATAAAAGAGTTTTCGAGGAACTTTTGTAAAACAGGATGCGCAACATCGGCTACATTTTCGGGGGTGCCTTCAACTTGAATTTTCCCCTCGTCTAAAAATGCAATTTTGTGGGCCAACTGAAAACTTCCAACTATATCGTGGGTGATGATTATGCACGTCATACCTAGTTCGTGATTTACCCGCTGTATTAAACTGTTAATACTTTCTTCAAGCACGGGATCGAGACCGGTAGTAGGTTCATCAAAAAGAAGAACCTCCGGTTCCCCTGCAAGAGAACGGGCAAGGGCAACTCTTTTTCTCATACCCCCGGAGAGTTCATCGGGATATTTATTCTCTATTCCGGATAACTGTACCCAGTCTAATTTTTCTTGTACAACTTTTCTGATTGCTCTTTGGTCGCGCATATGCAGTACTTCGACCAGGGGAAAGGCAATATTTTCTTCAACGGTCATAGAATCAAACAAAGCTGAATCCTGAAAAAGATAACCGATTTTTCTACGATATTCACGCCGCTGCTTTTCCGGTAAAGGTACTATATTGGTTCCGTCTATTTTTATTTTTCCCCTATCCGGTTCCAGTATTCCGATGATATTTTTCATCAGTACACTTTTACCAGAACCGCTTTTTCCTAAAATAGCGGTTATTTGTTTGCTTTGGAAGGAGATGTTTATGTCATCCAGTACCCCAAAAGTCCCGAAAGACTTTGATAGTTCTTCTATTTCAATTATCGTATCAGTGTTTTGCATTGTACTAGTTATCCAAACATAACTTTAAGAAGGATATCAGTCATGATGAAATCTGCAATAAGGATACTTACTGAGGCTGCCACTACCGAACTTGTAGCAGCATCACCGACGGCCTTAGATCCACCTTTTACATAGTAGCCGTAAAATGATGAAATCAAACCAACTATCAGCCCCAGCACTGCGGCCTTAATGATTCCGGAGTATACATCCTTTGGATTTACCATACGGTAAAGTTCAAAGAGATAAGAAGCCCTATCTACTGATTTGTACCAAACCGATACCGCGTAGCTGCCGGCAATTCCAATGACATTGGCCAAAGCAGTGAGAATAGGAAATACAATTACAGCTGCCCAGACTCTCGGAACTACTAAATACTGGATAGGATGTACCGACATAGTTTCCATTGCATCTATTTGTTCGCTAATGCGCATACTCCCAATTTCAGCGGTAATTGCGGAACCGTTTTTTGCAATGAGCATAAGTGCGGTAATAACAGGGGCGAGCTCCCTGGCCATTGTTATTCCGACTGCTGCGCCGGCTAAGGGCTCTGAGCGAAACAATCCTAATACATTTATCAGTTGAAGCGACATTATCATTCCAATCGCAAAACTGGATAACACAATGATCGGTACTGAGGCTACACCCATATGTTCTATTTGAGCTGTAAGCAGCTGGAATCTTCGGGGACGACGGAAGGTCCATTTGAAAACGTCCACACTGAACACCCAAAAAAGACCAAGCCGCTCTAAGCCATGCATTATTTTTGAGTAAAGGCGAATCATATGTTTTGCTTCTTATAATACCACATTCAACATCACGCACAGTGTAAAATTAAGTCTATTTTTTTATACCCAAAAAGTCAATGAAACTTCGTTCCAAGGTTGTTCCTCCAAGGTTGTTCCGAACAGAAAAAAGCCGCCCCGTGAAAGGGCGGCTGAACTAACTTTATGTAAGCCTGTCTATAATGTCTATAAGACGGGCGTTAAGAACTGCTAGAAGGGCCGGTCGGCAATGTACTTGTACTCCTGCCATTTCCGGTCGACATCCTTTTTGATTTTGCCCAGAAGCTCTTCGGCCCGTTCAGGGTTGGAGCTTCGCAGGGCTTTATAGCGGACCTCATTGTACACGTACTCTTCAATATCGGAAGAGGGGTCTTTACTGTCCAGCTTGAAGGGGTTCTTACCCTGGTCGGCCAGTTCCGGGTTGTACCGGTAAAGGGGCCATAAACCGCTGGTTACCGCTCTGGACTGTTGATCCATTCCCTTCATCATATCAATACCGTGGGCGATACAGTGGCTGTAGGCAATCACGATGGAAGGACCCTTGTAGGCTTCAGCCTCGCGCAGAGCGCGGATAGTCTGGATTCGGTTATAACCCATGGCTACCTTGGCAACGTACACATAGCCGTAGCTCATAGCCATCATGCCGAGGTCTTTTTTACCAATTCCCTTACCGGCGGCGGCAAATTTAGCGATTGCCCCGGTCGGGGTAGCTTTGGACATCTGTCCACCGGTGTTTGAATATACCTCAGTGTCCATTACCAGCACATTTACATCGCGGCCCGAGGCCAGTACGTGGTCAAGACCACCGTAGCCGATGTCGTAGGCCCATCCGTCACCACCGAATATCCATACGGAGCGGCGGACAAGGTAGTCGGCTACCGAGGCGAGCTCTTTCAGCATTGCATTGCTGCTCTTTTCAGCTTTAGCTACTACCTGGTCCTTCCATTTGCGCTGATTTTCAATTTCTTCTTCGGTTCGCTGTTCGTTGTCCCGGAGATTCTTAAGGACTTCAGTATCGATGCCGTCGACGCCTTCTTTGCTAGCGCGATCGAGAAGTTCCTTTGCGTAGGTCATGTTGCGGTCGGTTGCCAGACGCATACCGTATCCAAACTCGGCGGCATCTTCAAATAGAGAGTTGGACCATGTCGGACCGCGTCCGTCGTCACGAGAAGCATAGGGGGTGGTGGGAAGGTTTCCGCCGTAAATGGAGGAACAACCAGTGGCGTTGGCGATAATAGCGCGGTCGCCGAAGAACTGGCTGACCATTTTTACGTACGGGGTTTCACCACAACCGGCACAGGCACCGGAGAACTCGAACAACGGTCGGAGGAGCTGACTGCCGATAGTGGTCTGCAGTTTGAGCTCATTACGGTCGAAATCGGGAATTTCATTGAGAAAGAACTCCCAATTTTCAGCCTCCTGCTCACGCAGCGGAAGCTGCGGTTCGAAGGTCAATGCCTTTTCTTCTGTTTTCTCACCGTTTACTTTCTTGTGGGCCGGGCAAATGTTAATACATGCCCCGCAACCGGTACAATCCTCAGGTGCGATCTGTATAGTAAATTTCTTGCCCTGGAAAATTTTGCTCTTGGCATCGGTGCTCTTGAAGGTTTCAGGGGCTTTGTCGAGGAGGGCCGGATCGTACATCTTCATGCGGATGACGCCGTGGGGACATACCGCAGAACAGTCGCCACACTGAATACAGGTTTCCGGGTCCCACACGGGGATTTTCTCGGCAACATTACGTTTCTCGTATTTAGTGGTTCCGAGGGGGTAGCTGCCGTCGGCAGGCAGTTTCGAGACAGGAATTTCTTCGCCCCGGCCGGCAATAATTTCACCGGTTACGTCTTTCACAAACTGAGGGGCGCTGTCGGGAATGATTTGTACCATGTGGTGATCGCCCTTGGTCTGCTTCGGGTAGTCGACCTTTTCAATCGCTTCGAGGGCCATGTCGATGGTTTTGATGTTTTTATCAACCACATCCTGTCCCTTCTTAGTGTAGGTCTTTTTGATGTATTTTTTGATAAGATCGATGGCCTGATCTTCAGGAAGTACACCGGAGATCTTAAAGAAGGCGGTCTGCATTACTACGTTAATGCGGGTTCCCATTCCGGCGGCTTCGGCAATTTTATATGCATCGATTACATAGAAATCGAGGTCTTTATCAATAATCTTCTGCTGTACTTCTACAGGAATGTTGTTCCATACCTCGTCTTTACCGAAGGGTGAGTTCAGTAGAAATACCCCGCCCTTTTCGGCGTTTTTGAGCATGTCGTAGCGTTCGAGGAAGGTGAACTTGTGACATGCAAGGAAGTTTGCTTTTTGAATAAGGTAGGTGCTCTTAATGAGGTCTTTCCCAAACCGTAGGTGGGAAACCGTGGTTGCACCGGCCTTTTTGGAGTCGTATACAAAGTAACCCTGTGCGTAGTTGTCGGTGGCCTCACCAATAATTTTAATGGAGTTCTTGTTTGCTCCAACGGTACCGTCGGAACCGAGGCCGTAGAACATTGCCCGGGTGACATCTGCACCGGCGGTAGAGAATTCCGCATCCCATTCGAGGCTGGTATTGGTTACATCATCGTGAATACCCACTGTAAAGTGGTTTTTCGGATTTTTTTCACTGAGATTATCGAGGACCGCTTTTGCCATGCCGGGGTTGAACTCGTTGGAACCGAGGCCGTAGCGGCCGCCGACGATGGTGGGGTAGGCTTTAAGCTTGCAGTCGCCGCTTTCCATCATTTCACCGATTGCGGTGCGAACGTCTTCGTACATTGGTTCGCCGAGGGAACCGGATTCCTTGGTACGATCGAGTACTGCAATGGATTTTACCGTTTCCGGCAGAGCGTTCACAAAGTCTTTAGCACTGAAGGGGCGGTAGAGATGCACTTTTAGAACTCCAACCTTTTCACCCTTATTTACCAGGTATTCAACCGTCTCTTCCATGGTTTCGGCGCCGCTGCCCATCAAGACAACTACACGTTCGGCATCGGGAGCACCGACATAGTCAAACAGCTTGTACTGGCGACCGGTCAGCTTGGCAAACTTGTCCATAGCCTTTTGAACAATGGCTGGAGTGGCATCGTAGTATTTATTCACTGTTTCCCGTGCGGCAAAGAACACGTCGGGGTTCTGGCTGGTGCCGCGGATAACCGGTTTTTCAGGGTTCATCGCTCTACTGCGGTGGGCCTGTACCAGTTCAGGGTCGATCATCTCTTTCATTACGTCGTAGGAAATTTCTTCCACCTTCTGGATTTCATGGCTAGAACGGAACCCGTCGAAGAAGTGGAGGAAGGGTACCCGTGCTTCAAGAGTTGCGGCTTGGGCAATCAGGGCGTTGTCCATAACCTCTTGAATGCTGTTGGAGGCCAGTTCGGCAAAGCCTGTTGAACGGGCGGCCATTACATCGGAATGGTCACCGAAGATGGACAGGGCCTGGTTTGCAACTGCCCGAGCGGCGATGTGAAAAACGGTAGAGGTGAGCTCTCCTGCGATTTTAAACATATTCGGAAGCATCAGCAGAAGACCCTGGGAAGCGGTAAAGGTAGTGGTGAGGGCACCGGTTTGCAGTGCACCGTGTACTGAGGCTGAAGCTCCCCCTTCTGATTGAAGCTCGACTACCTCCGGAATAGTCCCCCAAATGTTAGACTTGTTCTGAGCAGAATAGAGGTCTGCTAATTCTCCCATCGGGGAGGAGGGAGTAATCGGGTAAATAGCACAAACTTCGTTTGTTGCGTGGGCAACATACGCTGCGGCGGTATTGCCGTCAATCGTTACCATGTTTTTTTCTGGCATGTCGTATCCTTTCAATTACTATAAATTTATGAGAAATATCGGCAATAGTATACCTTATTTATCGATATCGTACAAGGTGAAGAACGGTTTATGAGAAAAAGCAAATACAGATACTGCTGAAGTAGTGAATTCTTTTACACCGGTTTCACAAAAAACAGGTTTCCGGCACTTCAAGTATCAAAAAAACAAGGGACGAAGATAGTTGAGATGATTAAATGCCTGCAGGACCCTCTGGTGTACCGGGTCTCCAGCTGCCGCCCCGCTTTGCAGCTCGATAGTGGGAGAACCAGATGACCTCCCTTGTTCTGGGGTGTCCGCGTGCAGTGTTTCAAAAGAATCGAGGATCTGTTGTACCGAGCGGGTGTGGGCTTCGGCACCGAACTCGCGGAGGATGTTCCGGCGGTTTTTCACCTTGGGCCCGCGGAGAAGGTTTTCGGCGGTTGCCGCAGTCTCCGCATTGATCTCGCGCAGGTCATTCACAAAATCCCCTGATTCAGCGGTTCTTTTGAGAAATTCATACTGCTGGTCAACCGTAAGAAAGGAATAATCGATAAGTTCCTCTGCCAGCAGCTGTTCCACTTCGTAGTGCAGCCGTTTATCCTGTCCCTCCGGCAACATAGGGGCTACAGAGCTTATCAGCTTTGTATACGCATCTCCAAGGGCTGCACGCTCGCCGGTAGTGAGGGGAACCTGCAGGGCTTTGTAGAAAAGACTTGAGTCCGGCTGAAAGTTGTCCCGTATGCCTCCGAGAATATCAAGCTCCCGGGCGATCAGGGGGACTTCCCACAACACACTATTGATAAACAGGTATCCGAAGCCCTCCTGTATTGCTGTTGAGACTAGGGTATCCGCCGACCGGGTGAGTTCTGTAAAACTTATACCGATTTCATCGAGAAATCTTCCAATCCCCCAACTGCCGGAGATGAGGCGATTATCAAAAGCATTTTCGACCAGATTGGAGTAGTCCTGCTCCTGTTGCGATACTCCCGGCAGAGTAACCAAGAGATTGACCGGACTTTCCAGCATATTGCAAAGTACCCCAGCCTCGAGTACGTTTTTCCTTCGAATTGTCCGTACCGGATAGAGAAGCAGTTTTCCCTCAGGTTCCCATCTCATGGTGTGTTCGGAGGCCCAGGAGGATATTTTCTGCTGAACCTGCCAATAATCTATACGAGCTTCCTGCTTCTGGTCGATGGGATTGTTGAGCAAGAACAGCTGTTCCTTGGGCACTCCGGCTTCCGCAAGAATGTCTTGGTCGCGGCTGTTAATGACTACATAACGCACATTTCTGCTGAGTGGATAGATCGGCGAGCGGACTGATTCATACAGGTCTTTCAAATTCGAAAAGCGTCCGCTTTCTGGAAAATCATGTATATGCAGTACCAACTGCTGTTGTGGCTGTTCGTGGGCAATCTGCACCAGTGCTTCGGTAAATCGGGGGTTTTTTCCAATGTGATAGTTATGGACCCACCAGATACTATTAGTGAAATGACGAGTAAGCTTTTCTTTTATTTTTTCTACGCTGGGGGGATTACTTTGCTCAACAAGATA
>Ga0209925_1001268_pt1 | contig 12752 bp, 9 predicted proteins | sample SalPonR2_A_D1_MG_FD_185702 | JGI IMG/M metagenome (GOLD analysis project Ga0209925, IMG submission 185702) | Salt pond soil microbial communities from South San Francisco under conditions of wetland restoration - Salt Pond MetaG R2_A_D1_MG... ...
CCTATTTTTTTCCCCCACATCTCCCCCGCGGACCCCTCCGAGGAGTAAGCTTACAAGGGCACGTTACTGTGCTTCCTAGGTGGATTCTCGACGCTCTTGTTGCGAAGGACCTCGAGTTCTTCACAAAGGTGCTGTCGCGTCATGGCGGGGTCGATCACCTCGTCTATGTAGCCCCGCGCGGCCGCCACCATGGGGTTCGCGAACCTCTCTGTGTACTCCAAGGTGTTGGCCTCCACGTCCTTGCCCCGGAAGATGATCTCAACCGCCCCCTTGGGCCCCATGACCGCGATCTCCGCCCCCGGCCAGGCGAAGTTCGCGTCCCCCCGGAGGTGTTTGGAGCTCATCACATCGTAGGCGCCCCCGTAGGCTTTGCGGGTGATGACGGTCACCTTGGGCACGGTCGCCTCCGCGTAGGCGAAGAGGAGCTTGGCCCCGTTCCGAATAATCCCGCTGTGCTCTTGGTCGACGCCGGGGAGGAAGCCCGGCACGTCCACAAAGGTGAGGATGGGCAGGTTGAAGGCGTCGGCGAAGCGGACGAAGCGCGCGGCCTTGACGGAGGAGTCGATGTCCAGACAGCCCGCCAGGTGCGCCGGGTTATTGGCGATCACGGCCACTGGATGGCCCTCCATGCGCGCGAAGCCCGTGAAGATGTTCTGGGCGAAGGCCGGCATGATCTCGAACACCTCGCCCTCGTCCACGACTTTCTTCACCACCTCCCGCATCTCGTACGGGTGGTTCGGGTCGTCCGGGCACAGGTATCGCAGGCACGCCTCTTGTCGGTACCTGGAGTCCGCTGTCTGCACGGAGGGAGGCTTTTGGCGCGAGTTGAGAGGCAGGTAGCCGAGGAGGAGGCGCGTGGCCCTGATCGCCTCCAGCTCGTTGTCGAAGGCGCAGTGCGCGACGCCCGACATGCTCGTGTGCGTGTCCGCCCCGCCCAACTCCTCCTGGGAGATGGCCTCCTGCGTGACGGTCTTGACCACGTCGGGGCCCGTCACGAACATGTAGGAGGTCCGACGCACCATGAAAATGAAGTCCGTCATCGCCGGCGAGTACACCGCCCCCCCGGCACAGGGGCCCAAGACCAGGGAGATCTGAGGCACCACGCCCGAAGCCAGCACGTTGCGTTGGAAGACCTCTGCGTAGCCGCCCAGGGAGTCGACGCCCTCCTGGATGCGGGCCCCGCCCGAGTCGTTCAGGCCGATGACCGGCACCCCCGACTGCATCGCCTTCTCCATCACCTTGCAGATCTTTTGGGCGTGGGTCTCGGACAGGGAACCCCCAAAGACAGTGAAATCCTGGCTAAAGACATACACAGGCCTCCCATCGATGGTGCCCCAGCCTGTCACCACCCCATCGCCGGGGTAGACCTCTTTTTGCATGCCGAAATCCGTGCACCGATGGGTCTTAAGCATGTCCGACTCCCGAAATGTGCCCTCGTCCAGAAGCAAGGAGAGACGCTCGCGCGCGGTCAGCTTGCCTTTTGCGTGCTGCTTGGCCACGCGTTTTTCGCCACCTCCTTGTAAAGCTTTGGCGCGTTCGTCTTCGAGTCGCACACGGAAAGCATTCTTCAACGTTACAACACTAGGCTGATGGTTCACCGCCTTGACCTTGGACGAAAGAGGACGCAATACCTGCTGTAAATGCACCCGTGTGCGTACTTGACGCAATGTTTGATGGGTCGACGGAAAGCGCGACAAGATTGTGGCGGCGGAGACTGCCGTTTGCATGGTGCGGTGCCCTGAGCTTGTTCTTGCCGGGGCTCTTCAGTCCGAGCTCGTGCCCGCCCCCTCGTGCACGTCTGCTGAAGGTATAGAAAGGCGAGCGACGGACAGAAAACCGAGTCCTCCACGGATACACTGTCTGTGAGTGCACCTAGGGGCCTGTGGGAGGGCCAGAGTGGGTTCGAGGAGGCAGCCTGAGTGTGGGGTCGGGTTGATTGAACTTGTCGCGGAAGCGAGCGAGTCGTTGTCGTCCACGTCGCGGGGCTACGAAATTGGAAAGTCTCGTGATATGGCCAAAGCTGCAAGAATTTTAGCGGGCCACGGCATCACATGTGCACAATATTGTTATTCATACCAATGGACAGGATCTTTTATCGAAACAGGTTGTTTCGAGCCCTGAATACAAGCCATGGAAAGTAACTCGGGAGGGGAAGAATTGTGTTTTTATGAAATTCTGGGGGTACCGCCCACCAGCTCCACTGATGACATCAAACAAGCGTACCGGCGATTAGCGCTTCAGATGCATCCCGATCGTAATCGTGGCAATGAGGAAGAAGCGCGGCAGACGTTCGTGCTTATTGGAGAGGCCTACGAGGTGTTGAGCGACCCGGAGCGACGTGACGTTTACGATCGCTTTGGGCGCCAGGGACTGGCAGCTCATGATCAAGGTCGCAATCCTGCCGATCCATCCCCTCGTGGTCCAGGCGGTAGTCGGGGAAGCGGTGTGGAGGATTTCTTCTCTTCCGCAGGGCATCATTTCCATCGTGACGCCACCTTCGGATTCCCACATGCGCAAGAAATATTTGACGCTTTTTTCTCTGAAGAACGCGTAGGTTCCGGGAATGGGCGAGGCAACTTTCCCTTTGGGTTTGGCGGGGAAGGACTTGCCCCGAGGACATCCTTCTTTTCCCCCCCATTTTTCGGCGGTGCCATGCAGCAGCAGCAGGGATTTGGCTTTCGTCCGTTCTCTTTCGCTCCCTTCACAGACTTCGATGAAGGGGGAATTTTTCAGCAGCAATTCCAAAGCAGTAGCAGCACCAGCAGTCGCAACGGCTTTTCCATGAGTCATAGCAGTATCGGTAACACCCGGAGCAGCAGTAGCAGTATGACAGGTGCCGGTGGTGCGATCAGCAGCATGTCTTCAAGTATGACCAGTCAGGATATAGGCAGGGGCACGAGGCGGTCTGTAAGGACTGTAACGACAGTGGGAGCGGGTGGTAGGAGTCGAACCCGGAGGGAGACAACCGTGAGCTACCCGGATGGGCGGTGCGAAACGACAGTGGAGGAGCAGGAAGCAACCCCGAGTCCTGATACAGATGCCCATACGAGAGGAGGAGGGTCCGGAATGTACTATCTTCAACAGCAGCATCAACAACAGCAAGGTAGTAGCAGAGGATGGATGTGAAGAGATGTCTTCTACCGAAAATGTCAATGAGGGGAAAAGAATAGACGGATGATGAGCTCTCTAAACAATGGAGGTTATTCGTGAAAATCAACTTGCCCCCACGTTATAACAGATTATTTGCTTTGGAAAGATCTGAGAGCGACATGAGCACATTAGGTCGCGGATCAAATATTTTGGTTTCTTGTTGTCTCACAACCCCAAGTGTCACATACGATGATTTAGCATCGTCTCTTCCATTTTTCATGTCATGTATCGCACTTATGATGTTTAATGCCACTTCATACACCTCAATCAACAAAAAAGAAATAAAGCGGAAAAAATGATACTTCAATAGTTCCTTGTCGCAACCCTGCACTATCTCTTACTTCCCCAAAGTCTGAGCAAATAAATAGTGTGCTATTAATGCTCATCGCAAATGTGTCTCGGGATGGCTATCCCTTGGGCTGTCGAGGCTCTTCGGTCGGGTATGTAATAATTAAAGTTGGCCATTTTCTCATATTATTCAAATTTAAATTTTCAAATTATCGCCAACTGTAAGGCTATCACGTCACGGCCCCTACTCTAGCGCCGCTTCTCTCACTTTAATAGATCTTCGAAGCTATGAACAATCTATTTCAAAATTATGGCATTTTGTTTGAAATGTGATAGTCATGACGGTGTTTTGGTGCAATGCAAGCCGTGTCAGCAAGATCGCAATTTTTTTTTCTTCCTGCACCTGGTTGCTCGTTCTCTACATCCGTTTCTTAGGTCCCTCCTTATTATTCATTCACGACATTACGACGCGGAAACATTTATAAGTACCTGCAGATAATCTTTCTGGGTGCACTGCACAGTCGATTTCCAGGCGTTTCATCGAGTAGGACTCTGCCGGAAAACCTAGGAGAAGAAAGATCTCGAACTCGCGGCAAGCTCCCTGACATTACGTAAGAACGCAAGTACCCATAAATCCCCCACATAATCTCACCACCACAGTACAATTTACGAATTTGTACATTAAAAAAAATCTATGCAAGTTTAGCAAGATGTTTTTGGACGCATTACTGTATATGTAGCCCTATCTACCGGTCTGAGTACAAATAATTCGAAACGAAGTACCATAGTATGCGAAAAGACATCGGTTTTGCATAATATAAGATGCTCTATCAATGTTGATAATATCTTGCAATTGAGACGATTCCGGCCACAGCAAACCACCCACTTAATGCGCAGGGGCTATACATCTCTTCTGTTTCCTCTTTCTTCAGGCGAGATCTATGGCACGAGCTGAACGTGACGAAGTCGACCACCATGTGCATGGGGTAGACAATGAAGAGAATAAGAGCCTTGCAATTTCAAAGAAGGATTTCCCTGATGCTGATGCTGAAGTTGGCGGACTGGACATGCTTCAGCACCAGGCCAGTCGTCTGCATGCGAACTCCCAAGAAGTTGTACACGCCAAGAGTCCGGCAAGTTTCGCTCGACCATTTTCGTCCACTACCTTACCAACCATCCCAATGTTTGACTCTAAAAAGCAGACATACCCCGCTGAATCGATGAAGTGCTATCAAGATGCCAAAGCTAGAGCTATGGAAAGTCTTGCTCAAAACTATGCCTTGAAACTGGATGTAGTCAAACAGATAGAAGAATTCGAGATCGCACGCCGAGAGTATTTTGACAATAAGCGAGGGTCAAATGCTATTTACTTGATGGCGTTTACCGAGATTTTGAAACGGAGCAAGGCTGAGAACACTCAATATCTTGAGTTTTTCAATCGTAAAGTCGCAGCGGAAAATACCTATGTTAGGTGCATCTTGGAAATGATAGAGGAGTCGGAAAAATTGAAGCACGGAGGTGCCCACAAATCCCCTTGTGAAAGGACATCGGTAGATCCAAAAAAGAATGCACTTGATGATCTTATGGCTGTGCAAGAGCACATGGTGCAGCAAGTACATATTTTTGCGAAAGTCATTGAAACGAATATTATTCCCGTTCTTGAGGAAATGATCACCACATTCAATGCTTCTGAGGAGTCCATTCTTCAAGATGGCGGAACGTACTTGGAGGATATCGACGTAGCCGAAGACCACGTGCAGCAAGCCTTCATCCAGTATCGCGACCAAGCACAAGCTTTGGAAAAGATGGGTATGTCGGAGGGGCAGGATTTATGGATATATGAGATGCACTATCGGATGGCTGTTGTCATTTTGCTGGAGACTTGGGAACTCTCTTCCACTGCCTTGACTGCAATGTTTGCGCGAATGAAGGACACAGAGATGGCTAGGCGACAGGCAATCCACTCGGCCCTCCAAACGTTGAATGAAGAGCAGACGGCTTACTGGAGGAAACTCCCCCACCTAGGGGTGACGCTCTCCTCTTTGGTTCAAAGCCATGCTACAGACCCACGTTTGATCGAAAAGCAGATTGGAGCCGATATTCGTATGGGCGCGAAGCGATTGGGACTGTCGGAGGAAGGTATACATCTCAAGGGTCAGATTATGGCGACCCGTCCCCTGCGCGTCTTTACACAAGCTTCGATACAGTCTGCCAATTTGGGAAAGACCTCCAGTTTTAACGAGTCCACAATGGAACATCGAATCAAATCAGGGTCCGGGAGCTTTCGTTGTGAGACCGAGGTGGTGCCGAACAAAAAAACTGCGAAAGCGAACAAGAATAGGAGGAAGAAACAGGCCAAGAAATTGTTTTCGCAGAGACTGGATGGGCCTCTTCAAAGCCCCTTAATCACACGAGCACAGATTTTTGAACAGAAGAGTACTAATGTTTTCACATGTAAGAGGCATGTTCTCGCTGTTATGACAATAGACAGCTACCTGCATATATTTGATCTTCCTCAAGTTTCAATCCGAAGTCAGACGGTGGCCGCCAACACCGCATCTCCTGCTGCGCAAGCCGCGCTATACGGCCTAATTAAGAGGCCGGATCATGTAAGCCGAGCGGTAGGACATACCTCGTCCGTCATCTCCAGCAATGCCGTCTTCACCTCCGACAAAGAGGGCACCTTGAAGACTTTGGACTTAGTTTCTCCTCGTCTAACATTAAATCTGGCCCAGTGTGAGGCGTATGTGAAAGGTGCGGCGAGCAAGAAAGACACTTGTCTTGAAATTGTTGAGGTTGGAGCAGGGCTAGGCAGCAAAGGCTTCAAAAAGGTCTTGGAGGGTCTAGCCCACAGGCGTGTAGTCGTTCTTAAAGGGAACACCCAAGAAGAGCTAGAGGACTGGTGCGGGGTGATAGATGCGTGCAAAAGGATGTCAAGAGCAGGAAGTCCTGCAGTTGTTGGTGCAAGGTGACTCGATATGACATCTTGATAGTACACAAACCCTGAAAAGGCTGTTTTCTTCGTATTTGATCGACCAAGGAATGAGGGATTTGGTACGAGCTTGATCTTCAGTATGTATGATTTTCAGAAAATGTCACAAGGTTTATCTCGCGAGTGTAGCAGAAGGCGCCATGCAAGGTGTGAGGCTGAATGAGGCAATACGTATAGATTAAATCTGAAAATTCTTTTTTGTGAGTAATGTCAGAATAAATGGATCTAAAACTTGAAAAACACTACAAATGTGCCTAAATTACGTATGAGAGTTCTACGATAAAAGGACATAAGAGGGCATAAGCCATCAATGGCAGCACAATTCTCTAAGATGATTCTTCTGTTTTGCTGCCGCACAAGGTTTGCATGGCAGATAAATTCTTATTTTATTGTCCCCAAAAGTAAATAAGATCTCCCTCTGTTCCAATTCATTCTAACCTGAACATCATAATTCAATAAGGTTTGCTTACATCTTCGGCCTATGCCTTAGCTACATGCAGGCCAGATTGTTTTGAATGAAGGTCGACTCGTTCAATTCAACGGCAATCTCAATTCTCAAGGAGTGGTCACCGAGGGTGATGCAAAAGGGAGCGTAACAGGCAAATCTGTCGGGCCAAGTGCTTGTCCTTGAAGACTATGCATTGACGGACTGTTCACGCCCATGTTACTCATAGGACGCCTTGATTTGCGAGAATATTCTGCTTTCCCGTTATAATGTAACTCCCCTCTAAGATGACGTTGGCTCAGATTATGTGGTTTTGGTGTCTCCAAGCGAAAAGCTGACGAGAAAGTCTCAGGTGTAATACTGCTTTCAGTCACATGCAGCGTTGCGTCGACAAATCCTGCATTATAAAGACCATTCCAAATTTGACCGACCGTGCCGCGTAAGTGACTTTCGTGGGCGTATGCACTGCAAAACAGCAGGAATATGAGTGCCATTCGTTGAAAACTCATAAAAACCTCCTGAAGGTGGCTTAAATCGCGGGAACATGAAGAATCCTTAGTTGAAATAAAATAAATTTTAACGTAAGCGTGAACCAGAATTGTACTCAAACATTGAAAGTGATGCCTTGCTGATGTCTGAAAAGCAATCTCTCATTGTCAAGTAGCACGCGGGCACGCTATATACGCAAAACACATCTTTCTCAACATTACACGAAGCGAAGCCATAGCCATACATTTAGAAGGATGATCTTGATCACATGAGCCTCAACAACCGATTTTTCAGCTAGATCGCCCAGTCCTTTCGCGGTATGGACACGGGTAAAAGAATCTTCTTGACCTCCTCCTATAATTTGAAAAATAACGGAAAGTAACGGCGGAGAGTCGTTTCGTTTCAAAAACGAGCAATCCCTCCTGCTTGGTACCGAAGCAGGTTTGTAAGTGCAAGACTTCACGTTCCTCAACAATAAAATTTGCTGGTCTTTCAAGATCTTGATATATTTGGAATCGTCGAAGTACGTGACCGGGACCTTTATCTTTCACTCATGAAACGGGTCCAAGCGGCTCGACATCCTCAACTTTCCTCGCTACCTCTCAATGCAACGGGCAATTTTATCGAGCACGAAGCAGAGGGACACTGTGTACCCAATCCAGCCCGACATGAAGCATTGATGAAGGCAACTGTTATAATCGAAATTTGTGTTCACTCTCAAGTGTTCTCTGGAAGCATGGATACAGTGAACATGCGATGACCCTTCGAATAAACAATTGAAGTGGCTTGGTTCTAAGTTGTACCGCAATAGCAAAGACGACTCTCATAAAGTATGGTAGGTATTCAAAATGACATTTAGTCTCATCTCCAATATACAGGTTCAAGTTTACGGTCGGGCCTGTACCGACCTGGTTTGTCTGTAACAAAAATGACAGACGCGGAGCTTGCCGCTGCTACAGAGATCTTGCCTGTAAGTGATCTTTCAAACGCCTCTTTTTGAGGTCAGACTCTCTTCTCAATATTTTGTCCTCCTTCTTGCGAGAAGATAGGAATTAGTATTTAAGGAAGCTCCAAAAGTTCTCTCGCATACTTAGTGCATGCCTCGCGTAAAATGAGTGCATAAGCGACTCCGCATGCTCCTCTCCATACCAGTGAGGTCTAGAGCTATAACCTACCACTCAAGGTCTAGATATCGTCGCCGCTGATTTCAATATGCGTAATTAATCTAAATACACTATACTCACCTCGCATGGTTTCATCCTTCACGCGTGCATTCAGGACCGACTCTATCACGTGAGTCTGCGTGGCAAACTCCCAGCAGAGACAACCAGGAATGCCCATTTTTTCAGCATGGACAATGAATTAATCTATTGGAACTTTTTTCTTGACTTCGGACCGCTCAATCTTGCTCAGCTTTACCGCTTCTGTCAGCGGCTGAACAGTAAGCTTAAGTCGGAATCGCTTCGGGATAAAATAATATACTACTATTGCGGCTTACATGCACACAAAAGGACCAACGCTGCTCTACTCATGGCGGCTTGGTCTATGATATATCTAGACCGGAGCCCTAAGGAGGCATTTGAGCCCTTTTGCAAGGTCTCCTCCTCCTTTCCCCCCTTCCATGATGCTTCTCCTTGCCTGTGTACCTATCCCCTTTCCATCCTTGACTGTTTGAAGGGAATTGCAAAGGCACGCTTTTACAACTTCTTCGATTTTTGCCGATTTAATGTGGAAGAATATGAGCATTTTGAGCAAGTGGAAAATGGAGATCTTAACTGGATTGTACAGGGAAAGTTTTTGGCATTTGCCGGCCCACAAAATAATCGTGAGCTATCGCCTGAGGGATACTACACCCTCACGCCTGAAAACTATGCGGGGTATTTCTTAAAGCGTAACGTTCAGCTAGTGATTCGTCTTAACAAGAAGTATTATGATGAAACCAAGTAAGTAGCTAGACTTATACTGCATATGAGAGGGAGGGAAGTGCTGGGAATGTTTCAACGCGAGAAGTATGTCGCTGGTATGGCCCATGTCTTCATGTGTTGCGAGGCATACTCCCTCATGATGACATCCGTCTTCGTGACAAATCCAGACAGTCAATCCCGTATTAATCCCATCTCTTTTTCACTTCATTATTCACTCAGGTTCACCTCTCTAGGCATCAAACACTTGGAGCTTTATTATCTCGACGGGTCGATCCCCACGAACGCTATTCTTCAGACGTTCCTTAAAGCCTGTGAGGAGACCCCCGGAGCGATCGCTGTGCATTGTAAGGCTGGACTAGGAAGGACTGGGACGTGCATTGCCTGCTACTTGATGAAACATTACCGCTTTACGGCGGCTGAGGCGATCGGGTGGCTTAGGGTGTGCCGGCCAGGCAGCATCATTGGTCCGCAGCAGCATTATCTAGAGGAGATGGAACAAGTTATGTGGCGACAGGGGGATGCTTACCGACAAGAGAAGATGCGAGAGGCCAAAAGCGAGCAAAATGAGAGAGATAATGGGGTAGAAGCCTATCGGACATCCAGAAAAGGCCTCGGGAGCAAGCCTGTGGCTGACGCTGCAGGCAAGGTCGACGACGCATCCATAGCTGAGGTATTTGAAGATGCCTCCGACGAGTGGAAGGAGCAGAATGGAGGAAGCGGTGCATTTGGACGAGACGAGTGCGCGGACGGGATACCGAGTAATGTGGTCCCGGCTACTGCAGAACTCTCTTCCCCGTGTCTCCCCGGGTATGTGGGAGCCGATGGCTGCAAAACTAATGCCAACCATTTCAGCAATATAAGCAAGCAAGATTCCTACATGACAAGTCAAGGAGACTCGCTTCTGCATCGGAGGGCGATGGTCCAACAAGAGCAACACAGGATGTCGTCAGCTACATGAGGCAGAAATCAAGAGAAATCAAGTGATCAATATAAAACGGCAGAAAAGATGGCAACAAGATGGAGTGCAATAGAGAGCTCCAGTCTCTTGTACATATATTGCGCAAGCACGTGTAGCGACTGTTGAAGCTGTTTAGATGCAGCAGCAGTTCGGCTCCGCATTAAGGTAATATTTTAGAACTACATAGATAAGAGGGCGACATGGTCACGATGCCTGAGCTGAAAAGAAGATGCATAAGAGAGTCTATCCTGTTCCCTTTTTTCCGATTCGCCAGCCACTCTTCGGATCAAGGCGTGCATTCACGAATGGCATAAAGATCAATTGAGTAAGAGGCGAAGAAAACTTCAAGCAAGAGAAAGTATATAAGTTCTAGGTACAGTATCAAAAGACTGGAGAGCGGTTGCTGTCAAAGTAATATTCCTGCCCTCCCCGATGAAGTATTGACTTGGCATAAATCCTTCTTCGTGTTGTTGTCGTCGTTCTTGGTTATGTTGGTGTTGCTTGTGGTGCTTGGCCAGACTATTTTTTTACATCTTCCCCCTTTGGCTCTGTCGCTTTTGTTGATTCATGCATCCAGTCCCTGAACTCTCAAACTCTGCGGCACCTCTCTCAGCTCCCCCCTTCTCGCCACCAGGTGATCCAACATCGAAAATTGCCGTGGCCAGCCCACCGGATACAGGAAGGGCCTCAGATCGAAGCGGTTGTCATCGGGCGAGTACTGCTCGGCATGGTACGCTGGCGTTAGAGTTGTCATTTTGTGTCTGTTGATTGCATAGAAGCGGAAGAATAGCTTCACCTTCTCTGCAATGACAAGAGGGCTCAAGTGGGGCCACGCAGAGATTAGCTTCAGAAACATGGACACAGGCCCACAACGATCAATCTTTCGCAGTCGCCCGTACAACCCCAATTCCGCATATGACATGCCCATATCTTCCTCGTCAATCTGACTGTGCTCTTCGCTGCCCCCACTTCCATTGCCCACCCTACGTCCTTCACTCGTTTTTTCCATTGGACGGAGCTCAGCCGTCGGGGGTGCGGCTGCCACTTCTGCCAAGGTCGAGTACCCAAACCTGTCAGCCGCCCACATCAGAGTCTTCTTCAAGTCTCCCTTAGAAATGGAACCAATGGGATTGAGGTCCGCGGAGGAGCAGTCGTACTTGGTCATGTACCCCCGCAGAGCCTCGTCGACGTTGGCACTGCCCAGCACAAGAAGAAAATTCCGACGGACCTCGACTTTTTGACTTCCTCGGGCGTTGTCGCTGCCAACACCGCCCATTCCGCGAATCCATGGCGTGAGTTGCGCCAGCAAATAAGCCATCACCATCCGCAATCTCGCCTGTATGTTCTGCAGCGCCAAATCCTCCGTGGCCGTTCCCCCCTCCGATAGATATCGCGGCATCCGTCCTCCTGAGACAAATTTAAAGACGCCGAGCACCGCTGTTACTATGGAATCTATGCTCAAGGAGTAATGGAAAGCCCCCACCTGAGCCGCTAGAGCGGCAGCGCGTGCCTTGGTGACCGTCGAGCTATTGCTCGTGCCCATGTACACAGTGTGGAGTACAGCATGCGCGATATCCTGCGGGCTCTCTGGGATAAAATTCGAGTCGGGAGCATAACCCATCACTCGCCGGACGTCTTGCCGCACGTCCTCCTGCCCTACGTCTTTCCCGTCGTCCTCGCCTCCACCCCCTTTTCCCACCGCTTCGTAAACCAAGTGACACATGACCCCAACGATCGCCGCCACGGCCGCCGAGTCCGCCCCGCCCGACAACGGGAGAAGGAATCCCCCGCCCCCGGACCGACGCAGATAGTCCCAGAGCCAGCAGGCAGGCCCCAGACCGCACTCCTCCTCGGGACTGTGACACAACGCGCTCGGATCCAAAGGCAGTGTCGGCAACCCCTGCTGCCTTTGTCGACCCCCCCATCCCATCTCGCTTTGATCGCAGCCCTCCCAGCTGCACTTGGGCCCGTCCCACTCATAGACAAGAGCAACGTCTGGCACATACACCTGAGGAATGGCCTCCGTCCTTGAAGCCTGCTCGCGGATGGAGGCGGAGGAGGCGCGGAATGAGCGTACGTCCTCAAGATCCACGGTCGCCGTCACCACGTCCACGTCCCTAACGGAGAACTGCGGAGCCTTAGCCACCACTTTCCCATTGACTACAATCAAGGAGGAGCCGTCGAAATAGAGGCGACCGCCGTCGCAGCCGCGCTGATTCGCGTACAGATAGACGCCCCCGCATTTTGCCGTGGCCCCGCAGATGAGCTTGATGCGGTCGTCTAGTTTACGAAGCTGATGATGGGAAGCGCTCCCATTACCAATTATCTCCACGCCTGCAAGAAAGTGTTCAATGTGAGGGGCGCGGGCCGTCCAGAGCTCTTCGCAATTCTCCGAGGCAATCATCGTGTCGTGGGTAGCGATAGCCCCGATACCGAACATAACAGATTTTTGCCCTGTTGCGCGACGAAGGGCGAGAGGTAGGAGGTGTTCTTCCAAGGGGGACC
>Ga0209925_1001269_pt1 | contig 12751 bp, 10 predicted proteins | sample SalPonR2_A_D1_MG_FD_185702 | JGI IMG/M metagenome (GOLD analysis project Ga0209925, IMG submission 185702) | Salt pond soil microbial communities from South San Francisco under conditions of wetland restoration - Salt Pond MetaG R2_A_D1_MG... ...
TGGACAGCAGGAATCGGGTGAAAAGGGAGATGGTCCTATGAAGGTCGCTCTACTTCTGTCGGGGCCTGCAAACGACCAGGGGTGGAATGCAGTAGCCCTGCAGGGACTCCAAGAGGCCGAGGAGAAATTCGGGATTGAGACCACTTACACTGAACAGGTTTCGATTGCCGACAGCGAGGCCGCCTACACAGACTATGCATCTCGGGGCTACGATTTGGTAATCGGACACGGTTACCAATTCGGCGAGCCGGCGGTGAAAGTGGGAGCACGATTCCCCGATACCAACTTTATGGCAATAGAGGCAAACTCAAAGGCTGAGAACGTTGCTTCCTACGTAATTGCCTGTGAAGAGGCCGGTTACTTGATGGGCTACCTGGCCGCATCGATGTCGGAAACAGGCAAGCTTGGCATTGTCGGAGGCATCGAACAGCCTTCTATTGTAAAAATCCTCGAGGCATACAAGCTTGGTGCCGAGAAGTACGATCCTTCAATAGAGGTGTACGATGTGTATATCGGTTCTTTTACCGATGTTGCACTCGGGAAGGAGGCCGCATTATCTATGGCAGACAAGGGTGCCGATGTGCTTAGTCATGCGGCGAATCAGGCGGGAACAGGAGTCATAAAGGCCGCACAAGAGCGAGGACTTTTGGCAACCGGTGATTCCTGGGACCAAAGTTCGATTGCCCCTGATACCGTGATCTGCAGCACCATCTACAGTGTTCCCCAACTTGTCCTTAACGCAGTAGAGAGGGTGAAGAACAATAACTTCGAAGGGGGAGTATTCTACCAGGGCATGAATGAAGGTGTAGTTGATATAGCCCCGTATCACGGTTTCGAAGATAAGATAGATGAAGAGGTCAAAGCCACGATCTCCGATCTGAAAATACAGATTAATGACGGTAGTTTTGATGTGCCCATTATTGAGGAACCGACTTCTTAATGTGTGCAGTTTGAGAAAATTTGGTTCCCGGTCGGACAACACAACCGCTGCAACCGACCGGGAAACCTGCTCCATCATGATCGAAGACACAAGACGGGAGGAAAGTTGAGTACCGACAGCATCCTTTTGATGAAGGATATTGATAAGTATTTTTTTGGAAAAGCGGCAAATGACAAAGTTTCGCTTGAGGTCAAACCTGGAGAAATCCACGCCCTGTTAGGTGAGAACGGCGCAGGAAAGACGACGCTTATGAATATCCTTTATGGAATCTATCAGCGGGACGGTGGAAGGATAACCTGGAAGGGGGAAGAAATCCATTTTGGTTCTCCCCGTGAGGCTATTGATAATCGTATAGGTATGGTCCACCAACATTTTATGCTGGTGCCAACCCTCACTGTATCTCAGAACATAACCCTCGGACTAAAATCCGAAGGTCACCCTTTTCCGAACCGCAGGAGCATAGACGAGAAGATTAGGGAACTTCTCAGTGCTTATAACGTTCACATCTCTCCAACTGATAAAGTTTCTTCCCTTTCTGTTGGTGGTGAACAGTGGGTGGAAATCATCAAACTACTGTATAGAAACGCCGAGCTTCTCATCCTTGATGAACCCACCGCTGTTCTCACACCTCAAGAGACAGAGCGTCTCTTCAGAGTGCTAGAGAAACTCCGCCAAGAAGGGCATTCGGTAATCATCATCACCCACCGTATTCCGGAAGTACTGGAAATTACCGATCGGGTGACTATTCTCAGAGACGGACGGAATGTTGCGACTGTACACACCTCAGAAACGGATAGTGTTGAGCTCTCGCACTACATGATTGGGAGAGAGCTTAAGACCATCAGTCGAACGCCCAACACTGTATCCCCCCAAGAAGAGGGTTTAGGGCTCGATGAGCTTACGGTGGAGGAGAATGGAAGAAGCGTGCTGGGGCCGCTTTCACTGAGTGTTCGAAAAGGAGAGATGATCGGCATTGCAGGGGTGGATGGAAACGGGCAGAAGTACCTTGCTGAGGCGGTGCTGGGTGTAAGGGATTGTTCCGCCGGTAAAGTCCGGCTGCTCGGCGGGGATGTAAGTTCGGCGAGTATCCAAAAAAGAAAAGACATGGGCCTTGGGTATATTGCCGAGGACCGGCAAAATGACGCGCTTATCATGGATATGGACATGAGGGAGAATGTGCTTCTTCGGATGTATTCGAAGCGGGAATACGTCAAAACTGGTTTTATCAAATATGCCAATGTAGATGAAACTGCGAAAGAGATGATCGAGACTTACAACATAAAGACGGCAGGCCTCGGCAAACCGGTCCGTTATCTCTCGGGAGGAAACCAGCAGAAACTGATCCTTGCCCGTGAACTTGCCGGTTCCCCTCCTGTTATTATAGCATTTCATCCTACCCGAGGGCTTGATATCGGCGCTACGGAGTTTGTGCGACAGAAACTCCTCGAGAGACGGGCCTCCGGCAGCAGCATTCTTCTTATTTCTTCAGACCTGGATGAGATATTCGCGTTGAGTGACCGGATAGCCGTGTTGTTTCACGGCAAGATAATGGCGGTGCTTGAAAATGATGGAAATGTGGATGTGAACTACCTTGGACGCCTGATGGCCGGCGAATCAGCAGAGAGTGGTTCCAATTCAAGGCGGGTAGAGTAGTGGAACGGTTAAAAGCAGCACTTTCATACATCTTGATTATTGTAATCATCCTGTCCTTGGCGGTAGTACTCATACTGTCTGTTGGAAGCGATGTACCAAAATCATTCATGAGCTTCTTCAGGGGGATATTCGGTTCATTGTACGGCTTCTCAGAGGTGCTGGTCCGGGCAACCCCGCTGATTTTGGCCGGCCTCGGTGTTTCTATCGGCTTTAGGACCGGATTCATCAACATCGGTGCAGAGGGACAGATTTATTGGGGAGCTATTGCAGTGACCACAACTGCATACCTTTTTCCCGGCCTGCCGGCCCTCATTGCCATTCCTTTGGGAATTGTGGCGGGTTTCGTTGCCGGCGGGATATGGGCCTTGATTCCAGGCTACTTGAAGGCGAGGTTCGGTATCTCCGAGGTCATCAACACCATCATGTTTAACTACATCGCCATCAACATTTTAGGGATTCTTGTGCGCACGGTGTTGAAGGACCCGGAATATCCACTCCCGATGTCCTCTAAGCTTCCGGAGGGTTTCATTTTTCCCTTGCTCATGTATCCCACACGCCTCCACCTTGGCTTTCTGATTGCACTCATCGCCATGGTCCTTGTGTACGTGCTGATGTGGAAATCCAGCCCAGGCTATAAACTAAGGGTTGTCGGCCTAAACCAGCGGGCATCCCTGTGCTCGGGAATACCCGTGAAAAAGTATATTGTCTTCTCATCTCTGCTCAGCGGCGGTTTTGCTGGGATAGCCGGGGTTGGGGAGATCGCGGGTATCCATTACAAACTGTTGGAGGGGTTCTCCCCGGGTTTTGGTTACGTGGCGATAATCGTAGCGTTGCTCGGAAAGAACAATCCCTTCGGTGTTACTGCAGCGGGACTGGGTATAGCCGCCCTACAGGTAGGATCGCTTAGTATGCAGCGACAGGCTGGGGTTCCCGCATCCATTTCCTGGATCATCATGGGATCTATAGTACTATTAATCCTCGCAAGAAGCACATTACTCACATTCTTCGCAGAAAAAGAAAAGGAGGAAAAGGTATGATAGAAACCGGATTGATTGCTGCCCTCACAGCCTTTCTTTCTGCAACCTTGCGGATGGCGATGCCCCTTACCCTGGCAGGGCTTGGTGAAACCTTCTCTGAGAAAAGCGGCATACTCAATATCGGCCTCGAGGCCATTATGCTTTCGGGAGCTTTTTTCAGCTTTATTATAGCTTTTATGACGCAAAGCGTCTTGCTTGGTGTGTGTGCAGGTATTGCCGGAGGAATTGCGGTGAGCAGTATCCATGCGTATCTCAGTATCCACTGCAAGGTGAACCAGACAATAGCGGGGCTTGCTCTTAATTTTCTCATTATTGGACTCACGAGCTTCCTCTTTCTTATCGTGTTCGGCAAGTCGACAACTTTGCCCGAGTGTCCGGTGACTCCCAAGATTCCTATTCCGCTCCTCTCGCAGATTCCAATCGTCGGAACGGTTCTATTCAATCAAGACCTTTTTGTCTACTTCACTTTTATTGCGATCTTTCTGGCCTGGTTTTTTATTCATCGTACGGAGTGGGGGGTGAGTCTCCACGCGGTAGGTGAAAATCCAAAGGCTGCCGACAGCGCAGGCCTCAATGTGTTTCGTATTCGCTACCTGTCAACTATCGCAAACGGTTTCTTCGGGGGCTTGGCGGGAAGCTATCTCACCCTCGGTCTGCTCGGTTTCTTCATGGAGAATATTACCTCGGGGAAGGGATATATTGCCCTGGTGGTAGTTATCCTCGGCCGGAGGAATCCTCCCGGCATTTTACTTGCTGCCCTCGTAGTTGGAGCAGCTGAAGCCTTGCAATTCAGGATGCAGACCGCGGGGATCCCGGTACCATCACAGCTCTTTACTATGTTTCCCTATGTTATCACGGTGCTTGTTCTATTCCTCGCTGTGGGTAAGAGCCGCGAGCCTTCTGCATTGGGTATACCTTATATAAGGAGTAAAAGGTAACGACTGAATGAAGAATGTTCTCAGTGTTGGTGAAATAAGCGATCTCTTTAACATGAACGTGCAGACCCTCCATTATTATGATAGGATGGGTCTCTTCAAGCCCTATTGTCGTGAGGCACAAAGCGGCTACCGCCTCTACAAATTCGATCAGATTTACAAGCTCGCCACAATCAGGTACCTCAAGAATTTAGGCTACTCCCTCGAGCAGATCCAGTCGTATATGGACACCCGGGACATTCACTATACCCTCGACCAGCTAAAAAGGCAGTCGGCGGTCATCCGTAAGGAGTGGGACCGGCTGCGAAGAATCGACGAGGTCATTCAGAGAAAAATCCGTTTCATCGAAAAAAAAATAGAGTGCATCGACACAGGACAGGTCTGCATAAAGCAGTTTCCCACCCGTTATTATCTTCCCATAGGATCGGAGGATATACTCTACGGTACTGACTACTTCTACTACTATCCAACCGTCGTTTTCTATGAAGATGGCGAGAAAAGCTTCGGGGCCTTCCTACCAGATGTGCGTGAAGAGGAGGAGATCGAGCGGGAAGGAGTTCAGGTTAAAAGTATCGAGGCCGGGCAATTTTTCTGTGGGTATCACCTTGGCCCCTATGAGCAGATTGAAGAAACTTTCGAACGACTCTACTCCGAGGCAAAGGACCGAGGTATCTCCCTGGCAAAGCGAAAAATCAATTTCAACATCATCGATCAGTTCGTCGAGCGGGATGCAGAAAATTACATCACTGAGGTGCAGATTCAGATGACAGATTCAAATGAATAGTTTTACTTTTATGTTCGTTTTTCTAACAGCGAAATCGCATAGGTTGCTGCGAATCCTGCCCCGATGAGGAGAAGTGCCGCCCCTACTTGGCCTGGGGTGGGGGTAAAAAAGCTGGTGGGGTAATCCTCGGCAGAAAGTTCCTGGGTCTGAGCGGCGGAAAGCCTTTGCCCTTTATAGATGTCGCCGGCTTGGGGCTTTACCCCTTCCTGGAAAGGCCACAGTCCGACCACTGCGCCAAGCAGCAGGCCTATTAATACCCCCAGGGTTGCCTGTCGATAGCGGGACAGCAGCATTTTCAGCAGGTTACTCACCCCGGCCACACCGATTATCAGCCCGATGCCCACTGGAAGGATGACGGTAACTCCGATTTCGCCGGCGGCGCTTATACTTCCGGTCCGCAGGGCCTGCTTGAAGGCATCAATTGCGGAGAGGATCGGGATGTATTGTCCAAGAATCAGCAACAGATAGCCGCCGCTGATTCCTGGGAGAATCATGGCGCTTGCTCCGGCCAATCCGGCCAGCATCATCATAATCCAGCTGCCGAGGGCCGTGTCCCCGCTGCCGCCACCCCCTCCGGCGGGGCCGTATTGCTGCATCCAGGCAAGGAGGGCCATTCCGGCAAAGCCGGCCAAAGCACCCAGAAATACCCTGGGTCCCACGGGGCCGATCATGTTTTTAAGGACTGGTACGCCCCCAAGGGTAAGGCCGATGAAAAAACTGTAAGCGATCCAGCGATACCCGACCACCAGGTCTTTGATGGGGCCGGCCAGCAGCAGTATGCCCAGGGCTGCAGCAGCAGCAACAGTGCCTACAATGAGCAGCGCCCGGGCGCTGAAACGCAAGGAGGTAAGGTCGGCAACTGCTCCGATAAAAATGGTATATACTCCGGCAGCCAGAAGCATAGTCCCGCCGCTTACCCCGGGCACCAGGTTGGCTAGACCCATCAGAATTCCTCCCAGGATTGCGCGGGGGAGAATACGGGGAAGGGGGGAGGGAATCGTTGCGGCATCGGTGTTTTGTTCCATACCGCATCAACATAGGTTTTTTAAGGCGGGGTGTCAAGTTGGCTGAAGTCATAGGCTGAAGTCATACGTTTTTTCACTTGACGGCCTAAAAAAATCGGGTTATTATGTCTTTACAAATAACTTGTCTGATAAGTAGACAACAGATAACTGATGAGAAGATGAGTGGAGTGGTAAGGAACTAATGGAGCCAATCAAAAAGGTGCGTCTTTCAGAAAGAGTAATAGAGGCTATACGGGAGATGATTGTTGAGGACAATTTTAATCCCGGAGATAAGTTTTACTCTGAAAATGAACTCACTAAAAAGTTAGAGGTGAGCCGCTCCTCCATCCGGGAGGCTGTTCGAATACTGGAGGCAACCGGTTTAGTGACTGTACAGCATGGAAAGGGTATTTTTATTTCCGATTCGATGAAGCAAGAGATGGAAGCATTTTCCAGTTGGCTTAAAAATAACGAGACTGCTTTGATAGAACATTTTGATGTACGTTTAATCATTGACCCTAAGGCGGCGGCAGCGGCGGCGGAAAACGCCGATGAAAATGATATCCTCCATATGGAAGAGGTATGCAACGATTTTTTACTTAAAACAAAAGAGAACAACACCGCCGGTTTAGTGAAATGCGATGAAGAGTTTCACCGCTTATTGGCAAAATCTACAAAAAATAAAACCCTTTATTTTGTGATGAAGACTATGACCAACTCTCTTTCAGAGGGATGGATTTCCAGCCTGCATGTGCCCGGAAGAATTGAAAAGACGGTTGGAGAACATAAAGCAATTCTCGAGGCAATTAAAAGGGGAGACCCAAAGGGTGCCGAAGAGGCGATGATTGAGCATTTGAATAAGGCAATTGCGGATATTAAAGGTTCGATGAACAGGAATAACTAACATTTCTGTTTTGACCATATAAAACAATATGAGAGTTAAAAAGTGAACCAAAAGGAAGGAAACATGGCATTGAGGATAACTACGTTAGTTGAAAATACCTTGGGAGAACATCTCGCCCTTAAAAATGAGCACGGTATCTCCTTTTATATTGAGAAGGACTCCCACAAAATTTTATTTGATGCAGGTCAAAGTGATGCATTTTTATACAATGCGGAACAGCTAAAAATTGATCTTACCGACCTTGAATATTTGGTGTTGAGCCACGGACATTACGATCATTCCGGAGGGGCGGTAGACCTTTTAGAAAAAAAGGCAAAGCCTGAAGTAATAATGGGCAAGGGGTTTTTTGACGAGAAGTACGGCTTTACCGGAAACTCGTATGAATATTTGGGAAACAGATTTGAAGAATCTTTTCTACTAGAGCAGGGGATTTCTTATCGTTTTGTAACGGAAGAACTGACCGAAATTGTACCGGGGGTTTTTGTGATTACCAATTTCCCCCGAATTCATCAGGATGAGAAGATTAGTCCCCGCTTTAAAATTATGAAGGATGGCAAATTTGAACAGGATTTATTCAACGATGAGGTTTTAATTGCCATTGATACTCCCCGTGGGCTTGTAGTGCTTCTGGGATGCTCCCATCCGGGGGTAAGGAATATGTTGGACCATGTGAGGAACCTGCTTAAAAAACCGGTGTACGCGGTAATAGGCGGTACCCACCTGGTTGAGGCGAGCAGTGTGAGCATGGAAAAGGCTGTAAAATACCTCACCAAAGAGGATATGGGCATTATCGGAGTTTCCCATTGCACCGGTAAGAGCGCTATGTCGAAGCTTGGTGCTTCGAAGGACCGCTACTTTCATAACAGTACCGGCAGCTCTCTCATAATATGAGGAAGCGTAATAGAGTGAATATGAGCGCTGCGGTGAGCCGCAGGACTCATGAATAATATTGAACATTTTTTTAGGAGGAAAAAGGATGAGTAACAAAAAAATCCTGTTAGTGTTGATGGCGGTTCTGCTGGCTGTCACACTCATGTCGTGTCAAAAAAGTGCCGGAGACAGCGCAGAAGCTGACGGAGCTGCCCCGGCGAAAGAAACGTTTGTGTGGAAATCATCAGGACACGGGCCTGCCAGTGACCCGTCCCAGATTTACCATGACAAACTGTGTAATGCTATCACAAAAGCCACCGATGGTCGACTGACCGTAAAACCCTTTGTCGGCGGATCAATCGTTCCGGCCTACAAAGAGTTGGATGCGGTGCACGAGGGCGTACTCGATATGGCCTATACCTGTCCCATGTACAACCTTGACAAATGGCCGGCTGCAGGACTGATTAGTTCACGCCCCGCGGGTCTTCCCGGCGAAGCGCTGCGGTCTTGGTTTAACTACGGCGGCGGTGCCGACCTGATGAACAAAATGATGGGCGACTATAATACCATGACCTTTCCCGGCGCACTTTCTCCGCTTCCAGAAGAGGTTTTCTTTCACTCGAAAGTGGAACTCAACAGCATGGACGATATCAAGGGCCTAAAAGCACGCTGCATGGGTGATGGAGGAGAAATCCTCAAGCGCATGGGTGCTGCAACAGTGATTATCCCCGGCGGCGAGCTTTATGAAGCAATGCAGCGCGGGACTATCGATGCATTTGAATATTCCACCCTTGCATCCAACTATGAGATGAGTTTCTACGAAGTGGCGGATTATGTGTATCTTTCACCCACCAGAGCACCGAGCGATCCTCAGGTCTTCTTTGTAAACAAAGACTCATGGAATGAACTTCCGGAGGACCTTCAGGAAATCGTACAGGCCGAGATCGACAAACACACCCAGGCTCAGCACGAGTACTTGGTGTATGAATCGGTACAAGCGGTGGACAAGTTCAGAGATCAGGGCAATGAAGTCCGTAAAGTTCCCGCTGATATTGAAAAGGAACTGCTGAAAACCGCCAACGAGTTCTATGAAGAGAAAGCGGAAGAGCTAGGTGGTATTTACAGCGAAATTTATTACTCCATGAAAGAGTACGGCGACGCGTACAACGCCATTAAATAGAGTTACAGGGGGTAAAGCATGACCATTTTAGCAAAAATATTAGGATACATCGATTTTCTAAGCGAAAAGGCCGGAGCGTTGGGGAAATGGTTTGCTTTGCTCCTGGTTTTGGTAGGTTCATATGAAACTATTTCCCGGCACTTTTTTAATGCGCCTACCATCTGGGCATACGATACCCTCTGCATGGCAGGGGGTACCGTGTACCTGCTGGGAGCTTCTTACGTGTATCTTCACGACTCACATACCAGGGTAGACTTGATCTACTCGATGCTCTCGAAACGTACCCAGGCCTGGATCGACATTGTGTGTTCTCTTCTGTTCTTTTTTCCGTTGATGACTATCATGTGTAAAGTGGGAACCGAATGGGCAATCAAAGCGTGGAGGACAAATGAAGTGTTAACCAATAGTTTCTGGTATCCCCCCGCGGCACCCTATCGGACCGTGTTTGCGGTCGGGCTGTTTTTATTGATTCTTCAGGGAATTGCAAAATTCATCCGGGACATTTATTTCGTAGTGAGAGGTGAAACAATTGATTGAATTAAGCGCTGATATTGTTGCATTCCTGATGCTCGGCGGGGTGTTTACACTTGTATTGACCGGGTTTCCGATTGCCTTTGTAATCGGCAGTGTAGCTTTTATTGTGGGATTTCTGGTGTTTGGACCGGAGACCACCTATCATATTCTCTACAGCCGTTTCTACGGCCTGTCGCTGAACTATCCCTATTTGGCGGTGCCCCTGTTTACCTTTATGGGGGTGGTGCTGCAGCATTCTGGGATAACAAAGGATTTATATGAAAATTTGTATGAATCCCTTGGTTCCCTGAAGGGTGGACTGGCCCTGGTTACCATTATCTTCGGTACAGTTCTGGCGGCCTGTCTCGGCGTCATCGCTGCTTCCGTTACCATTTTAACATTGATAGCCCTGGGGCCGATGGTCACCCGCGGGTATGATAAATCCCTGGCCGCCGGTACCATTGTTGCATCCGGCACCTTGGGGATACTCATTCCCCCCAGCATTATGCTGGTAGTCTACGGACCGCAGGCGGGCATATCAATTGGACAGATGTTCATGGGCGCTGTTTTTCCCGGTCTCATTCTGTCCGGTCTCTATATTGCCTATGTGCTGATCCGTTGTCAGTTGAACCCGGCTATGGGGCCTGCCATTCCGAAGGACCAAATAACCGGTTTTACCTTGGAAAAGCTGATAAAACTCTTGAAATCGCTGCTGCCGCCGGTTCTTTTGATTCTGGCGGTACTCGGTACCATTTTCTCGGGCATCGCACCGCCCACCGAGGCGGCCGCTATGGGCGGTTTAGCCTCTCTGGTTTTAGCACTGGTCTACGGCAAGTTCAGCTGGAAGCTGGTAAAACATGCATCAATAGAGACCCTGCGGGTAAGTGCCTTTGTGGTGATGATCGCCGCCCTCTGTTACGCCTTTGTCGGCATATTTATGAGCGCCGGAGCAGGGGATGTAGTTTCGGAACTGATTCTGTCAGTACCTGGCGGACGCTGGGCGTCCTTTCTGGTTATTATGCTGATTGTATTTCTGCTCGGTCTGTTTATTGAATGGATTGGTATTGTGTTTATCATTGTGCCGATTTTTTCGCCGATTTTAACTGAGCTCGGCTTTAACCCGCTCTGGGCGGGGATGATGATCTGTATCAACCTGCAAATGGCCTTCCAGACCCCGCCGATGGCGATGTCCATCTTTGTGATGAAGGGTGCCGCGCCGCCGGAACTGGGTCTTACCATGGCCCATATTATCCGCGGGGTAATTCCCTTTGTGATGATTATTATGTTTACACTTATACTATGTACAATCTTTCCTGAAATTATTACCTGGCTCCCCGAGAAAATGATCGGGACCGCCCGGTAAACCTGTGCACTCCTTTGATTTTCTTTTTGGGGCCGGCCGAGTTAAACTCGGCCGGCCCCGCTTTTTTCTCCCCCTTAGTACTTTTTATAATTCCAGCTCTTGAAATTGTAGAATTTGACATTATGCTTTAAAATTAGTTATAACTCATTTTATAGAAAGACTGTTTAGGACTGCAAAGTGGTGAGTACTCTACACTCAAAGATAGATTTATTCAAAGTTACTATTTCCCTTGTATTTGGGCTTGTTGGGTTTTCTCTAAATTTCCTTGATATTGTCCTCATAGAAACGACTACCTTCAGAATTAATATACTCGTGGGGCTTCTGTTTCCACTTATTATCTCATTTGCGTGGGGCTTGCCCTACGGGCTGCTCTCTGCCCTGGCGGGAGGATGCCAGGCAATGTGGTGGCTGTGGAGTGCCGATGGATGGGGTCTGCTGTATTCGGTCCCTGTATTTACCCTGTGGATTGTCTGGCATGGATGGTGGGCGGATAAAAGGGCCTCGAATCATCCGCACCCATGGTATCAATCGGCTTTTATAGTGGAGTTGCCTGTTCGTGGTGTCATAGAATTGGGTTTCTTTACGATTTTCCCATGGCTTGTTTCATTTAATCCGCCTCCGTGGAACGGGGCAATTGCCTGGGATTATGTTCCCTTTGATTGGCTTTATAAAGTGGCAACAAAACACTTTTTTACCGGCTATGTCCTTATTTTAGTAGCCCATGCTGTGGTGAGTATGGGGCCTGTACGGAGGTTTTTCAGAATACCCCGGAAGGGGGCCCAAAGCACAACCAACTGGATTTACGCCGGCGTTGCGTTTTTAGGTTTAACTGTGTGGACCGTTGAATCTATTATTGGGAGCCTCTATTTTTTTCCCCGCTCTGTGGCCGAGATGATGGTAACTGATGTTCCCGGCTATGCAATTTTTGTACGAGGTTTTATTTTTGTAAGTTTCCTTGTCTTTGGTACAATAATTGTAAAAATTACCCAGAAGCGGGGCCTGCTTACTACACAGATAAAACACCTAAATAAAGTGTTGGCGGGAATACGCAATGTAAACCAACTCATCACGAAGGAAAAAGACCCGAACACCCTTCTCAATTCTGCGTGCGCTTCATTAGTGGAGACTCGTGGTTTCTATAACGCCTGGATTTGCAGAACAGAGAATAAAATCCCGGTCAACCCCTGCTTTAAGGCCGGTTTTAACGGTTCCTTCGAAGCAATGGAAAAAGAGCTGTCAAAGGGGCTATTACCTTCATGTGCACAGAAAACTCTGGAATCCAGTGAGGTCCAGGTGATACCGGACCCCGTCGATTTTTGTAGCGACTGTCCTCTTGCACAAAAATATCGTGGCCGGGCGGCAATGACCGTACGATTACATTATGATGGTACAACCTACGGGTGGTTGAGCGTGTCGATTCCCAAATTCGCTGTACAGGATCCTCAAGAAAAGGAGCTGCTTTCGGAAGTTTCAGGTGATATCTCCTTTGCTTTGTGGACAATTGAGAATGAAAACGAAAAAAAGAAAATTGAAGAACAGTATACAACCATGGTAAGCCAGGCAAGTGA
>Ga0209925_1001270_pt1 | contig 12750 bp, 10 predicted proteins | sample SalPonR2_A_D1_MG_FD_185702 | JGI IMG/M metagenome (GOLD analysis project Ga0209925, IMG submission 185702) | Salt pond soil microbial communities from South San Francisco under conditions of wetland restoration - Salt Pond MetaG R2_A_D1_MG... ...
ATCATTATTACTGCCAGATGCGCCTGATAAAGAACTGTGTGCATGGGTATGGCTTGATGAAGCATACGGATGGCTATGAGTAAGATTATAAACATTCATCCCGCCCACATAAAACGATAAGGATGTGCCATTTTTGTAAAGAAAATCATTAGTGCTGTCAAAACAATAATTTCCTTCAACAATCATATTTCCAGACAAGTTTAATGAACTAAATGCTGTGTGAGAGTGTGATGTTAAGGAATATTGACTATGGGTATGACTATTTTTCGCAGTAGATCCATCAGCAACAGTATTAATTTCTGAAGCTGTGGCAGTAACTCCTAAATCAGCAAGAGTACCACCGCCTCCCTGGTCATTAAGTTTTGAAGAGGTCATCCCATTATACCAATAAAGATCACCACTTAATTCTTCTAAATAATAAGAAGATCCAAATTTAATTTTTCCAATTAGATTGAAATTACCACCTTGATCAAAGACAAAAGTAGTTCCACCCCCTGTGTCAATCGTAAAATCTCCAGTGATATCTAATTTAACTGAATCAGAGTACATCTCTAAAATACTACTTTCTCCTGCTCCATCACTAACCTCATTTATTGCAAGATAAGAAGCCTTTTGATGAATAATACGCCATGGATTCGCTCCTGCCCAACCCCCGATAAACAACTGCCCGGTACTATCCGTAATTTTGGGTGAAATATTTAATTCAGGAGTATAGCCATAATATCTTGCCTCTAAATACATGAAAGTATCTGAATTTGAAGGATTTGGTTTAAACGTTATCATAGAACTATTTGTTCCATCTCCCTTCATAACCAAATCAGCACCCAGATTTATTATTAGATCACCTGCTGTTTTATTTAATGTTGTTGCAGCAAATACATCTGCTGTTACATCTGCATTATCTGTGGGCCGAGTTCCTATATCATTAATAACATCAGACCATTTATTATTATCCGCTGTTACATCTGCACCATCTGTATAATCAAGATCAGCTCTATTTTGATCAGCTAAATCGCCAGAGTTATATGTTGCATTTGGTTCAGGGAAATTACTACCTGTTATATTGTTCCAATCTTCAAAAGTAACTGCATTTCCTGTAATAGAAACATCCCCATCAATATAGATATCCCCTTTTAAATATATTGCTGTTTTTGAGCCTGAAACACCTGAATCAAACGTATTAATAAATAATCCACCCGCTGGAGTACCGTCACCCCATTTATAATTAAACGGCCCAAAAATCGCATCCCCTGGTCCCAGGTTAAAAGAAGCATTAATAGGTGAAAGAGTGCCTGCAGGAAATGTTTTTGTGTTTCTTTGCCAGGGAACATCATAAACATAGCTTGATAATGCTGACATTCCTAAGCCTAAAGTATAACTAAAAATGCCTTTATTATTAATTTGCCAACCATCTCCTGTTGACCAGTTACCTACAACTAAACCATGTCCATCTGTATTTGTATCAACATATATCTTTCCTGAACCAAGAACAGAAAAAGTACGACCATCAGATATTGTTAATAAATCTGTATTGATTAAATTACCATCAATTAAGTCTTCAAGGCCGATGACTGTATTAGCTATATCTCCATAGATAGTATTACCATTAAGAATATCAGCTCTAATATTAAGCTCTCTGGCAGTATTATCCCAATATAAGCCACCAAGTTCTACGCCAGTAGTAGTTTCATAATTATACATACCTAAAACAACATCACCGGCATCTAAAGAAAAACTGGAATTAATTGCTTGAACACCAGTAATATCACAAGATTGCTGCCAGGGAATATTGTTGGTATTAGCAAAAGCATGTAAAGGATGGTTTAGTGTATAAGAGAACAGCCCGGTATTATTCATCTGCCAACCTTCACCACCACTAAAATCACCTATAATTAAACCAGACCCTTCTGTTTCTGTGTTAACCCCAATAAAACCTGAACCAAGAACAGAAAAAGTACGGCCATTAGATATTTCTAAAAGGCTTGTTGAGATTTTACCGTCAACAATTAAGTCGTTCCCGGACACCCTGACACCGGAAACATCTGCTCCACCATCAAGAACAGTCTGTGTAACATCCGCGTTATCAAATGGTTTCAGGGCATTATCGTTAACAACATCTGACCAGTTATTGTTAAACGCCGTCACATCGGCATTATCATCTGGTTTGCTGGCTCCGCTGATATTACTCCAGTCAATTTCTGATCCAGTACCCGCAATGACTTCGCCCCGGATATATAATTTTCTGTCTGATTGATCCCAGAAAATTCCACCCAGGCCTACCCCTGACACTTCATAATTGAACATGCCAAGAACCACATCCCCAGCTCCAAGCGTAAAAGACGGGTTTGCCACATCTATTCCGGGTATAGAGCAAGATTGTTGCCATGGAATGTTTTCTACGTTCACAAAAGCATGAAGCTGGTGGTTTAGAGTGTAAGACACCAACCCATTATTGTTCATCTGCCAGCCTTCACCGCCGTTAAAATCCCCGACAATAAGGCCGGCCCCTGATTTTTCTGTATCGACCGCAAGGGACCCGCCGCCACAGATAGTTAACCCACTTTGGCCGTAGATCACAACTCCCTCTGGGGCAACAATGGTTAACTGTGCCTGTGAGCCGATCTCTATTATACCATCACCGTTGATATCGTTTAGGTTGATCTTTTCTGTTTTGGTGCTTCCCTGGGTTTTTAGTGACTTCGGGATATCTGCTGCTGTTATAAACCGTCCGGTTTTATCCCTCAGCCTGCCCTCCCTGTAATCCAATGTTGTCTTTATGGAAGAAAGGAAAGTTTTTAAATTTAGATCAATCCCGCTTGGGACACTTGGTATTGCCGGGATTTTACCCATTTCTCAACTCCTCCATAGATGTTCCAATCTCAAACGAATAAACCGTAGCCAACCCGGTTAGCTCCACCTCCCATTTAACTCCCATAACCGGGGGCAATTTAAAGACAGATGTTTCTGTAATTGTTTTTGTCATTTTCAACACCCCGTCACAATACAGCTTTATAGTCACGCTACCGCTGCCAATTACAACGCCCATGCATGACAAGCTGGTGGGCCGGGGAAGAAAGATTTGTTTTGATTTCCAGGTGTAATTAACAGTTGTGTCCATAACCATGTTGAACCGGCTGATATACTCATCTCCTCCGCTGACCCCAAGAAAATACAGCGCATCGTCTGTATGGTGACGGTACATAGAAATAAAAGAAAAGGTTGGGATCTCCAAAAAAACAACGCCGTTAGAGGATGTCAAGTTTAATAAAAGTATTTTATTTGTCTCAGCAATTATACCGACATAATGATTATCATAAAATTCAGCATGGATGGATTCTGGCGATAATTCATTCCATTGTTTTTTGGTGAACAAATCCCTTGTTAACAACGCTGTTTCATTCCCGTAGATCATAAACAAACCGTCGGGAGAAGGATAAGCAACACCGGAGGGGGTTGAAACAATGCCGTGCTTTGACAGGCAAGCCTGTGAGAAAGGTAGAGGATTGACAGTGTAGGCGTCAGGATGCGTGCCCGTCAAGAGGTAAGGAAACCCTTCTGTGCAGATAATTGCGTCTTGACCAAATACGCTGATCCCCACAATTTTGTGTTTCAGTGGCCTTTCATATCTTCTGGGCCAGGCGTGGGGCATGTACGGTTCAGAAAAATAAAGCGTGTCATCGATAAAAGCTGCGAGGATACCGCCGGGGAGTGATGTTAATCCCATCAGGTATTCAGACCGTGCAGGGGCGTCCATAATGTATTCCCAGGAATCTGCCCAATTAAGTGTAACGCCAGGCTCAATATCCTCATTCTCTTGAATAGCCCGGTACACTTTTGATGCCGTCTCTACATACCGCCCAGAGATAAAAGTTTGTCCTGCCTCCCAATCCGCAATATTGGCATAGGATATTCCAAGGAAATCAAGGATATCGCCTGACGAATCAAAATGTTTTTCCGGGGGAGGCGCGTAAAACAATGTCTCCATTGCCTCTTCCAGCATCTGATTTATCGTGATATCCAGATCGTCCGGGAGTGTCCCATCCGCATTTAATCCGCAATCATAATACTGTTTCCCGTCAATAACATCCTCGATGGGCATACCGTCTTTGTTTGACCCGAACTGCATTTTCCCGTCTATATCCCCAACACGGGTATAATAAGGCACATAATAAAAATCTGTGCCCGTTTCAGCCCCGGTAATCGTTCTATAGAGCCGGACATGGGTAACATACTGCGGGAATCCATTGTTGGTCACATAAAAATTAGTATCCCTCGGAATAGTGATGCCGATTAGTTCTCGCTCATTGATATTAAATGGTCCCAAAATAGGGGAGGGTCTTGTCTCTGCGCCCCACGCAGTGACAAAAGTATAGGCATAGGCAAAATAACCGAGAGAATCACCGCTATACTCCCCCACCCAAAAATCCGCCCAATCTCTTCCGAATCCAGGCGTGTTGTTTTTTTCTGTAACCTGCTGGATGTCACCATCAATGTATTCCGTCCAATAGGTTGTGTTGTGGGGAGTTGGGGGTACGCCGCTCGAATGTGAGGTGCTGTTTCGTTCATAAATCAAGAGACTGTTTATATCATCAGCGGAAGGGAATTGCACCAGATCACCAGAAGAATATTCCTTATATTCAAAATGGTCAGGCTCAGGGTTATCCGACACATGGTCCTGAATACACCGAAATGGATACTCCAGGGTAACACACATAATATCACCCTGGGCATACGCGGTGCTGCCTGAAAAAATCGATGTGGGTTCGGCATCAAACACAATTTCCCAGTACGTTGATAAATAATTCCAGACTTGAGGACAGGTTGTTTGAGTATAAACGGATAAAGAAGGGTATTCATCTACAGTATTTGGGGTGTGAGCGACCTTACACCGCCACACAAGGGTTTTGACATACCTTCTGACGTCCCCTGCAGAGTAAGCAACTCCCTCCTCCCACTTATCGATACTCCCCCAGGTATAGTAAATCTGTTTTGAAGGGGATATATACGGGGTATCGCAAGCCAAAGGCAATTGCTCGGTATCGCCTGCTGGTTTTTTAATTTTCGAAATATCTTCGGTTACTTGGGCAGCGCTCCCCAGCTTATCTAAAATGGTCTGCTGTGGCGGACTATCTCCCTGATCAGAAAAAAAAATCCTGTCAGCCCCCTGCCATCTCTCCCCTTTGACAATATCAACATCTTTATCCCACCACAGCCAGGCTATTTTCTCTACATTCTGAAGGGTCCGGCCTTCAAACTTAAAAACAGTTTCTGGTGAAGTGGTATAAGCAGAAATATCATGCGTCAGGTCAAAGGTTTGTGCAACTGACAGCGCCCCGGTGTCAACCGCACAATTTTTAGCGGTTTGGCCGTACCCCTCTGGCAAAAGGTGGGGCGCCATCTTAGGGATTTCCCCTTTAAAAACAGAATATTTAATCATATATACACCCGCTGAGCCGCTGCATTGGCATCCATCTTCGCTTTTGTTTTCCCGTTATTGAAGTCCATCTCAAAATCAAGGGCAGATGTACGGTCGCTCCATGTTTTTCCGGGCATTCTCAATAATTTTGCCACAGCGCCAGCAACAATGGTGTCCTGGTATTTGTCAAACAGCTCATCAGGAATAACAGGGGTGACAGGATCGGGCTTTAGGAAAACAAAAACCTGGAATGCGTATTCTTCCTTTGGTGTGGGGTAAAAAGTGATTTCCTCCTCTGAGTTTTGTTTATAGGCTATAGGAACACCCAGATCAGGGAAGGTGCGGCCAACCCCTTTCCTGAGCCTCTGGCCTGCACTGTTGACGACCTGGGCAACCGAATAGATCTGCCCTGCCGGGGAGGCTATCGAAATCAACAAACACTCTGGTGTATCAGCAGTTGTTGTTACATCAATCCATTCAGACCACACCCCGGTGTCCTGGCAAAAATTGTCCATTGCTTGCCGGATAAAGCTCTCAACCAGCATCGTTGGGCAATTGATCGCGTAAGGAGCCACATACGGTAAAAAATCATCTACACCTGCCGACATCCCCTACCTCCTTGTCCATCTGCTCCGCTCAGAAACAGAGGGTTCCGCCCGATTTGGATCTTCCTTGTCTTCCACCTGGGTTCTTGCCCCCAGGCCGTTCATAAACGCCTGATAGTGCATCTGCGCCCGGGTTGCACTGGAATACTCAGAGTCCTTTGAAAAAGCCCGGTACATAATATAATCAATTAAAACGTTTTTGTACTCATCCGCAATCGTCAGGTCTCCGGTAACATTTGAAATGAGCATGTCTATTCCAGTAGATGTCGCTGTCACATCTTCAGCCAATTTTGAATACAGGATGTTCACATCAAAAATTTCGCTTGGTTTGGGGTAAACATAAAAATACTTAGGATCATTCTCGTTATATGAATAATGTTTGATCCCAACGGTTTCCGTTGTTGTGTTGGTATGCCAGGTAGGGGCTGCAGCAGATAGGAGTTTTCGGTCCACCATGGATATCAGCCGGCCAGAAGTGACATTATCAACAACATCAAACAAGAAAACCCCGCCTGTGGGTAAGGTTTGTTTGATCGCCGCAGCAAGGGTGAATGCTTCATTCACCATGTTGGAGTCGGGTTTAAAGAAAATAATTTCTCGTTGACCGTCGTTCAGATCCTGGTATAGTTCAAACACTGACCACCGGATAAAATCCGGGTCAAAAAGCTTTACTGCTACACTATTTAAGACTGATGCTGCTGAAATTGACATGGTATCACCTTTCCATCAACTGACGAAGGTCTTCAGCCATGGTTATCTTTGTCTTTCGTTTGTCCAGGTCCTCACCGATCGCCATAGCGGTTTCCTCCATCTCTTCTTTAGAAACCCTGGGGAGGGCTTTCCCGAACATCTCTTTGACCCATTCCTCTGTGGTCGTGGTATCCTGCGCCAGGGCATCCGGGGGCCTCGGGGGCTCCTCCGGAGGATGCGGAACCATATCCTCCCGCGCGGCATAAGCTGGGGTTTTAATGTAGATCATCCCAGATGTTGTTTGCTTTAAATATTCCGTTGCCATATTCTATCCTCACAAAAAAAGGGGATAGAGGGCTTACCCCTGTCCCCTCTTCGGTTATCTTGTCTGTCCCTGCTGGCTATTCCGGCAGCACAGAGATAAATTTAAGCGTAAAAGCGCCAGTGGCTTCTGTGAAATCTCCAAAGTCCGGGGACTCAGATTTCGTATCCGTCAATGTAACACGTATTGTCCGATCGGTTGCAGCGGACGGGGCCAGGGCAGAGGACACAATTCTCGCAGCGGTAGTCGCATCACCATCAGTGGTCACTGAAAAAGCATCAACATCAGTTGTGGTGCCGACCTGGAGAGTTGCATCAGTAGTCCCGGCAAAAGCCTCTGTGATCTGGGCTTCCCATGCGATAGGGATCGCACCAGCCGGAAGTTCAATGTCCAGATCAACATAGCCGGTTGCGTCCGTACCATCGGTGAAGTCAGCCAGGCTGATTTCTTGTGAAATATTTTTGAAATAATTAAATTTCATGTCTATTATTCCTTATTATAGGCTTTCCCCGGTCAACGAAGACCCGGGGAGAGCGTTGCTGATTACGCCGGCTTGCAGTACAGGCAACCCATTGATTCCGGCTGGACGACCTTGTATCCGTAGACCTGAAGGCCACGGATAAGCTTCCCAAAATCCTTAGGGTTTGGCAGTGTCTCATTCTCTGTCAATTGAGACGCAAACGTTAGCGCGGACATGTGGCCGAACATCACATTAAAACAGGTGTCTGACCCATCTGTGATTGATGTCAGGTTGTTGGATTCGTAGATATTGAAATTGTCTATTTTCCCCATCAATCCAGAGCGAACAGTTGATTTGCCATCGCCAGAGAAAGATGCTTCTTTAAGCTCAGAAACCTTAACCCTGGTGGACATCCAGGCAGGGATAACCATCCACCTGTTCGTAGTGGGCCTGTTCTGCTCGGTGAGAACCTGGCCGCATTCCACCATCTTGTCAACCACAACGTCTTTTGCGGCAGCAAAAGGGGCCCCGGTTTTCCCAAGGTTAATATTCTGAACAATCTTTCCAGCAGAATCCCCTTTGTTGGCTGCGGCCGCGTCAGGGGGGATATCTGCCAGGATGCCAGAGTCAATATTGATCTTCATCTGCTCGCTGGCGTCCTCGGCCCATTTGTCGACAAAAGCGATATCTGCCTGTTTCTGTTCAACATCATTGACAGCAAAGCCAAAGTACTTCCCTTTGTCTATCAGGAGTTCAACGGTTTCTGCGTTATACCTGTCATACTCAAGATCCATCCCAATATTGTAATCTTTTATTACAACATCGGGCGTGGTTCTGATGTGTACTTTATCGCCGTAGGAGCTGATTTCCGTTGTGTTAATGTCCAGGATGTTTATTCCTGGCTCCTGCACGTTTCCATGCAGACCGGATCATATCTTCAATGCTGTGAGACATTGCCCCGCGCTCGTGGCATTTTACCATCTTGCCGGCAAACCCAGGCAAGACTCCATATGCTGATCTCTGAACCTTCTCCCTGTCACCAGGGAGCTTGGCTGCTGATTGCCCAATCCATATGCTTTTTGAACCGTCACGTTTGCCGTTGCCAGCTGCGTTGTGGTGCACATAGTTATAAGGGTGTCCCAGCAATTCACGGGGTTTAGTGAGAGCCAATTACCTAACCCTCATAATCAGTGTTACTGATATGGGCGAACACGGTTGCTTCATAAAATTTTTCAAGCAGCTTCCCGGACCATATCTCGGGAATATAGTTGCCGCTCATACCGTTTGTAACACCGGTATCAAGTGGATAAGTCATTATAAAGTCCTTTTACTGGACCCGCCCCTCATTCTGCGCACGGAAGATATCTGCCTCAAGAGCTTTGAAGTCAGCCAGCTTGCCATTCCATTTCCCAGCCATTTTTTCATCATACAATTTCTTAATATCTGCCCGGGTCCAGACCTTGCCCTGATTTGTCCCAGGGGGCTGGGTATCCGAGTTTGAGCGATTGTTGGGTTGTAAATTCGGCTGCTGCGGTTGCTGTTGCGGTTTTGAAGGAGTAGAATCCAGATATTCACGAAAAATCTGCAGCGTTCTGTTCACATCGAGCTTTTTCTCTGCATCCTTCAAAGAGAAATGCCGAGGCTGCCCGGTAAAAGGGTGCGGCTCTTTCAACCAGGTGAGAAAGGACGGGTCAGCGTTCACCTGCGCAAAATCTTTTCCTGCCTGTTCAACTTGCTGCTTGACTTGTTCCAGGTATTGATTGTACGCTTTTTTGCTTTGTTCCTGCTGAACACTCCCGATGTTCTGCTCCACGGAGCCAATCTGTTGTTTCAACTGCTGGTTTTCGCTTATGAGCTGATTCATCCGGGATGCCATATCCTTAAATTCAGGGCCATACTCCGAGAGGGCCTCTGGGTCAAAATCGCCTGTCGATTGCTGCTGATCTTGTTTGTTGTTATTGCTCGCAGCTTCTTTGAGCTGTGCGTTTTCAGTCTTAACCTGCTCCAATTCCTGTTGCAGTGTCCGGGCAGTTTCGTGCAGCTTTGGGATTTCAGCGTTGTATTTTCCCTGGAGGGAAAGGTATTTCGTCTTGAAATCCTCAGCCGGCTCGGGTGTCCGGGTCGCATCGGGTTCTGGTGTCGCTGGCTTGCCTTGATCTCCTTTGTTTTCCTGCTCGGCGGCTGGCGATGTATTGTCAGTCTCGCCTTCAGACGCGGAAGACTCGGGGTTGTTAAGTTGATCGATCAATTGCGTGGATCGATCTGCGGCAGCCTTGACTGCGGTGGGTATTGCCATGGAAAATCCTTTTGCGGCCTGTTGCCAGGTATCGCTTGAAAGTGATAAGAATGAAGGGCCTTACACTGAGAACCAGTATAGAAAGGTGTCCTATGGCATCTATAATACTATTGAGAGAAAATAACCGTCTATCCTATTCCAGGTAGATATGCGTATATAACAAAAAGATACCCCCGCGGCTTTTAACAACGGGGGTAAGGGGCAGGGTTTATTTCGAGTTTTTGATAACTTCTGTTGCTTCATTAAGGGTTGCTAAAATCGACTGAAGCGTTTGGCACCCGCCCTGGTTCCAGTCTAAATAATAATCGCGCAGGTGGTCATTTTGCTCTCTCATTTCCTGCAAGGATTCTTCCAGCCAGGACACAAACAGCCCCTCGGTTGACATCGGCTGGCTCTTCGCTCTCATATTGATATTATGGAGGGCTTTAATTGTCTGCTTATCGCTTCTGATTTGTTTCATCACATATCCGTTTCTGTGGTTTGTATATAAATAGACGTAGGTGTTAAAAACTTCTGTTCCAGAGAGGATACAAACGGACTTGACACATACCCAACAATCTCCCCGTGCTTATAGATGAACACCCCGGACTTGTAAAGCTCTTCATCTTCATCATACTTTCGGTGCTCTACCTCTACGCCCTTTTTTTTCATTCGGTGGTCAATGATCTTCCCGCGTGTCCCGGACTGAACCTTAACCCCGCACCGCTTGAGAATTTTATCGACTGCCTGGCCCATGAATTTTTGAGCAGAGCTGATAGAAGGGAACCGATAGACCCTGTGATTCTTTTGAACAGTCTCCTTGAAGTTATCCCGATCGTTTTGTTCAACATCCCCCAGGGTTGTCTCTTTTGTCACTGTCATGTGATTTGTTGTTGCCATGGATCGCTCCTTTTACATTGTTTTAGAGTCCCCGCCGCCTTGAACAGCTCCAGCACCGTCAACTTGCCGCCCTTTTTTCGGTCCCTGGTCGATTTCCTGTTGCTGCATTGCCTGAATTTGCTGAATTTGCTGTTGCTGCATCCGTTGAAGCATCTCCTCTTTCTCCGGGACAGGGTTTTCTTTGAACTCCATACCTTCTGTGATCTCCCGCAGGACAATAGCCAGGCCATCCCGGCCGATAATCTCCAGGATAGCCGGATTAAGAGATATCTGAAGAAACTCATTCCTGCGAACCGCTGCCTGCTCTTTTGCGATCAGCGCCCTGGAACCGCGGGCAACAAGCTTGATATCCCCCACGTAATATTCCGGGTCCTGAGAGTACAATAATTCCCATTCATGGGTCATCTGTATAGACGGCTTGATGATCCCTTTGTCGATATTCCGAATAACAGCCTTTATACCTCTGGCTACGTTGTTCATCATCATTGAGAAACCAGATGCCGTGCCCAGAGCGCCCGATGTGGACTGGTTATCACCGTATGTGTACTTCGGCACGCCGGTTTTAGAATCGGCCTCCCCGCTAAAAAACTCGTACACCTCCATCAGTTGCTTCGCCATGGTTGGCGGAACAAAAAAATCAACCGGCCGTCTGCCGGAGTTTCCTGAAACACTCTTAGACGCATCCACCTGCCAGATTTTCCAGGGATACATTTCAGAGAGATTTTCTCCCGCTGGCATCTGGGACATATCGTATATGACCTGGGGGCCGCTGGATATCCCCATATTGTTCACCAGGTTCCTGGCTGCCGCGTTGCAGGCGTCCTGTGCATCACTCATAAGCTCTGGTACACCAGCCCCCCATATTGACCCGTTCCTGCGCCGAAACGACGCAAAATGATATGGGACACGCCCCAGGGGATCACCGTTAATTTCACACTTGATCACATATTTGTCGATCAGCCACACCTCGACCTGGTATTCCGACAGGGGATCTGGTACACGCTCCGGTGGTGTTCCATTTTCCAGCAGCATCAACCCTTGAACAGACGCCCACATTTGCAGGGCATCAATTTTTTTGTTCGATTCAGGCGTTCGCCATTCATTGTGCCGATCTTCAAGGGCTTGCCTGGTTTGGTCATGCGCTACTGACAGCCAGTCCCCGGATGCTGAATAATCCTGCAGCACCAGCCGGATAGCCTCCTCGTCATACCCGTCTACCCCTATCAATGCCTGTAAATCCGCCCGGGTCAATTTGTGACGCTCAATAATCCCGTCATTGGCCGTCTGAGAATTAGGAAACGGATAGATATCAAACGGGGATACGCGGTTAAACTCAATCAAAATTTCCTCCCGGACTTCTACCGGCGCCTCCTGCTGGGGGTACCCCTGGCCTTGTTGTGGTTGAACCTGGCTCTGCTGATTTTTTTTCCATCTGATTTTATTCCGCTTACGCAGGACAGGCCCCTTGATGATGCCGGCAGGGAAGGTCACAATATCGTCTATTGTCTCCTGGACTGCATCCTCCCAGCCCGCCTCTTCAACAACGTCTGCGATCTTCCCCTCCACTTTTTCCCTGGCCTTTTTTGCCTGCTTGGTCATTTCCTGTTTGAGATTTTCAGCAACAGTCTTGGCTTCAGCCTGGAGAAGGGATTTCAGTCTATCGTTTGCAGCAGCCATATCTTTGATCTGCCCAGCATATATCTCTATTTTTACCTGCTCTGCCAGCCGTTGCATGGCTTTCTGTTTCACCATCATGTTGATTTTCTGCATCTGCTGGGGGGACAACTCTGGGATACTAGTTGACTCGGTTCCCCAGGGCTTATCGTCAGAGGGGAATAGAATGTCCGTCAGCCAGGCCGTGGCGGCTGAACATTTCTCGTCAGTCAGCATCATGTAGATATCAGATCCGGTCTGGCCCTGGATAGCCCTGAGTTTGTCCGGCTCATACTCCCCACGTTTCTGACGTAGATTTTTGAGCATCCGGTTTTCAATCTCAACCTTGGCCTCTTTGGCCGCATTCCAGCACTCCCGCACGTATGCCGCCAGGCCGGTAACCGCTGGCCGCCGTTGACGCTCTTCTGC
>Ga0209925_1001277_pt1 | contig 12726 bp, 8 predicted proteins | sample SalPonR2_A_D1_MG_FD_185702 | JGI IMG/M metagenome (GOLD analysis project Ga0209925, IMG submission 185702) | Salt pond soil microbial communities from South San Francisco under conditions of wetland restoration - Salt Pond MetaG R2_A_D1_MG... ...
AGTTTATATTTGTACAAATGATTCGACGAACTATCGAGAAAGAGCTTATTACAACTTCCCGGGAATATCCCGTGGTTACGATCACCGGGCCTCGACAGGCAGGTAAAACCACTCTCGCCCGTAACACCTTTCCCAACCATACATATGTAAACCTGGAACAGCCGGAGATACGAGCTTTTGCGTTGGAGGATCCGAAGGGCTTCTTTCACCGTTTTCCGGCGCCGATCATTATCGATGAAATTCAGCGAGTCCCGGAACTTCTCTCCTGGATTCAGGTCATAAGCGATGAAAACCAGGATAAAACAGCTCAGTTCATTTTAACAGGAAGTCACCAGACGGCTCTCAGACAGGCGATCAGTCAATCATTGGCTGGCAGAACGGCCCTTTTGCACCTGTTGCCGTTAAGCCTTGAAGAGCTGCCCCCTTCGGAAAGGGAAAAAAGCAGATCTGAGCTCCTTCTAAAGGGGTTCATGCCCCGGCTTTACGATAAGCCCGTTCGCCCCGGCAGGTACTACCGGGATTACTATGCTACCTATGTAGAACGGGATGTCCGGCAGCTCATGGCTATAGAGAATCAACAATCTTTTGAGCTTTTTCTTCGTCTTCTAGCCGCCAGGACAGGCCAAATAGTGAATTTCTCCCAGCTGGCGAGCCAGGTGGGCATGAGTGCGCCCGGGATAAAGAAATGGTTCGGGATTCTTGAGGCTTCATACATTATATTTAAGCTGCCCCCCTATTATCGCAATCTGGGGAAAAGGCTGACAAAATCGCCAAAAATCTACTTTACCGAACCGGGTCTTGCGGTGTATTTGCTGGGAATAGAAAATGTCGACCAGCTGGAACGGGATCCTGCTTTTGGAGGAATCTTTGAAAACATGGTTATCGTCGATATACTCAAGCACCGTTATAATCAGGGTAAGGAGGCGGGGCTCTTTTTCTTTAGAGACCACCACGGCAACGAGGTAGACCTGCTCGTGCCGGATAGTAGAAAGAAAACTACTTCAATTCCGGTTGAGATAAAATCTTCACGGACTTATCGAAGTGATTTTCTGAAGGGCATTACCTATTTCAAAAAGCTTGTTCCCGAGGCACCGCCAGGCGTATTAATCTATGACGGAGACCTGGAGTTTGAGAAACCGGAAGGCTCCGCTTTAAACTTCAGAAACACTGGCGATTTTTTTCAACGTTCGTAGAGTTCCATTACATACCGATTGATTTTTGTACCTGCAGATGGTCCGGTTGCAAGGGTTCTCCGGCCATCTACAGGATGTGAATCCTTTATAAAATTATTTCCTTGGCAGGTTGTTTCAAACTAATTGTAGGTAAAGACTCAAAAGAATGCTGAAAATTCTACTATAAGAGATTGGTAATCGAACTCATGGGGAAACGGGGGCATACTCCCGAATCAGAGATTCTCAGCCGGTTTTCGGCTCATTCGACCCATTGAGACTGTGAATATACATATTCTAAAAAAATAACAAAATTTCACAAAGCACTTTCCCAAAAATGCGAATAAATCACAAAAATTCACAATTTACGGGGTTTAAAAAGTGCCCGTATAATCAATCCACTGAAAGAAAACAGGTTCAATTAGGAGATATTTGCATATGATGAGGAAGAGAGAGTCAAAACAGTGGATGCTGTTCTTAATGCTTGTACCGGCACTAGTGTATTTTATTCTGTTTCAATACATTCCCATGTCCGGAATACTGCTTGCATTTAAGCAGTATTCCATTAGGGATGGTTTTTTCGGCAGCCCCTGGGTGGGGTTTTCGAACTTCAAGTTCCTTTGGATCTCGGGACAGTTGTGGAGAATTACTCGAAATACGGTGCTGTATAACATTGCATTTATCATCACTACTCACGCGACAGCAATCTTTGTGGCGGTCTTTATCAGCGGATTGGCCGGCAAAAAAATAACTAAAACCATTCACTCGGTACTTTTTCTTCCCTATTTTATCTCTTTTGTAGTGTTGGGGGTATTCGTCTACAACATTCTCAGTTATGAATTCGGCTCTCTCAATACCTTTCTAAAAGCAATAAATATGGAGCCGGTAAATGCGTACGCGGAACCACTCATTTGGCCACTGGTGCTCACCTTCTTCAATATGTGGAAATGGATTGGATACAGCAGCATCATATATTTGGCTGTAATTGTAGCTATTGATAAACAGGCCTATGAAGCCGCCCAAATTGAAGGTGCGACTGTCTGGAAGCAGGTGTGGTACATAACCATTCCGCATCTGGTCCCAACCTTTATTATAATACTTTTGCTCCAGCTCGGAAAAATAATGCGCGGTCAGTTCGATCTGTTCTATAACATCATCGGAAACAACAGTCAGTTGTTTGATGCCACCGATGTGATCGATACTTATGTCTTTCGTTCCCTGGTACACAACTTTGATATCGGTATGGGGTCGGCTGCCGGATTGTACCAGTCGGCCTTGGGCTTGGTTATCATCTTGCTGGTGAACTGGCTTATTCGAAGGGTCCATCCCGATTATGCACTTTTCTAAAAAGGAGGATCAAAGATGAAGAAAATATATTCGGATGTCTTATCGTTTCATATTATCGGTTATGTGTTTCTTTTCATTCTGGCAATAGCTTGTGTGCTACCGTTTGTGTTAGTTGTGTCCGGGTCGCTTACTCCGGAGCAGCATATTTATGAGCATGGGTACAGACTATGGCCGAAAGAAGTGAGTTTTGACGCGTATAAAATTATCCTAAGTTCGCCGGATACAATTGGAAGGGCCTATATCGTATCGATGGGGGTTACCTTTTTTGGTACCGCCGGAAGCCTGTTTATTAGCTCGATGACCGCCTATGTCTTATCAAGAAAAGAGTTCCAATACAGGAATCATTTTGCAATCATGATCTACTTTACCACCATTTTTACAGGCGGAATGGTACCAATGTATATCTGGATGGTTAATTTTCTCAATCTGAAGGATAACTACCTTGCCATCATCATGCCGACATTCTTGACCGCCTGGAATATTCTTTTACTTCGGAACTTTATTAAGTCGATCCCGGAAGAGGTAATTGAATCTGCTCAGATGGACGGAGCCAGTCATTTTACCATCTACTCCCGAATTATATTACCCTTGGCAGTACCCGGGCTGGTTACTATCGGATTGTTTATCAGTTTGCATTACTGGAATGATTGGGCTCAGGCGCGGCTCTTTATAGAGGATCCCGATATGTTTACCCTGCCGTATCTGCTGTACAACACCATTAACCGCTTCGATGCCCTCTCGCGTACGGTTGCCGGCTCCGGTATTCCAATGCCGGATATGCCCACTCAATCGTTGAAATTGGCAATCGCCATTATCTCGATTGGACCAATGGTGTTTCTGTTTCCAATTTTACAAAAGTATTTTATCAAGGGCCTTACTGTTGGGGCTGTAAAGGGATGAAGCCGGTGTTGCCGGATCATATATTTTTATTAAAGGAGTGGGGGTAGATGAAGAAAATAATCATGCTATCGTTACTAGTTAGTTTTTCGATTGTTGCCGTTTTTGGCTCAGGCCAGCAGGAGAAGGCAACGGAGAATGACAATGAACCCGGAGAACTGGAGCCCGTCGTATTAGAGATGTATCTTTTAGGAGATACCCAGCCCGATTACCAAGAAATGCTTGCAAAGCTGAATGAAAAACTCAAAGAAGATATCAATGCAACTCTCAAGGTAAACTTCACCACTTGGTCCGGATGGGACACGAAGTACAACCTGCTGCTGACTGCCGGTGAAAAGTTCGATCTGATCTTTGCAGCCCAGTGGACCAAGTATCAGGAGTTTGCCCGCCAGGGAGCCTATTTGGAGCTGAATGAATTGCTTCCGAAGTATGCTCCGAAAACCTGGGAAAACATTCCCCGGGACGGCTGGGAACAGACCAAAGTAGATGGGAACATATATATGGTTCCTATGAATGCACTTGAGTTCGAAACCCACGGGTTGCTCTATCGATTGGATCTGGCTAAAAAATACGGCATCGGTAAAATTGAAAACGTCGATGATATGGAAGCCTATTTTACTGCGATCAAGGAAAACGAGAAGGGTATGATGCCCCTGAATGCCGGCGCCCAGGGGCCGGGAAACAGTATCCGCCATTTTATCAACGCCATAGAGGGAGTGCGTCCTTATCCCTGGACCGATTCGGTAAATATGATGATGCACCGCTATCTGGATGAGGAGGAGTGGTTTTTTCCGCTGGAACGACATGGAACGGTCTTCTATGAGAAGACACGCGATTGGTATGAAAAAGGGTTCTGGCCGAAAAATATTCTCTCCAGTCAGATGTCCGCCCGCGATAACCTTAAAAACGGTACCAGTGCATCAGCAATTATGAATGCCCCCAATGCAAATGATGATGCAATCCAGATCTTGGCCAACCATCCGGAGTGGGAAATGGACTGGTTCAATTTTGAACACAGATTTCCGGTAAATAAGACCCGTGCTCTCATCGGTAACGGCATGGCCATCAATGATAATGCGGATAATCCCGAGCGTGCACTTATGTTTTTGGACCTGGTGCACAACAATTTTGAGTATTACATGCTAATGACGAACGGAATCCGCGGAAAGCACTGGGAGCTTGATGAAGAAGGAAATCTTGTAATGCCGGCGGGGGTCGATGTATCGAACACCGGTTTTGCCTGGGATGCACCCTGTCCGTGGGGATGGCGTGAGGAAGAGTTTCACCTGGGTGGAATCATGAAAAATCCGAATGCTATGCCCTTTATAAAACAGTGGTGGGCAAAATGGGTTGAGAATTCGATCTACAACACATCGGTCGACTTTGCCTTTGATCCGACTCCGGTTACCACGGAGATGGCCGCTCTGTCGAATGTGCAGTCAACTTATGAGTTGGCCTTGCAGTGGGGCGTTCTTGAGCTTGACAAAATTGAGGAATATAAAAATGCGCTGCGCAAGGCCGGTTTAGAAAAAGTAAAAACTGAACTCAATAAGCAGTGGCAGGAATATCTTAATAAAAAATAGGATTTCACACAAACAGTTTCACCCGGCGGTTTTATCCGCCGGGTGTCTGTGAACTCGAGATGGAATAACATGACAGAGAAGATGTATCGATATAATAAGCTAAAAAACACCTGGACTATTTCTTCGGTTAATCCTCCGCGGCACTGGTATAACTATTTATGGAGTCGGGATGGATACTGCGCGCAAATCTCTCAGGGGGGGCACGGCACTTCGTTCTATCTTTCGGATAAAGGCAATATGTGCCGGCTTAATTGCGATTCAGCTCGCTATTTCTATTTAAGAGATGAGAATAGCAAGACAGTATGGTCGCCGGGTGGGATTCCTGTAAACCAAAAATTGGATAAATTTGAGTGCACCCATGGAATCGATTATAGTTCAATTTATTCTGAGAAAGAAGCTATACATACCGAGTGCCGAGTGTTTGTACCCTTAGATGGGTTTCAGGAAATTTGGGATATTAATGTATATAATTGCAGCAAGGTTGAGCGTTTTATTTCTCTCTTCTCACTAGTAAGTTTTGAACTGGAGGGGTTTGCATATCCACGCTATTATGAGGTGTATAGAACCGCGGAAACCTTTTTTGACACCCAGTTGAACGGAGTATATTGTCGTACCGTGCATCCATTTGCTCCGCACGACCGCTACAATGGATTTATCGCTTCTCCACAAAGGGTAAGCTCATACGATGGCGATTTGCATTCATTTTTGGGCACGAACGCTGTTATTACACGACAAGATGCAAGCCTTTCCGGCTTGTATCAACAGCCGAATGTCGTTGTGTCGGGAGATAAATGCAAGCAATCAGAGACGACTCTGTTTATGTTAGGAGGTGTTCTTCAGCACTGCCTGCACTTAGATCCCGGGGAATCAAAACATATTCGGATTATTATAGGACTCTCAACCGATGTTGAAGAGTCTATACAAGTTGTTCACAGTTATTCCGATGAAGGCTATGCAGAGTCGAAGTTCATCCGCGTAAAAGAGTTTTATCAAAACAGATACTCTGAACTGCAGGTAAATGTACGTGATAGTCGGTTAAGCCGGATAATGAACTCCTGGGTGCAAAAGCAGGTGGAATTTTGTGGAGTGGGGAAAAAGGGAGTCCGCGATAATCTTCAAATCGCGGTTGGACTTTTAAACTACCTGCCCCAACTGGCCCGGAAGCAGATAGAAGACTGCCTCTCGCACCAGTTCAGGGACGGTTCAGCCCTGCTTACCTGGTATCCCCATGATGATGTCTCCTATTCCGATCAGCCGGTTTGGATTATCTGGGCAACTATTCAGCTTATAAAAGAGACTGGCGAATTTGAATTCTTGGAAGTACAGTTGCCATATCAGGACGGCGGTGAGGGTACTGTGCTTGAGCATCTGCAGGCGGCTGCGCAGCGGATTATCCAAGATCGGGGCCCGCATAATCTGCTGAAAATTAAGTTTGCCGACTGGAACGATGCCCTTAACGTGATGAATGATGAAGATGCGGAGTCGGTGATGGTGTCCTCCCAGGCGTGTATCGCATTTTCCGAGCTATCTGTTCTGTTTGAACGTCTCGGTAGGAATACCGAGTCGGCATTTTATGCGGCGGAATATGAACAGCTGAAGGAGAGCATAAACGCCCACGGCTGGGACGGAGGATGGTACCTCCGCGCCCTCTCGAAGGATGGGCCGATTGGGTCTGCTTCCGGCCCGGGCAGTTCAATTTATCTAAATGCCCAGGTATGGGCAGTCTTAGCCGGAATTCCGGATGAAAAACGGCTCGCATCTGTGCTGAAGGCAATTGATGGAATGGAGCAGCCCTTCGGTTTTCCGATCAGTGATCCTCCCAATGCAGAGTTTTCACCCCGCCTCGGCCGAATGAGTGGGATGTTGCCGGGATTGTTTGAAAACGGTGGTGTATATTGTCATGCAACCGGATTTAAGGCGTATATGGATTGTTTTTACAAGCGCGCAGATGCGAGTCTGCGTGCTTTGTTAAAAATAATTCCCGACAGCCCTGAGAATCCATCCGAACAGTCGGGGGCCGAGCCCTATGTGTTTACCAACTGTTATGCAACTCACCCGAAGTATTACGGAAAGTCTTACCAGTCTTGGACAACCGGCACCTCGGCATGGGCGCTCATCAGCTTATTCGAAGGTATTTTCGGACTGAGACGCGGTTATGAAGGTCTGCATATTCAACCCTGCTTTCCTTCAGCATGGGAACAGTCTGAGGTAAGCAGAGTGTTTCGCGGATGCAAGTACAGAATTGTATATCGTAATCCGAATAAAATTGAGGCGGGCCGGGCCAAGGTATCTGTAGACGGGAAAAACCTAACAGGCGATATCCTTCCTCTCTTCGATGATAAAGTAGAGCATTTGGTGGAGGTGCGTTTTGTCGAATAAAAACCGCAAGTACATAAGGAGAAGCATGTGATGAAATATGATATCACTATTCCGGAGAGTGAAATAAATAGCGACTTCGAGGTAATCGTCTGTGGCGGCGGACCATCTGGCTGTGCTTCCGCGACTGCCGCTGCCCGCGGGGGTGCCCGGGTTTTGCTGATTGAATCGAGCGGAGCTCTCGGAGGTATGGGGACATCCGGCTTGGTTCCTTCGTGGAGTCCGGTCTCCGACGGTGAGAGGATACTGTATCAGGGCATAGCGGAAGAGGTCTTTCAGCTTGCCCGCAGGGATATTGCCCATGTGCCGCAAGATATGTTCGAGTGGGTCGCTATTGATCCGGAGCTGCTTAAAAGGGTCTATGACCGGCTTGTCTCCGATGCGGGGGTGGTTACCCTGTTTCAGTCGATGCTCTGCGGAGTACAGCTGCAGAATGAACAGATCAGCTCTATTCTTGTAGCAAACAAAGGCGGGCTGTCTGCATACAAGGCTAAAGTGTACATCGACTGTACCGGTGACGGAGACCTCAGCGCCTGGGCCGGTACCCCCTACGAGAAGGGCGATCCCGACAGCGGCGAAACCCAGCCAGCTACCCACTGTTTTACTCTTTCGAATGTAGACAGTTACGCCTATGCCTATCACGGACAGGTGAGCCGCGAAACCGATGACAGCCATGTTGCCCGCATTCTGAACTCTAAGCGGTTTCCGCTTATCAAGGACCGCCACTGTTGCAATAATTTCGTTGGACCCGGCACGGTCGGCTTCAATGCCGGGCATCTATGGGATGTCGACTTTGCCGATTCCTTGTCGGTGTCCGCGGCCTTGGTGCAGGGCAGAGAGATTGCCGAACAGTATCGACAGGCATTGGCCGAGTTATATCCTCAGGCTTTTGCAAACTCCTTTTTAAGCGCAACCGGTGCAGTGCTGGGAATTCGAGAGAGCCGGCGAATTCTGGGGGATTATATGTTGAGCATTGAGGATTGGCTTGATCGACGGAGCTTTGATGACGAGATCTGTCGTAACAATTATCCAATTGATATTCATACGGCGAAGGATGAGATAGTAGCTGATCAGCAGGGAAAAATAAGCCCTATGGACCGGTTCAAAAGATACCGGAAAGGAGAATCGCACGGTATACCCTACCGATGTCTCACTCCAAAGGGAAAGCACAATCTATTAACTGCCGGGCGGTCAATTTCCACAGACAGAGTTGTACAGGCCAGCACGCGGGTGATGCCGGTGTGCCTGTCGGTCGGTCAGGCAGCCGGTACTGCCGCAGCGCTGGCGCTTCAAATGGATACGGTTGATGTTCATAGTGTGGATACACGCAGCCTGAGAGATACGCTACGTGGTGCGGGGATGTATCTACCGTGATTGACTGCTGCTAAAAAGCGTTCTATTATGGATTCAAATGGAGAAATACAAGAAATTTCATAAACTGTTTATTCCAATAGCGTTTAGTTTTCTCGTGCTAACACTAGTGGTGAGTGGTTTTTTTATTTTCTATATCAACAAGCAGTTAGTTGCTTTTATTTACAATTCGGAAATACACAATCTGAAAAAGGCGGGTCGCACCTCCGAACTGCTTCTGCAGCGTTCCTGGATTCTGGCACAGCAGATACATAACGATTTTAATTTGAAAAAGCTCCTGTATTATGAGGAAATTGAACAGATTGAGGAGCTCATTTCTCTGCAACAGTTAAAGAGTTATTCCCTAGTAATACCGAATCTCCACTCAATCTATCTTTATAATGTAAATCAGTACCAGTTTTACATTGTGACCGAAGCAAAAATGCAGCTGGTGCAATCAAAGCAGAACTTCTTTGATAAAGCTATCATAAATTTGATGGAAAACAAGGATGTGGTAAATTCGGGCCGACCGATTACCAGATATATACCGGGAGAAGAAACGGGGGTGTTTACATTTCTGTTTCATTTTTTGGGGAAAAGAGCGAAAATCCCGGTGAGTACGATTGTAATAAATATCTCTGAAGCCTGGTTGCAGGAACAGATTGAGCTTGCATCTATTGCCGATTATCAGGAGACAGTGGTAATCGGTACCGAAGGCAACATTATTATGGGCAGTAAAACCGCTGCATATAAGGAACTGGCTTCAAGCGGGTATATACCTAAAGTTATCGCAGCAGTACAAAGTAGCCAAAAAAGTCGAAGTACCCCGGAAGGCTTTTTTCTCAGTAGTAATGAACAGGCCAAAGAACTAATTACCTATTATTACCGTAGCGATCTCGGATGGATTTTTATCCGTAAGACTCCCTATAAGCATATTATTGGTCCGGTCCTAACTATTAGAAACGTTACTTTCATTGTAACCTCGCTATTCATTCTCATCACTATTCTTATTTCGTTTCTGATTTCAAGGCGAATCTTTATCCCGATTCGGCAGGCTGCGTTCTATACTGAAGAGCTAGAGAGAAAGGAGGAGGAGACCTCCGGCATTATTAACAAAGAGCTTCTGCATTCCTTTTTGATGGAACCCAACCACTCCGCCGCTGATGCCTATTTTAAGAATTTGGAAGGGCTTCAATTCAATATTGATCTGCATCTGCCTATCAACTGTATTCTGTTTTCCCTGGACCCTAATATCAGTCGGAGTGAAGAGCTGCTGGTCTCGAAAGACAAATTATCGTTGAAAGCGGAACTCGATCTCATTCAAACTAATCTTGGTAGTGTGTATCCCTGTGAAACTTTTCCCTTCAAAGGTGGAGTGCTGCTTGCTCTTATCAATTCACCGCAAGCGGGCCAGCTAACTGCACACCAGCTGAGAGAAAAAACAGAAGAGATAATAAAGATACTGGCCAGAGAACTGAATACCTCGTTTTCGGCTGTTTTTAACCCGAACGCCCATACTCTTTTAGAAGCAGCTGATTCTATTAGTGATTTGGAGGATGCGGTCAAAAATCGCTTTATTTTCGGAGCTGGTGCATGTATTAATTTAAACGAGATCAATGAGCGGAAGAGAAATTCGGTTGAAGTAAGTAGACAAGATGAAGATGAAATAATTTCGGCCATACTCAACGCACAGTATGCGGAAGCTAAAAAAGTGTGTGACACAATTTTGAACCGTGCAGCGGAAGGAACTCATCGAACAATTCATACGGTGTACACTCGGCTCATCGCTATCATATATAAAGCGGTCGAGAAAAGTGAGAAGCCCGCCTCTCAGCAGTTTCCGGTGTCTTTTTCAACTGTGCTGCAAGATGCGGCCAATTGTACCAATATGGGGGAGCTACAACAGCTACTATTCTCGATTATTTCATCAATCGAAACCAGTGTAAGCACGGATACTGATAATCGGAATCAACAGATAGTCCTGGCTATTCAACGTATAATAAAGCAGCGGTATAATGATTGTAACCTTTCATCGATAATGATTTCTGAAGAGCTGGGACTGTCGGCACCATATATTGGGAGAATCTTTAAGGATCAGACCGGCCAGTCGCTTCCCAACTACATCAATGCGTTTAGAATCGAAAAATCGAAAGAGCTGCTTAAGTCTACTGAGCTTCCCATTCAGACTATTTTGCAGGAGACTGGATATAACAATACTTCCCATTTTTATTCCGTGTTTCGTAGGGAGTGTGGTATCACTCCCAAAGCTTTTCGGTGGAAATACAGCGTTGATAATAAATGGTGATGGTAAAAAATAATCATAGAGCCCGATCCTCTCTTTCCTCTTTGTGTCCATCCGAATGCCCGCTTAGAAAAAAGAGCCGTTACTCTCCTGTTGCAGTTATTCTCAGCTCAGAATGATGGTCAGATTAAAGGCGGCGATGACCAGGACCATAGCGGTAAAGCCCAGGCTGATGAGTTTGTACTGGCGGTCAATTTGGCGTTCCTGCGAGGTAAAGCGTTCATCCATCTGCTTTTGGGTAGCGGTAAAGCGTTCATCAATCTGTTTTTGAAGCGAGGTGAAGTGCGATTCCTGGGCGGCAAAGCGTTCATCCATCTGCTTTTGCAAGGCCTCGAATCGTTTGTCCTGAGCGGCAAACCGCTCGTCCATGCGGCGGAATCCTTCCTTCATCGAGGTCAGCATCTCTTTGATGCTGCCGCTGAGTTCGTTGTACTGCCGGTCGTGGATGTTCTGTTCAACGTAATTGCCGGTCAGCAGCGATATGTAGCGGTGCAGAGATTTTGGGTTCTTTACTTCAACTGCCTCGGAGAGTTCTTCTTCCAGTATTTCGGCCAGATCTTTCATGTTCATACTCCTAGTATACTATGGTTTCATCTTTATAGACAGGGTAAGAGGCGGCTCTACTTCAAGAATAGCCAATTTTTTCTCCACGCCGACCCAAGGGGCCTCCGGCTGGCTACTGGCTGTGGGCCAGGGTGGGTGGGCGGGGAGGGGAGCGCGCAGCGCGGAGCGAGCGGCCCGGGGGGTGGAGGCTGTCTACAGGATGTGCATTTTTTATAAAAATATTATTTTTCCAATGTTTTATTCTATGATAAACAGGGAGATGATAAAGATATGCTAAAATACACACAGCGGAGGAGGAGATATGTCCGGTTTGATTTTTTTCACAAGCAATGAGCTTGAAGGTGTAAGAAAATTTTATATTGAACGGATTGGGATGGAATTGTGGCATGATCAGGGGCCGTGTATTATTCTGAGGCATGAAAGCTTTTTGCTGGGATTTTGTCAGGGAGAAAAAAAGGAGGGTGATCCATGTATCACTTTCCTCTATAACTCTCGATCGCGGGTGGATGAGGAATATGAGAAACTAAAAGATGTGGCAACTACAGAACCTGAGCTGAATACGAAATTCAAGATTTACCATTTCTGGGGAAAAGACCCTGAAGGCAGAACTCTTGAGTTTCAATATTTTCTTGATGAACATTTGAAGATATAGGCGTGAGGTTGATGTCCCTCTCGTCAGTGGAACGTACTGGAGGCCTGGGTGGATTTTATTGAACTGCATGGAAACAGATTGTATATGGGCGCGCGGCCGCTGTTTTTTAATCCGGAGTACGAGCTATATACCGAGCTTGAGCAGCGCTATGTACCGGCCCTGCTGAGTGAGGGGGTGCGTGCGGTGGCGGTTCTGATGCCGATGGAGGAGATTCAGCGTCATTACGGGCTGGACCTGCTGGACTTGTACCGTGGTTATGGGCTTGGGGTGCTGTGGTATCCGATTGAGGATTTTCAGGCCCCCAAGGATATGGAAAGTTTTCACGAGTTTATCGGCGGGTATCTGGATGGGGCGCTGCAGAAGGGGCATGTGTATGTGCACTGCTCGGCGGGTATTGGACGGACCGGCTTGGCCTCTGCGGCTCTGCTAATCTACAACGGCCGGGGGGTGGAGAGCGCTGTTCGGCATGTACGGGCGGCGCGGCCG
>Ga0209925_1001284_pt1 | contig 12707 bp, 11 predicted proteins | sample SalPonR2_A_D1_MG_FD_185702 | JGI IMG/M metagenome (GOLD analysis project Ga0209925, IMG submission 185702) | Salt pond soil microbial communities from South San Francisco under conditions of wetland restoration - Salt Pond MetaG R2_A_D1_MG... ...
CCTGGAGCACGTGGATGGTGGCCCCCCCCTTGCCAAGCAGGCAGCCTGCCAGTCCCGCCGACACCAGCAGCTTCACGGCGCTCGGCACGTCCGTTGCCCCCCCCCTGTGGCCGCTGGCGCCGGGCAGCATCCCGTGGTCATGAGCCGGGGAGGAATGTATGCTAATGTTGGCGAGGGAGGAATGTAGAAGATTGTCGCTCAATGCGGGTGGACGACTCTTGCCTGAGGCAGTGGGGGCAGCGACCGCCGCGGAGGAGGGAGACTTGACGGCCTCTTCATCGTTTTCACCTTGGTGTAGTTCACTTCCGAAGGCGAGGCTCGCGTTGGAACCCCCTCTGTGGGTGTCAAATTCGCTGTCGGCCTCCGGGTTGTCTCCTGGTGCTCCTCTGCCGTTGCGACTTGTCTCTGTGGGCGTATCGCCTCCTTCTGCACGAAAGACTGCGGCCCCAGGATTGATGGGGGGGATGTGAGGAAGATACGAAAGGAAATGAACAATTTTTGAAAGGAGAGCAGCCCAAATGCCGCGCAAACTCCGGGGAGGGCTTGAAAGAGTGTGCTTGCAAACCGGTGCTCGCAATCATCTACCTACCTGGAGGAGCGTGATTCATGCTAGTCTCTGCGCTAGTTGGTTCCGCCATTGAAGTTATCTATGAAAGTGTGGAAATCATCCAATATATGAAGTATGGAGCATTTTCAGGCTGGCCGACATGGAAGTAACACAAGTACCGGCTGATGGCATCGCCGGCATTCCTGGTCATAGAAGACATCCTTGAGCGTATCGGAAGCACACCTGCCTGCGTTACACCAAGGTTCTTCGGTTCTCGGCGCATGTCAAGCACTCAAGATTGTCGCCTCCGCAGTAACCTACCTTGACGAGCGCAGCAGCAAGTGATAGCGTCGAGACTTTATCCCAGTACTCCTGCTCGGCCTTCCGGCTTTACAGCCCCCCGTGCCAAAAAGTCCGTCCACCGAGCGGTTTTCTGAAATCCACGTGCAGCCCTGTGGTGTAGATGAGGACTAGATTAAGCCTAGGGTGACGACGATCAGGAAGGGGACAGAGCAAAGCCGGCAGGCCGGGAGACATTTTGGGGATCCCCCTGGAGAAGCAGGACATGCCGAATCCGTAACTCTTGGCGATGGTCGCCGTTAGACAGGAAAAGGTTTGAGCGGTCTCATGTACCCATCTTGCGGAGTCGGCTTGCATGTGTAGCTCTTCTGGTGTCAGAGCAATTTCGAAATCCGAAATAAAACGCACCTAGAACTAGTAGCTCCTGGGCCGAGACGACCAAAAAAATTGAGCCGATGCACATCACAATTTAATGTGATCAGTATTATTGGGAAATACAAAACTATAAGTGGCATTTTCACAATGGTGTCGAGCAGGCTGGATGACTCTTTTTTCTTTCGCACTCGTGTTCTATCGTAGCAGGAGTTGATTTTTCACATGCTTCCTGTGTGGAGCCTGCTTGACGGCGTTCTTCAGGGATATACAACAAATTCATCATCCCGTGAAATTGGGCAGCGATTAGACACGTGTCCAGCGATCTCTTAGCCTTCTTCATCTCAAAGTTGTAGCTTGGCATCTTAAACCGTACAGGCTCCGGAGGCTGTTATTCAAGGGGTACTTCCCTTCTCCCATGCCCGACGTCATCGGGCGTCGGGTTGTCAATCATCTATCTTACTGTCATACCGTTCATTCTCATGATACTCAGAGTCTGGGGACCCTGGAGGGGAAACCAAGATTCAAGATCATTCACCAACCGTCCCTGGTCCCGCCTCACTGACCACTCTGCTGATGGGACGGTTGCTGGGGCTTCTTTTTCTGCAACAACAAAGCCGGGTCCGCCATGTCGAATTGAAAGGTCAGCATGTCATGGGCGAACTGCGCGCCGAAGTAGCCGGTGAAGAGGCCGTGGGCGGGGTCGTGAACGAGCTGGTACTCGTCGTAGGCACGGTGTCTCGACACCACTCGTTCCTCCACCTCTGCATCCGGCACGCATCCGCGGGAGCGCCGGACCGTGTCCGAATAAACGGTGAGATACTCCATGAAGGCCGGGAACAGGGTGGACTGGACTTGACTCGACTCCTTCAAGCGCCCGAAGAGCATGTGCTCTGAGAACCAGCGCGTGTCCTCGTAGTATCGGTTGCTCATGGCCTCATTCAGAGCCGGGTATTTCGCCTTGATGGGGCCAAGCTGGTTGATGAAGCGTTGCTTGTATGCCGCCTCCTGGGAGAGCGGCTGGAAATCAACCACGGCCAGCATCTTGTGCCCCGCGAAGAGCAACAGGTCGATGCCGAGGATGGGGGCGTCCGTGTCGAAACGGGGGTACCACACAGAATTGAACACCTGTAGACCCTTGCCACCATCCATGTACGTGAAGCGGATCTTTCGAAAGTCCTCCGTCTCCACACAGAAACTTCCTGTAGGGATGGAGGAAGGGAAGGATGAAAACGTGGGGAGTGTGTGAGGGAGGAGGGTGCGGATCTAGCAGGAGGATAAAAAAAGATGTACCAGGCTCGGATGGATCGAAGCGACAGAGATAAGGTACGCCCCACGCTACAAAGAACCATGGAGCACACCTTGTCTCCCTAACTACCTCCGTCCATCCATTCTCAGTCCCATAATTAAAGCTCTCCTTACCCATCTGCGATGCCTTCTTCGCCGCACGAGTGTACGCCACATTCTCTGGAACGGGAAGCTGACGGACGAAGCCGCCCTGTGCCTCCAAATGCCGCATCTGCGCTTCTAAGAAAGGCATGTAGAGCAGGGTTTCCGGGCCATCGCCCGTGATTGATCGGGTCCAAGGCAGACTTTGGAAATAGGAGGGAGGAAGAAGGGTCTCCGCAGCAACAGCGTGCGCGACGACAGGGGGATGGGGAGGATCAGCGGTAGCCGGCGGGCTGCTGCCGCCCGAGGTAGTCAGGGGCTCTCGAGGTTGTACCTGTAATATTTTAGGGACGGAAGTCGAAATACGGTCACGGTGTCACATTTTATAGAGACAATGGAAAAGGAAGGAGACTAGTGGGCGCACGACACGCAGGGGGGAAGATTCTTATTCTTCTAAAAAGCTGTCCCGGCACATCGTGACAAATGACTTCGCAGCAACACGATAAGGGAATGTGCTATAGTGCACCTCCAAAAACCACATGGTCGTCTAAAGCCTTTACGCCGCAGATGCAACGTACCGTTGATTTCCGGACTAGCTGCGAATTTAATGCAGCCCCTGTTCTTTTTCTTAGGACCGCAGTCGCCCTGGACGACGTCGGAATCAAAAAAGATTCGACAACAATTGCATAAATACATAGGAGGATAGCTAGTACGGGACATCGATGTCGCCGGAAGAGGCCTCCGCTTGCCTGTGAAGGCTTGGACCACCCCATTGCCGTGTTAAAGCAGTTCAAAGGAGGTCAGTCGCAGGCGGTTTATCACCACACCTTACTCGGACAAGAGACCCGAGAAGAACTTTTCCGAATGTATCTCTACGCCGAGCGTGCCATGCTTGACTGCGTCGTATGCTTTTCTTGTTCGTTCTTTTGGCCAAAATAGTAGTGAATGTGTCAACGCCAAAGCCACCTCGCACCGGTGAGCCCTCACTGCACAACCGTCTGTTTAGGAGGGACAAGAAGACTTTGAGTTACCATATCAAGGATTCAAGACTGCAAGATACCATACTGCTGAGTCGGCCACGTGATTATCAACAGAAAAGTGTGTTCAAACGCAGTACTTGTCTGTTTTACGACGTCTGGGTTCCTGCTGATCTGGTCTCCTACGGCGTGCACGGCAACTGGGGGGAAGATTGCAGAAGCAACTTCCTCCCTGCGGTCTTTCCGGTCATCCTCCCCCTCCTCTCAGCGCCCGCCGGGCCGCAAAAGTGGCTTTGTATTCCGTAACTATGCAAACCTTACGGAAGGACAGGAAGAGTACGTGTTTTTCAATGTGATTTGTGAAGCTTGGGAGCATGGCGATCTTTGAATCTGGATCATGGAAAGAATGCCTCGAAGGACAATGACGATTTTGTGTACGGTACGTTCCGAGTAGACGCCCTACATGGCCATGCCTGTGGTTTCTTCACTGTTATCGAGGGGGTCACCATGGAAAAATACACCTTACTGAGGAAATTAAACCTTTATGAAAAAGGTAAAAAAAATGAAATGACTTTCATTTGGAATACAAAGTATTTCTTTATGGGACGTGCCTCATCTCCATGTCCTCTAGTAGATAGCATCTCTGTCAGTAACTTCATTTATCCATCTGCCTGTCCCCACCTTCCGCGTTGTTTCTGTCCACAAGTGCCCGCAAACTTACCTCCTCCTCAGATTGTCCGAATTTAAGTGAATTCTTGCCTCCATACTCTACGGGAAGGACATCTGGGGAAATAAATTTTTCGACATCTGCTGGTGAGGAGCAAATTTGGAATTGGTCTCGTACTGACGCGGGCATTACAGTAGACAGAAGCCTGAAAATCGGACCAAAAAACCTGTGCACACCAATGGAAGTGGAAGAAGAGGAAAAGGGCATCGGAAAATGCGTAAGAGGTTGCACTTTTTTTGCATTCACAGACAAAAAGAAGCCGCCACGTATCAAGCGAGAACCTGAGCACGATCTTACCGAGGGGCATTGACTACAAGAATTCGGAGCACTCGGTCAGGATAATGATTATTTAGGGTCTGTGGAAAAGGGCGCGTGGCAGAGAACGAGGGGAAGGAGAGCCCGCAGAGAGCTTTATACATGTCGGCCGCCGATTCAAACCATTCTTGGAAACTCCACCAATGTCCTAGCGTGCGTCTGGCTTATCCTCCCTCTTCAATGCACTTCTTTGCAATCCTGAGTACTCGTCCGCCTACCTTCCCTTCCTGACGTCCCCCCCTCCCACACGAGCCTCCAACCTACCTCAGAGGCCGCGCGTATCAGCGCCAAGCTATCCGGAGACGCCAGCCGCGTCAAGGAAAGACCCTTCGCGTCCATCAAGGTCACTATCTATTGCCACAGGGACCGGTCGGGTTAAATACACGCAGGGTTTCCGCAGGGTTTCCTTCTTCTTGACCTCAAGTATCTGCACCGTACCTTTCTGTCGTCCCCCGGCGTAAGCACCGTCCAGACGTACTCCTGGACCAACGCTAAGTGCAGGGCCATGTCTCGCGGGCTCAACTTGGCCGACTTCATAAGTTTCACGTTCATCGAGCCTGGGAAGGAGCGGTGCCCACGTCAGAAGTTTTTCCGCAGCACACGTGGCAAGCCCCAAGCTTGGCGGCATTGCATGCAGGTCTTGCGCCATTCGCTTGGTCACTACTCGCTCGCTCTGTGCGACCTGCACATGTCTCACGGTCTCCCCCCCTCCGTCCCTCCCCCGTCCCCCTTACCGGGTATTTCAACAGAAATACAGTTTCCCTGTAGATCGCGCCCGTGCAAAAAAGCAGGATAGACGGTTTTCAGGGTCTCGTAGTGTGGATGCGGACGCTGCAGAATGTGGTCTGCATGAAGGCAGGCACAGGAGGTGTGGGTGAGGGCACTAAGGCCAGATAGCGAGCATGGGCGGGGGCCCAGACACGGCAAAGCAGAACGGACGAGCATGCCTCTGGGTTTAATGCGTGTAGGTTACAGCCGCATGCCTACCCCTCCATCACGTACCGATGTCATTTTCCTCCCGCCACTGCTTCGAGACCTGCCATTTCCGCCCCGCCTTTTCCACGTTTCCTTTACAGGAGGCCAAGAAATTCGCTGGAATCTCGTCGGCCGCTGTCATGACCAAAGAAGGAAAATTTCCAGACACAGGGGAGGAGGAGAGGGCAAGCAATCAACCAAATTGAGATAGTGAAAATACAAAATTCGCTTGTCATCGAGTCCGATTACAGCGTGATGCCATCGCATCTGATGTTTCGCCAATTTCTTCAAGTCCTCTTACATGGCAACGGTAGATGAGAGCCTTTGCGCTTAAACTGGATAGAGTTTGAGATACGTCTCAACAAGCTAGGCATGGGAGAATCCTCGTCTGCCTGAGCGTCTTTAGTAGTTGCGCGAGACGAATGTGACACGAGACTGGGGCTCCGGCTACTCATCGCACCGGCAGCGCCACCCGAGGGAAGCTGCTCGGAAGTGGCGTCGCCCATGACCGGTATGTATCCTGTGAGAGATGCGTATAAACTCTCAGGCATATTTTAAGGTAGAATGGAATCGAATGATGGACAGAGAGCCATGCGTGTCTTTGGCTGAAACAGGGTTAGGCACACGCTCTGTAACACTTGCAAGAAGGTGTATCCTGTGAGAGATGCGTGTAAACTCTCAGGCATATTTTAAGGTGGAATGGAATCGAATGATGGACAGAGAGCCATGCGTGTCTTTGGCTGAAACAGGGTTAGGCACACGCTCTGTAACACTTGCAAGAAGGTGACCTTTACAACACTTCGTTCTCCCCCAAAAAGGAGCGGAGACCAGCGTGATAACGCCATGACAGCACAGAATGCCTCTAATTATTAAGCTAGACATATTGAAAGAATTAATAGCATGGTATCCATCCATCTTTCTCTTTTACTTGGGTTTTCCTTGTGTTCCGATTTCATTCCATTGCTCGCCGTCTCTTTCGCCCTCAACGTAAGCCGCGGTCGCGCGTCCGCCCATACCTCGGGCAATAGACCGTCTTCTTCTTTCCCTTGGATCCACGCCATATAAGTCTCAAGACACATTAGAGAAAGGCATTGCTTAACCTTTAGGAATGCTTACTTTTATGGTCTTCTTCTAATACCTTCTGAAAACCAAGGTCTGGCCGGTTATCTCTTGAAAATCAAGGAGCAACTAGACTTGGCAGGCAAGATACTTTGGTGCCCTTTTTTTTTTTTCATTGCACGCCTCCAGATTTCTAAATTTCCTGAGCTTCTGACAAATTTCATAGTCATGTTGCTGACTGGTGTGCGGAGGGCCCGGGTAAATGGCAACCGGCTGCTCGGATGGGCGGAATCGCGAATCTCTCACGCCCCTCGCTCCGTCATCGACACTAGCCTGACGGCATTCGCATTCGGGAGCCACAGGCACATTTCGACAAAGCTCTTTATTCGCAGTAAGTGGAAACGCCTTGTATAGGCGGATATATGGCCTTTTGATCCCGTCAGTCGGAAACTGCGCGGATTACCTTGGTATCACAAACTTCATACATATACTACAGTCGTCCCGCATTCAACAACGCCTGAGTCCCTCCACGAGTTTCTGCGCTCGTATGGTCCTATCCGCGAAGGTACGTCCCATACAACAGTTTGAATTCGTATGGTTTATTACATATCATCAAGCCCGCCGCGCTGATCCCGAGATACGTATTTCTTAAAAAGTCAAGATTGTCCCCCCGACTCGTGACGACCGCCCTCCCTTCGCTTTCGTGGAGTTTGATAACCTTAAATCGGCGCTTGCTGCCATGGAAGAAATGGAATTTCGGGTACGTGAAGGGATACAGGGAGCGGGTGAGTGGCGTCGACCTAGGACTGAGAAGGTGCGACGTGCTCACATGTGTCTCATGGCGGGGCGACAGCGCCTGGAGGGCCGGCTCATTTTCCCGACCTTCCACGTGGATCATGGGAGAAGCGGGAATCTCCAAGGCGCGAACAGATCTGGGAAGGAGCACCGAAATCAAGGGAGGGGATTATCATCACGCACGCGTTTGCGTGGAGACGGAGTAAACATTTCTGTGACCGGGCGTCACGGCCGGGACAAGAGTTTGTCCGAGCAGCAAGAGCGACAGGCAGAGGGTGGGCCGAACGTGCAGATATCAGGGCATGACGGGGAGGAGCAGGGCGTCTCTGGGAAAGTCGAGTCATCCGCAGCGGCGGAGGAAGACCTTGGCTTGCGGACTGACAGCTTGGACGGCACGGCCGCGGGGAGCCATGATAGTGTCGGGCAGTCGATAAGCGAGAGTGGATTTAAGAGGGAGGATGTATCGTACGTTGAAACGACGACAAGAGCTTGAAGGGAGCAGAGGTGGTGAGAAGGGGGGAGATGCTCAACGAGAACCCGTGGGGAGGGTTGTCAAGCAAACTACTGGATCAAAGTAAACAGGGTGCTTCAAGCTTTCAACAATCAAGTAAAGAAATCCGAAAAACTTGGATGTTTGGTGATATTTATCACCTGGTGCAGGTATGACTTCCGTCGTCGGATAGCGTCCCTCTGCCCTGTCTCTTCGCCGCAAGCTTTTCTCGTTTTCTCGGTTGCCCCCCGTGTGTTCTCCTCTTCACTATTACGCTACGCATGCTTTAAATACAAACTACGACAATCTGTATCGTCCACGATGAGTGTCTTACTGGTTTGTCTGCAAGGCTCATCAGTAAAAATAATGAACTCTCTCGTACAATTCATCATCTCTCGAACCACGCTTGCTACTCATGTCCCTCAAGGTAGCATGACCGAGGAATCAGGTGCATTGCATTGAATGATTGAGCGCTTAATGGTCTTATTCTGCCGTACTCATGCACAAAAAGCTCTAATGAAGGGCGTTGTATGTGTTTTCCGGGTTGATTTCACCAAGGGCGTGGTGAACGACAAATGAAAAAAAGGTGTCGGGCGTGCTGCGATTGACTGTTCCAATGCTCCAACAACACGCTCTATCTCAATAGTCAATGGGAGCCGGTCAACCGACTCAGAAACGTTTTAGAAGCAATCGGCGCTAATACTGATCACATCACCTGGTGCGACAAATCGTTGTGTGCGATTGGCGCCACAGTCTGTGTCGCGGCGACAAGCCTGTGGCCCTGAAGGCGAGTGGCGGACACTCATCACCCTCCCGAACTAACACCCTTTGGCAAGAAGGGTAGTGCTTCGTCAGATGGAATAATTTGAACTATATGCAAGGCGAGGAAATGATGGCTGTGAGAAGCTATGACAGCAAGGGGAGGGGAGACAGTTTTTGGCTGGCTCCCGGCCGTCGGAGGCATTCTTCCACCACCCTGGCGCCCTGTATTCTCCGCCTCCCTCCTATTTAACCAAAGGAGATTTCCACCACAAAAAAGAAGACAGTAGCAAATGAACGATAAATGTGCTATGTGTCGTTGCTCAACTCACCGCTGAACTGGGATATTCGACAAAACATAGGAAGCAAGACAGCGCAGAAGTGGAGCTCCCGTTCTCCTCACTTCCTCTTTCGCGGCTTGATTGCAATGGTGCGTACAATAACAATATCGGAGTAGCGTCGCAATATTGTACAATGTTGACAATCCTAAGGGAATATCTGGAGATGTCTAGAGTCAGTGAAAGCTTTGCGCGAGGCGTGTCGACGGAGAGGGCGCAGGCCCCTCTGTCGCGCCGGGTGAGAGCCATGGCTCAGGATGATGCGCATACTCTTCGGGCTGGAGCGAAAGTTTCTTCAGAAGCGTGTACTTGAAAGTTTTTAGGCGGACAATATAATGAAGTGCTCACGCGCGGGCCGCCGTACGAATCATCTATCCTCCGCTTTCTCACTTTCCGTATTGAACTCTATCACCTTCACACCCACAGTCTTTAATAATCACACCCGAATTTCAACATATCCTTCGTATCCTGAACACGAACGTGGACGGGACCCGATCAGTGCAGTATGCCCTGACCTCCATTAAAGGCGTTGGACGGCGATTTGCCAACGTTGTGTGCAAGAAAGCCGAAATCGACCTGAATCAGCGGGCGGGAGAGTTGACACAGGAGAAGCTGGAGGAAGTGATTGCAATTGTCTCAAATCCCAAGGCATTCAAGATTCCGGATTGGTTTCTGAACAGGCAGCGAGACTGGAAAACGAATAAGCCCTCGCAAGCAACGTCGAACGTGGTAGACACGAAGCTGCGCGAAGATCTGGAGCGATTGAAGAAAATCCGATCACACCGTGGTATTCGCCACTACTGGGGTGTGCGCGTGCGTGGACAGCATACAAAAACCACAGGCCGCCGGGGGAAGACCGTGGGTCCTGCAGGAAAGAAGTAAAGCACACGACGAGTATTGCACACGGGGGGTAAAGAGTGGGAAATGTTGCTGGTTTGACGTGATGGTAGATTACTAGAAGCCCTCACACTGTCTGATCGCGATTCTAGTCTCTTTCTAAAAAGCTCCAAAGCGGATGAGGAGCGAGGAGAGGAGAAAGAGCTACTGTCGCTTAAATCAGTGATCTGTCGAATTATGAAGGAAACAATCGCCACTTTCCAGTAGTGCCACCACTTGCTTTTTGTTTGAAGAAAGTCGTCTTTTAAATGTTTCATCATAACTCTTTGCGTGTGTCGCTGAAGTCGGGGGGGTGGGGACAGGGGAGGTTCTTGATTTACGTGTGATGCGTTGTCTTTTTTAGAACTCATGGTGCCGCATATTGTGTAAGCACGCGAAAAGTGAGAAGACCAATGAAGATTGACGCTGTCCCTCTCTTCTGAAGAGGGATTGTGTCTATTGCTTTTAATAGGCATAACTTCTCTTGGCAGCCCCTTCCAGGCTACCAAGCGTCGCGATCCTCTCTCAGGCCCATCTCGGGTCCGACAGAGAGTAATGTGCCGTTCAGACATATACCCTGGACCCTGAGAAGATATCACATTCTCAATCCTCGAAGAATCCATTCAATACATATAAATCGTCAATGTGTCATGACGCTTGCCTGACACAGAAATACATTGTGGCCCACTACTATGGAGAAGCTTCAACAGGAAGATGATATTTCAGGACATCGTTACATTACACACGCGTCGTCAAAGCTTTGTCTTGGGCCATTTCACCCGTGGCACGCGTTATGTCTTAACTAACTACCATATATTTTCAACTGATGTATAGGCTTGTTATCCCTTCGGACAGCGGTAGATTTATCACACTCAGTCGTCGAGAATACTGGATACGCCGTGGAGGCCCGAGGCAATGTCTCATCACGCGTCCAAATTCCCGCATCCGGCCAACACTACGGAGCAAATGTCTGATAACATCAGAAGGAAAAAGTTTTTTTTCTTGCCCATCAGAAGGCATTTGCGTCGCCGCCATCCGCAGTCAGGGCATGTTACAGACATAGCCTCGCGCAATACTGATGCATCTATATCCTCCCAGTACTCTCCACATCACCGCATCGGCAAGCATAATCCCGAGGAACGGAGATGTAGGCAACAACGTCCAATCACCTCGTCTAGCCCTCCGCAGTCCTCAAGGAAGGAGGCCGACAGGAGTCCTCTTCGTCACGGCGTCCTCATTCCGGTTGAACCCCTCAATCTGGCTGCCTCTCTCGAGGAAGTCCTGCGCTGCTATGCGGTCGATCGCCTTATGGCGAGCGCGGCATTGTTAAGTGCACTTGAGCAGCGCATAGGCATTGCCCTAAAGAGTGACGACGCGTTGGTCCGTGAGCCAGCCAAGGTGGTAAGAGGGTGCATGCAGAAACCGGAGATGGCCAAGCGCTTGGAGGTGATCCGCCTGAGGGGTTCGCAATGCAAAGAGTTGACAAACGCCGCCGAGACCACCGAAGGTTGGACGCTGGTATCGCAGCATGGGGGAACTGCAACCTATTTCCAGCCACTGGGGGTCACTGGGAGAGGGAAGACGGAGGAGGCATCTTTACAGAGGAAGCAAGAGGTTGAGGACGGGATGGTGGGAGAGGAAGTGGCGGACCCAGAGCATTCGATCCGCATCCGGGTGGAGGGGGAGGTCGCCTGCTCCCCCATGGAGCAGTTAGCGGCGATGCGTGAGGCGGATCAGTACAAGCTGTGGATGCCCCTCTGTCTGGAGTCCGAGCTCCTGCACCGAGAGGGGAACGCCGATCAGGTCCTCTGGTGGTCTATGGGCATTCCCCGGATGTTCACCTGGGACGTGCTTTTGCACGCCTGGGGCGCGGACTGCATGCTGGAGGACGGTTCGGTGGTGATCGTGGGCGGGTCCATCCGCGCCAGTGACCGCGTGCCTCCGGAACGTTTGCCGCTGCCCCCGGCCGGGTGGGGCTCGTGGCGCGTCTCCCTCCACCAGTTTCGGATCCGTTTTAAGGTCGTGTCCCCGAACACCAGCCATATCACCGCCTCTTTCATCCTCGACCCTAAGCTACGCGCCAAGGTAGGCAAGGCAAGCGAAATCTCACTCCGCCGTGGTCTTCTCCTTTTCCCCGCTTTCGCGCTGTTCTCCCCCTTGCATTTTTTTTCGTATTCCCACTTTAGCAGGGACCTGATCCCTGCTTCCTATTTCCATATAGCTTCTCTCCTTCACGCCTCGTAAGAGTGGCAAGATCGTCGTGTCCGTTTCCAAGTCCCTTCCTTTCTGACCCCTTGTTTCTCTCGATATCTCCCACCCGACGCCTTAGACCCTAGTCAATTACGTCATTAAGAGAGGCGCGGCTTTGAGCCTCAGCTTTTTGCGGAGCCACGCCGAGAAGGTCTTGAGCCTAGGGGCCGCCCACCCGCTCTTCCCAGTCCTCCTCGCCGATCCCTTTTATCGCTCCTTCCTGGCCCCCCGCGTCCTTTGGTACGTCCGGCAGCATCTTTCCACCACCGCGGAGGCAGCGAGGAAGGGGGAGGATGATGGCGTACCTGCAATCCTACGACTTTTGCATATCGACCTCGCCAAGGCCGAGGCCTGTGACCCCTACCCGCCCGCCCGGACGACTGCTTCCACTGACCCGCCCCCGGGTCCCTCGCGGGCCTGGGAGCCTAAGGATGACAAGGAAGGAGCGAAAGAGAAAGATAAGGGAGACGAATGCCTAGGGAGGGTACCCTCAATTTCTAAAGGGTTGGAGGCGCTTAGGGGGCCGGAGGAGGGGAAG
>Ga0209925_1001287_pt1 | contig 12682 bp, 12 predicted proteins | sample SalPonR2_A_D1_MG_FD_185702 | JGI IMG/M metagenome (GOLD analysis project Ga0209925, IMG submission 185702) | Salt pond soil microbial communities from South San Francisco under conditions of wetland restoration - Salt Pond MetaG R2_A_D1_MG... ...
GGCAAAACGACGATTACTGCGGCATTTGCTGCTTTAGCTAGTAATGCAGTGCTTGCTGATTGTGATGTTGATGCAGCAGATTTGCATTTAATTTTAAAACCAGTTGTAAAAAAAACAGTTGGATTTCATGGTCTTGAAGTTGCAACCATTGATGAAGAAAAATGTATAAAGTGTATGGATTGCGTCAATCATTGTCAATTTGATGCGATAACTGAGGATATTAAAATAAAATATGAATCCTGTGAAGGCTGTGGTGTTTGTGAACTGGTGTGCCCAGTAAATGCTGCAACCATGATCCAACGTGATTCCGGATTGTTATTTGAATCAGAGACTCGTTTTGGTCCTATGGTTCATGCACGATTGAATACCGCTGAGGAATCCTCCGGAAAATTAGTTACTGAAGTTCGCCATCACGCAGAGGATGTTGCTAGAAAGAGAGATAAAGACGTAGTGTTAATTGATGGTCCACCAGGTGTTGGATGTCCAGTGATCAGTGCAATTACTGGTGTTGATTTAGTGGTGATTGTAACCGAGCCAACCTTTTCAGGGATTCATGATTTAAAGCGAGTGATTGATGTGGCAAATCATTTTGAGATTCCACAAGCAATCATCATTAATAAGAAAGATATCAATCCAAAGAAAACAAGTGAAATCAAATCGTTTTGTGAAAATCACGATATTCCCTTGTTAGGATCCATTCCTTATGATACCTTAGTCACAAAGGCAATGATTGAGGAAAAAGCAATTCCTGAGTATGATAAAGGAAAAGTTACTTCATCAATTATTGAATCTTGGACAGCGTTACGTAATGTTTTAAATCTATCCATGGTTAAACCATAAATCATAAAAACGATTCTAGTATTTTTTTCTTTAGAGTTGAATCATGATGAAACATGTTCATTACACCGATGTGGAAGATGAAGAGGTTGATGTTAAAGGAGCAAAAGAAGCTAAGATTCGTTGGTTGATCACCAAAAAAGATGGTGCCAAGAATTTTACCATGAGATTATTTGATGTTGAATCTGGAGGGTGTACACCGTTACATCAGCATGATTGGGAACATGAAGTTTTTATTGTATCTGGATCTGGAGAACTTCGAAACAAGGAAAGTAAGGATGCATTTACACAAGGTGATGTTATTTTTGTTCCACCAATGGAATGGCATCAGTTTGTGAATACTGGCGATGAATTATTGCAGTTTATTTGTGTGATTCCATATAGAAAATAAACGTTAGGGTATTTTTTAGTGATTTAAACGTTGAAAGGCAGTTATGGTTGTGTAAATATTATGAACAATCATTATATAGGATAATTGCCATAAAAAAGTAATAGCCACAAAAATCAAATATAAAAATAAGAAAACACAGGAAATATGAAAGCATGATCAAACTCTTTGATAAACTCACCAAAAAAAGCAAACCAGACCGCCCTCCTTTAAAAAAATCAGATTGGCCAAAACATGTAGAAGAACTCAGCAAAGAAACATTTGATGACTTCATCAATAAATATCCACTTACCATCATTGATTTCTGGGCTCCCTGGTGTAAACCATGTAAAACCATGCTTCCTCGATTACGTCGATTAGAACGAATCTACCAAAGAAAAGTAGCCTTTGGCCGACTAAACACTCAAAAAGAAAAAGAAATCGCAAAAAAATATAATATTCGCGGTCTTCCTCATTTTGGCATCTTTCGCTACGGAGATAAAATAGCAAGTGCTGCTGGCGCACAATCAGTTGGCGAACTCAAAGATGTCATCAACAAATATCTCGATAAATACCCATAACTAACATCTTTTTTTTATACCAATTTTACCAACGTTTTAATATTGTAACCTCTGTTCATTTTACACTATGAGGAGGAAAACGCTTTCCATTCAGTGCAATCAATGCGGAAAAGAAATATTTTCATACGTCAAAATAGGTAAAGGACATGTGTGGCATTGCTGGAAAAAACGTATCCTCAAAGACAACAGCATCAAAGACGGAAAATACGTCCACTGCAGTTGTGGTAACCTCATCGGAAAAGACGAACGCGTATGGATCAAACTAAAACAACATCATGTCAATATTGAATAAATTGTACAGATCAACATACCCTGGAGTATTATTCAGATATGGATAAAAAACAACAACTCGATCAGTTAAATAAACAAATTCAAACCTGTCAACGATGTAAATTGGCAGATACTCGAAACCACGCATTATCCGGTGAAGGAAACCCTAACGCCCGATTGTTTCTTATCGCTCAAGCACCAGGTGAAGTTGAAGATAACAAGGGCAACATGTTTCTTGGTCCCTCTGGAAAAGTACTCGATAAACTTCTCAGTGCCGCAGGTATTTCTCGAAATGAAATTTATATGACCAATCTCATCAAATGTCACCTTCCAAAAAATCGAAAACCCAAACACGATGAAATTGAAGCATGCCATCAGTATTTAGATCAAGAAATCAACAGTATAAAACCTGCATTTCTCATCCCCATGGGTCATTACGCAACTCGATATCTCTTACAAAAATATGATCAAAAAATACCATCAAAACATGAATTCTACAAATTATATGGATCACTTTTCTACATCCAAAAACAAAAAATCTATCCAGTCCAACACCCTGCAGCACCACTTCACGATGATTCTTTACAATCTGTTTTAGAAAAAAATTATAATAAATTATCAGTTTTTTCTCAACCTTGCAAATGGGCCGCCTCTTGCCCAATGAAATATTATTATGAACAAGGACTTCTCGATGAAAAGTGGAGAAAACTCTATTGTTTTGGGGACTGGAAATCTTGTATTCGCTATCAAAAGGAAAGACAAAATGAATACCATGAAGACTGGATGCTTCCAGACGGAACGCTTGACAAACGATTGAAATAAATGAAAGGTCGCGTTACCCAAAAAGTGTATGATAATATCACCCTATTCAAGAAAGGTGGAACAAAATATGAAATTAACCATAGTATATGATAATGAGATCTATAAAGATAAACCCGGAACCTCAGATCACGGTTTTTCTTGTCTCATCGAAACAGACGAACAAACCATTCTCTTTGATACTGGTACTGATGGAAATATATTACTTGATAATATGAAACTATTAGATATTGATCCCTCAATAATTGATACTGTTGTTATTTCACATGAACACTATGATCACAATGGTGGATTAGAGCACCTTCTCCCACATTTAGTTAAGCCTACAATTTATAGATTAGAACCTAGTATTATGGATTCATCTGTTGAAGAAAATAAGGTAGATGAAACAATTCAGATTGCAAAACACATCACGTCAACAGGAAGACTTTCTGGCAGTCCCAAAGATGAACAATCGCTTCTTTTAGAAACAAAAAAAGGACTGGTGGTTTTAACGGGTTGTTCACATCCGGGGGTTGGAACTATCCTACAATCAGCAGAAAAACAAGGCAAAGTAATTGGTCTCATTGGTGGATTCCATGGATTCACGGATTTTGAATTATTACAATCCTTACACTTAATTTATCCGTGTCATTGCACCGCATTTAAAAAAGAAATTAAAAAAGATTTTGCAAAAACTGCATTTGACTGTGGCGTAGGATTGACCTTAACATTGTAACACTACATGATTTAAAATATTGAGGAGAATAGATAAGAAGATAAACCTCATTTAACACAAAAAGAGTACTGGCTGAAATCTTATGACTAATCACACTCATGCTATCATCTTTGATCTTGACGGAGTGCTTCTAGATTCTGAATCGGACATGACTTGGATGAAACAGGCATTGATTGATACCTTGCAATCATTTAACATTGAGGCATCAGAAGAAAATCTTTCTATGTTAGATAAGAAGAATCTTTCGAAATTCCCTGAAGTTGCAAATTATTTTAATGTTAATGTTAAAGAACTTTGGAAGATACGGAATCATTATTATACAAAACGAAAAAGTGAAGCAATTAGTTCAAAACAGATTCATCCATTTCCGGATGTTAAGGCAGTTCACAGGTTACAAAAAAAAGCTGAACTTGCAATCTTAAGTAATAGTCCACAAGAAATTGTCGATGGTTTTCTTGAAGAATTTAATCTTGAAACCATATTCACAGCTGGAGTCGGAAGAAGTGGTAGATATGAAGACATCTTTCGATTAAAACCCCATCCTTTGCTTTGGAAAAAACTAGCACCACACCTTACGGCAAAGAAATTTATATACATTGGAGACCGATCATCCGATAAGGTTTTTGCTGAAAAAATGAATATGAAATTTTTTGGATTAAACCGATATCATCACGCATTTACTGATGGATTCGCATCATTGCATGAAATTGTTACTGAAATTCAAAAAATAATTATCAAAAAAGAATCAAAAATTTGATTCTTCTTCCAAGTCCGAAGAATCTGATTTGTTGCATCCATCTTTTTTATTCTTATGTTTGTTTAACAAGTATTTGAGATAGTCTTTCTCTTCATCAGATCCTGGAATTATCATAGTAGGAGCAGCCTCCACCAAGAGGTTATCAAGTTATACTTTATATTTTATCCTTATTAAAGATTATACTGACTTTTATCAAAATGACGAAATGACATGTACGCCGTCTTATGCACATTCATTAATCTTGATCAGAAAACTGTTCTCTGAACATCACTGTTGGCATTTCCCTTCCTTGGCTTTTAAGACCGGGGATATATTTTCGAATGAGATAACGTAAATATTGTACTTCTTCCTCTGAATGTGGTTCCAACAAGTATCACCAACCCATTGAATTTATACCTGTATAGTGTCCCCCCTTTTTTATGATTATGATAGATTCAAAATTTTTGATATTTTATTTTTTTAAAAATCTTTGCAGTTACAGACAATTTTACAGATAAACAGTAATGATTGAAGGTTTTTTATTGTAAACTTAACTTCGCCACATAGATGAATTGAGTCAATTTTTTTTTTGCCCAATGGAAAAGAGATATCAAAAGGATATCTCCTTATATTAATTCATGACTAAAAATACAAGTATTCCATTGGGCAGTATCGTGATGCTGAAGAACGTAGAAAAACATTATGGTCTTTTCAACACTCTTTTTGAAGGAATCAAAGGAAAAACAACATCTTTTGTTCCATTAACAAAAATACTTACGTGTAATAAGTTGACCCATTCAGTCTCTGTCAATCAGATCAGTAACACGTATCCGTTAGAGTTTATGCAACAACTTGGCCTTAAAGAAAAAACAGGAGATCGGACCATGTACAGATCATTGGAACGTGTTGGTACATATTTCCCTATTGTTATGGATCAATATCAGCGATTCATCAAAGAACATGATCTTGTTGAAGATGAACAGATCATTGATTTTTCTTCATCGTATTTCGAAGGGAAACAAGCAAAAATGGGGAAAAAAGGATATTCACGGGATAAGAAACCAGGGAAATTACAGGTGACTTTTGGGATTAGCACAGGTATAACTGGTGTACCAACTGCGCTCACTATTCAAAAGGGAAATGTGCAGGATAAAACACATATGAACAGTATGATCGATCTGGTGGGTAAGGTGGTTCCAAAGGGTGCATTGTTAATTTTTGATGCAGGAGCAAACACGCTGAAAAATAAGATGAAGATCCGGAGTTTACAGTATCATTATCTTACGCTTCGACCAAAAAAGGTGGGACCATACAAGAAATATATTGATTACTTCAATGGTCAATTGCAAAAAGGAAATGTAACAGCAAAATCGGTGAATAACCGGCAGTATACTTGTGTGCAAAAACAGGAGAAAAACCGTGTTTCCTATATTTTTTTCTGTCCGGAGTTGTATGAAGATCAGATCACGGCAAAGGAACGGAAATTCATCCGTCAGAAAAAGAAGGGAAATAAAATCCTTAAGAAGCGGAAACATCCGGTGTTTCCATCTGAGAACGGATGGGTAACCCTTCTTCCCAGTGTTCAAAAAACCCTCTCAGAAATTGAAAATCCATACATCACCGGAGTTGAAGGTTTTTTCATCTTGGAAAGCAGCATTGATGATGATCCATGGAAGATCCTTGACTTGTATAAGAAACGAGACAAGGCAGAAAAATTTTTCAGAGCAATGAAAGAAGGCATAGAACTTCGACCTATAAGACATTGGAGTACGGAAAGTGTTATTGGTATCTTTTTTATCAGTTTCCTCGCAAATCTTCTGGTTATTTTGTCACATCGTTTAACGAAATGTTCTCCTGTTAAGAATGTGAAACTCCTCAAAAAACAGTTAATTAATTTGACACTTACCTTTGTTTATCCAAAAAACCGGTTGAGATTCACTGTTTTAAGCAATGTTTCACCGGAAATCAGAGTTCTTTTCGGTGATTTTGTTGATAAATGGAAGGATAAAACCTTGAAAATGAGATGGTGACAAGCCAGTCACCGTCCAACTGTCAAATTAGATAATGCCAATTTTCCAGGCTCAATCAAAAATGAGAAAGTGGCAAACTTAAGATACTAAAGGCTCTGAACTAGTAATTTAGGTATTGATATAAACTATTCAAAATAAAAGAAGCTTGAAGGGGAACGGGGACGATTCTTGTTAAATTCAAGGGTATTGGCAGAAATGAAAAAGTATCAATTAGGCAGCAATATCATATGGTTCTTTTGCTGGATGCCAATCAAATTCAACCCAGGGTAAGAAGAATCCAATTAGATGTCTATTTGGGATATATACTACTCCGGGAATTGGTTTTATTAATAATCCATTGTGATCATTCCAGTAATTATTATTCCAATAGTTAGGGGAAATGAAATCTTTCATTAAAAGTTTTGTAAACTTAGCTTGTTCATCGTTTTCAATAAAATTATTGTTTTCTATAATATTTTTTATTGAATACGAGCTGAACAATCCTCGATTGTTGTCTTGTATTAAATTACCGATTATAAGATTTTGATTTGCCTCTTCAATATACAATCCATTGGTATTGTTATTTATTTTATTTGATTCTATGATGTTGTTGTATGATCTGAAAACGAGGATACCTGCTCCAGTAGAATCAATCGTATTATTCTTTATTGTATTATAATTTGAATAAAACACTTCTAAACCTGCATAAACGAATCTCCCGTTGATATAAACATTCATAATAGTATTATGTGAACCGTTCACTATCAATGCACTTCGTTGTAAAGATTCTGAGAGTATATCTATGTTTGAGATTGTACAAAAGGTACAATTGATCATTTTTATGACATCGAATCTTTCTTCAGTTTTACATGAAAATGTAAAATTTAAAAAATTCACATTATTCAACGTGTCAAGTATCAAAAATTCTGATGAGTCAATCGATGATACAATGGTTTCTTCCTTATTGTTGCCTATAAGTGAGATATCCTTAGTTATGCGTAGATTTTCATTGTATTCTCCAGTTTCTACGAAGACAGTATCTTTGTTTTCAGCCGCGTCGATTCCATCTTGAATATATTGATATGGATGCTCTATTGTTCCATCCCATGGTCCACTGGTGTTATCATCATCAACATAAATCGTCTTTTTTTCTCTAGTTGATAGAACATTAAATGATGCTGGAATAATTAACAACGTCACTATTAAGCATATGAAGAGTTTTTTCGTTTGATTTCCCTCAGAGATATTATATCCCTCAGATAATTTAAATGTATCTATTATGATACAAAAAATTCATGCTAAATATTAACACTATAAATCTGTCAGTAATACCTTACCTTTGGTAAAACAAAAACTAACACTTAGTAGTGATAAAGACATCATCAATACTGTTAAGAAAGCAGAAACTAACCTTAGTTTCTTCCTCGAGATAAGACTTGTTGATTACCTGACAAGAAAATATGAGTGCTCCCGTCGTGATTCAAGCACGAATTTACTAATAAAAAATACTAATTTTTTCAATTGAGCTAATAGCATGATTATAATAGGGGTCAGAATTCCTGGCTTGATAAACATGTATGGATTTAGATGAAAATAGAATTAAAAAGACCGTGAGTTGAGATTTCTTTTAAATTAATTGGTCAAATGATGAAATGATGCTATTTGTATATTTTACTATGATGTTCGAAATCTTCTAAAATCACTGTTTTTGTTTTTTTATCTATTGAAAAGGTTAAGACGAAATGTGAATCGATATGTACTCTTTTCCAGTGATTCAATGGTGCTCTAAGATTTTTATAACGTTGAGGATCAATGATAATTTCTTCGGATTTTTTAGCGATGATCTCTGCTTGTTTAGGATTTTTTAATCCCCATTTTTCTAATTTCTTTTTTAAGGATGGCCTGATGCTAAGCGTGTACATTGTTACTTCAAACCCATCATTTTTCTTAGATCCTTAGGAGTTCCAACATTCACCGGTTTTTCCTTCATTCTTTCTTGTGCTTTTTTAACATATTCTGGGTTTAGTTCCGGTTCAAGAATATCCTGTTGGTATTCTTTAGCCATCCGATCAATTGCCTGACTCTTATTTTTTAGATCATATTTTGCTTTGAGTATATTTAAGACTCGATTTGTTTCTTTTGAAATGTTGATAATAGCCTGAACCATATTAACATCACCTTAATATGATATATATATCGTATTAATATTTATACTTAACTTTCAAAACAAACATATTCTTGTTTTTAAAAAAGAATGATTAGTGAATGCTCCCGTCGGGAATGCTTGTTTATTCTCTAGTGCTCCAATTTAAATTAGATTATAAATGCAGGGATAGGACATCATATCCAATTTTACTAATATTTTATACCTTGGGCCTCATATTTTTTAACAAAAAAAAACACTACGATTGATGCTTTTAAATTATTTAAACAAAACTTTGAATTTATACTTAAATCATTCTTCTAACAGCTAATATTAATAGGAAAAAAGAAAGCTTTTTAAAAACATTTTTAACCAATAATTATATCTCAAGCATTATGAAAGACAAAAAAAATTTAAGAAACATATTATTAGTAGCTTTGGGTCTTTCATTGGGACAATTGTTTCCATTCTTTTTGATTCCTACACCTACTTGGATGATTGTTGACAAAATACTGTTTGGTTTTGGAATAGGTGTTGGAATATCTGTATTATTAATTGCAGTTGGAAACTATGTTTTTAAAATAAAAAATTAGATTCAAAGGCGTCTAAAAATGCTTTATAAACTACAGAAAAGTGAAATAACAATAGCTTCAGAGGTCTTGGCGGATGCTTTTACAGATGATCCTCTATGGGGCAAGATATTTGAAGGGGTTTTAAACGGGTATAAAAAATATCCACTTGTGTCAAGATTATTCATTAAATACTACTTACGATATGGGGAGGTTTGGGCGTCATCAGAGAATCTTGAAGGGATCATGGCTTTATCTATGGGCAATCAATCTTTTATTACCACGCCGCGGATGATATTAAGTGGTGCAATTGTTCCTTTTATGCAAATTGGTATAAAAGCCGCTTCAAGAGTAAGTATTGCATTTGATCCTATGGAGAAAGATAGAAAGAAATATATGTCCGATAAACCGTATATTTATCTTGCTATCATTGGTGTTTCTACCAACAATCAAGGTAAAGGGTATGGTGGAAAGCTTATACATGCTTTAATCGAAAAAAGTGAACAGGAAAACGTTCCCTTGTATTTGGAGACTGAAACAGAAGACAATGTCCGCTTCTACGAAAAATATGGGTTTGAAACAGTTAAAAAAACAAATCTCCTTGTGGTTGATTTACCGATGTGGGAAATGAAAAGAGAGCCTAAAAATGAGGTAATATGAATTAATAACATGCAACAAATGCTATAAACAAATTAAGATTATGAATGGATTTGAACACCTAGTAATAGTGCCCAAACTGGGCATTATAAAATAGATGGTTTTTCTCCTGTTGAGAATGGAATCAGTGCTCCCGTCGGGAATACGTGTTAATTCTCTAGTGCTCCCACTAATATTTAATGAAAAATTTGGGGGAATGGATTTGAACATGAGTTTACTAGTTAAAAAAATATATTAATTAAATTTTTTATTGCTAGTTACAATTTTATATAGTATGTAATAATATTCCATAATATGATGATTATCAAAGATAAAAAAAGTATATTCCTTTTAACAATTTTTTTAGTGGTAATATTAATATTTACAGGATGTACTGACAATCAAAGCAATTTAACTAATAGTAATGATAATCAAAAAAATGGGTATCTTCATTATGATATTGGCTTGAAAAACTCTTTTACAGTAAATACATCTGGAGGTGAATTTAAACTATTTGATGATGCCATTAAAATAAACATTCTTCCAAGAGCAATTAATGAAACGGTTGAAATTACTGTAGAATCAATTAACAATCCTATTGTTGATCCAAATCTTATTATGTTTTCATGTTTCGAATTTGGACCAGATGGCACCACATTCAAATTTCCCATCGACCTTATTATAAATTACGATCAATTTAACCTACCTCCAGGTGTTGAAGAAAATGATATTCAAATATATGTACTACAGGGAGATACTTGGAAAATAATAGAGGATAGTTTTGCTAATGAAGTAATGAATTGGGCTGTCGCTAAAGTATCTCATTTTTCAATGATGGGATGCGCAGCTGCTGCACCATCAAATGATGAAGAAACTGAAGAAGATGAAACAGATGATGATTCAGATGATGAGAATAATTCTGCACAGATTTGGTTTCAACCAACTATGGAGGTGGGATATTATAATTATAGAGGCCCAGGTTGTGGACCTAAAGCAAAATATAGCTTTACAAATCATCAAGCCTTTGCAATAATTTATTGGGATCCTGTACCATATGTTCAATATTATGAATTAAAATTTGAGTTTAATGGAAACCTGCCAAAAGAAACAGCACCCTCTTGTAATTTTAGAGACTGGGGTAAATACTGGTGTACAACTGAAATTCCAGTTCATCCTAAAGAAGGGTATATTTATCATCTTGGGGGGAGCGCAAATTTTGATGGATATATTGGAACTTTTGATAATAGTGGAGTGGGAAAATGTGCTTATCTTAGTGATGATGGTGAAATGAAAGACGTAATTTATTATCGTTTTTGGCCAGAGGGAAAACATGGATTTCTTTTTTTCTCAATAAGAGATCAAGTTCGTGACGCAGAAAACCTGGCGGATTATGAGGTAACAAATCTTGTCAATGATATGAATGCTTTTACAGAAGCTTATGTTTATGGTTGGGATATATGGCTTAGAGGAGTAACAGAGACTGAAGGATAATAATTATTTAAGTACTTATTAATATAAACAGAAGGTAGATGAGAGTGAAAATTGTAATTCTTTTAATAACTAGTTTTGTATTAGTTACATTATTTACATCAATTTCTGCGGATGAAAATATCATTCCAAACCAAGGATTAATATCATATTATAATTTTAATGAAGGGGCAGGGAATATTCTTCATGATTCATCAGGACATAACTACGATGGTACAATTTTTGAAGAAAGTTGGACGGATGGTATTGATGGAACTGCATTGGAATTCAATGGTATAAATTCCTATGTCAATCTACCTGCTTCAACTCTAAGCAATTGGGACTCATTAACATCTGCTTTTTGGGTTAAAGCACCTAAGTATTCGGGATCAGGTTGGCCAGCTTTTTTTGGGAGTCATACAACAAATCCCACAAATAATATCTGTGTTTGTATTTCAAGAAACACTGAAACTATTCACCTTGAAATTGACACAGATAACGGTAATTACGAAACAAGTGGGGACATAAAAATCCCCGGGGATACCTGGTTTCATGTAGCAATGGTCTATGATGGAGAACAGTTAATTGAATATATCAATGGAGTTCGTGGGATATCAATACCCGCCACTGGAAATTTAAAAAATGTTTCCGAGTTAAATATTGGTCAATTGGGAAATAACAGGTATTTTTTCAAAGGCGTGATTGATGAAGCCTATGTTTACAATAGGGCACTTACCTCAACTGAAATTAATCAACTTTATAATCATGGGATATCAGGTTCATCATCATACTATTTTAAAGAGAACAATGCAATAAAACAAAGTCCTTTGAATATCATATTACCAAAAGAAACAGTGCCAATTGCAGCAACAATCATTACAATAACAACTATTGGCCTTTGGCAACTGTTTGGAGGCTTATTCATTGATTTTTTTAGTGATTATTCAAGTGAAAAAATCATTGATTCCAAAGGTAGTAAAAGGAATTATTCCAATAGACTAGATCGCTTCAACATTCCATTTATTCCCTTATCAACAACTGAACTCTTCCATATCTTAATCGCGGTTATTGTTTTCTCTATTGCATTGAGCTGGACATGGGGCAGTAGTATTAATCAAATGGTAACTTTGTTCCTTTTGAATATTGCCATCATCGGCATTATCTATATTTTCCGTGAATTACTACGCATTCGTTATTCATCTAAACTAAATATTCAAACAAATCATGTACTTTGGCCCTTTGGTACAATTCTAACAATCATTAGTTCATTTCTTGGTAATACATTTTCTCTTGCCTCATATAATACCGCAGAAAATGAAGAAGATGGTCGATATGCACAGCTGTTATTCAATTCAAATATTATTTTTTATAGTATCGCATCTGTATTTTTTATCATGAATCTATTGGTATCTCATGTAGTATTTCAAATGGTTTTTATTTTTTTGATTATGACACTTACTATTGATATGACACCGTTAAAACCATTAGATGGAGCTATTATTAGAAAATGGAATACAAAAAAATTTATGG
>Ga0209925_1001288_pt1 | contig 12681 bp, 12 predicted proteins | sample SalPonR2_A_D1_MG_FD_185702 | JGI IMG/M metagenome (GOLD analysis project Ga0209925, IMG submission 185702) | Salt pond soil microbial communities from South San Francisco under conditions of wetland restoration - Salt Pond MetaG R2_A_D1_MG... ...
TATGCTTGCTGAAACCTACTCTGATAGATTAATCATTGGTGGATGTACCATGGATGATAACAAAATGCTTGAAAACTACCAATTCTATGATGATCAGGTTAATGAAAACTCGGTGGTCGCGTTTAATTTATCATTTCCTAACACTGTTTGCTTTGAAAACATTCTTGGTTTCAACCCTTTACAAAAAAGATTCCAGGTGACAGAATTAAGCAAGGATAAACACATCCTTAAAAAGATCGATGGAAAACCCGCTAGAACTCGATTGTTCGATGAATTAAACATTGAACTTATTGAACCCCAACGAACGTATCAATTATTCAAAAAATCATTTTACTATCCACTAGGCTATAAAAAAGATGATATTTGGCATTCATTTGTCGTTGGTATTGTGTATGGAGATAATTTGATTGGTGGAAGTCAAATCAAAAATGATGAATTACAATTACTTTCACTATCAGTCGGAAGCATTTTTGAAAATATTAAACAACATTTACAAAACATTAAGCATAAAGATCTTTCCTTATTATTCGGGTTTGCTTGTGAAACCTTTCTTGAAACACTTGGTGGACGGATTTATCATATTCACAAAGAATTTGAGAAGATTAACGCACCATTTCTTATCGTGTTTTTATCCGGTGAAAGTTTTTATCATCCAGAAATCGGCAGCCATCACTTGTATGAAAGCCTGAATTTATTTACTATTGAAAAATCACCTAAAACCTAATTCATATCTGTTGTTTTTAGAGAGATTAAGATTATGGAATGCCGTCACACGAATCAAAAAATATTATTTCTTATCCTCAAACGTAACAATGGAGAAATTTTACTATGGATAAAATAACAATTTCAGATGATGATATTCGTCAGTGGGTTAGTTCAAAAAGTTATGAACGTGGATTTCGGTATTATAAAAATAATGTTGTTGATGATGCAAAACGACAGGAGATGATGATAAAAGCATATTGTCATGGATCTATGCCACAGCCCTATCGTGTTTCTGTCCAGTTTGATGCTGATGGAATTGCTGAAGCTGATTGTTCTTGTCCTGTTGGAAGTGGCGGTCATTGTAAACATGTTGCTGCGTTACTTTTAACGTATTTGAATGATTCCGATGAATTTAGAGAAATTGAAGAAGTTGATGAAATTTTAGAACATCGGTCGAAGGAAGATCTTATTTATTTGATTAAAGAAATGCTTGATAGAAGGCCTGAATTAGAAAATTTATTAGAAGTTGTGTTACCGGTTGATCGATTAGATGAGGAAACAATTGATCCTGTATCATACCGGAACCTTGCTGCTTCAGCATTTCATCAATCTCAATATTCATGGTATGGGGAGCGAGGTATTGCTGATCAATTACATTCAATAATCCGGATGGGTGCTGAATTTATCGATAAAAATGAAAATCAAAATGCTGCTATTGTCTATGAACAAGTTGCTTTAGAAGTAATTGATAACTATGAAATGATTGGTGATGAAGAAGGGGAGATTGGAAGTGTGGTGAATGCGTGTGTTGAAAAATTAGGGGAGTGTTTATCTGAAATTTCTGAACTGGAAGTTAGAGAACGCATTATCATGACTCTTTTTGATATTTATGAATTTGATGTAGAATTTGGTGGCGTGGGGCTGAGTGATGAGGTGCCAGATGTTATTTTGGATGCTGCAACATCTCAAGAAAAAGAAATGGTTGCTAAACGTCTTTCCGCCCTGCTATCAACGGAGAAAAAAGATGATTGGGGTAGTTCATGGCATCGGAGGGCATATGGTGGTTTCCTATTAGATCTAAAGAAAGATCGACTGACAGATGATGAATATATGAAAATTTGTCGGATGGCAGATAGAACTATTGACTTAGTAGATAAATTATTATCAAAAGATCAAGTAAATGAAGCAATAATTGAAGCAAAAGACACTAGTGATTATGATCTTCTTTCTATAGCTGATGTTTTTGTAAATCATAATCATGGAAAAATTGCAAAAGAATTAATTGAAAAACGTTTGAATCGGTCAGATGATGACCGTTTACTGAATTGGTTGAAAACAAATGCTGAAACGGAAGGTGATTTTTCACAAGCATTGCAATTGTCAATGACATTATTTCAAAATCATAAATCTCTTTCAACGTATCAAGATCTTAGAAGAATTGCTCAAAAACTTAACAAATGGGATAGTCTTCGAAAAGAACTAATAAAAAATCTTTCTGATGAAAAACAATATGAATTATTAACTCGGATCTATATGGATGAAAAACATATTGATCTGGCATTAAAAACAGTGAAACAGATACCAATGGATCGTTGGAATTTCCCACGTTTCCTGCTAATAGAAGTAGCAAAGGCTTCTGAACAGACTAAGCCTTTTGAATCAATTCGTTTGTATTCACAAATGGCAGAGCATTTCATTGAATTGCGAGGTCGGAATAATTATCAGACTGCTTGTACCTATTTATCAAAAGCTAAACGGGTTTATCAGCAGATAAATGATATCCAACAGTGGAATGTATACATTGAATCATTACGTGATGAGCATGATAATCTTCCTGCTTTTTTAGATGAACTTTCAAAAGCAAGATTGTAAGATTGCATTCCACATCCTACTGTTGGATTATTATATTAATGAAATCAAAATGGTCTATTAATGGAATATGTACTATACTAAATCCAAAACATTTATGTTATATTTTTATATAATTGATGGTGATAATTTATGAATTGTCCTTGGTGTGAGGGTACTAATGTTATTAAGAAGGGAGTGAGGAAGACACGGTATTCTTCTCATCAACGATATTTTTGTAAGGATTGTAAGAAGTATTTTTCAACTCATCCTTTGAAACATAAAGCCTATCCGCCGCAAGTGATTGTAGATGCGATTACTAAGTATAATCTTGGATATTCGACAAGGGAAACGTCTAAACAGGTGAATAAGCGGTTTAAAGTGAAAACATCAAAAAGTGTGATTAATCAGTGGATTAATGAATTTCAACGGTTTAGTCCAATTAGATCCCTTCGACCACAATTTGTTCGTAGTGAACAAATCGTGTTCAGTAAAAGATTTGATCATGAAAACTTACCCTATGTTTTTCAGATTCATCATTATAAAAATCAGTTGTTGGTTCGAAATTTGTTTCCTCGGCTTTTTTCGTTCTTAACTCAGTTTAAAAATGGTTGTCCGGATGTGTTTTTTGAGATTGGAAAACGGTGTTCAACACCAAGTTATCAGTTAAAGGTGAATGTGATGCGAAGAAAAAATCTTGCGTGTGATTTAGCTGGTTTTGCAGTGAATGCTGCTCGGAATAATTATCAACGGCATGAGTTGGTTGAAGAATTTATGCTTGTTAATGATACGGCAACGGTTGCTGTTGAGGTTCCAGTATGGTATTGGGAAAAACGGGTTGGTGATGGAGTAACTGGTCATATTGATTTACTGCAAATTCGAAATGATATGGTGTATATTTTAGATTATAAGCCAAAGGCTGCAAAAGAAAAAAAGGCTACTGGTCAATTGTATCATTACGCGTTAGCGTTATCATTTCGTGCACAACTTCCATTGAATCGGATTCGTTGTGCGTGGTTTGACAAGGATGACTATTTTGAGTTTGCACCAGCTCAACTAAAGAATAAACCGGTAGTTAAATGGTAATGAAGCGTTGATAATTTTATTTTTATAGATGTTTTTTTAGGTCTAAAATAGGAGTGTAAATGATTTCGCAATCATTTATTTTTGTTTTCCCGTGTTCACCTTTAAAACTGACTATTATTGCTTTCTTTGGTTTATAGTAGTCAATAAATGTATGTAAACTTCTTTGGATTTTTCCAATTTCTGTTTGTGTTTTGACTTCAATTGGAATAATAGTATTTTGATCAGTTTCTATGATAAAATCAACTTCGGTTTTATGTTTCGTTCTCCAATATTTCGGTTGAAAACCCATTTTTATTAATTCTGTTAACACATAGTTTTCAAATAATTTTCCGTTAAGCGTTGTGTTAAATGTTCTTGCTATACTATTTCTCAAGCCAGTGTCAATAAAATAAAGTTTTGGTTGCTTGACAATCTCTTTTCTTTTGTTTGTAAAATAAGGGTTTACTCGATATATTAGATAGCTTTTTTCCATTGCATCAAGATATTTTTTAACTGTTTGAAAGGATAGTTTTAATTTATTTGCTATTTTATCATACGATACCATATCTCCAATGGAGAATGCAAGAAATTTCGTAAATTCTTCTAAAGATCTGATGTCCTCTATGGAAAATGTTTGTGCGACATCTTTTAAAATCATTGTATTGTAAAGATCGTTAAGAATTGTTTTTTTTATTTCAATGTCTTCAGTTAATACTACTTTTGGATATCCGCCATAGGTAGCATGTTCCCAGATCATTCGTTCAAGAATTTTTTTGTTCAACGCTTTTTGTTTTTTTGCAGATATAAATTCTTGTAGGGAAAAAGGATATAATATGATAATTGAAACTCTTCCTACAAGAAAGGAAAGTATTTGTTTTGATAAAATAATTTCTGAAGATGATGTTATCCAAAGGTTATGATTGGAATCCACAAGATATTTTAGTTTTCTGCCTGCATCATTACAATATTGAACTTCGTCTAAAACGGAAATAGTATGATTAGAAATGAACTGTTGTTCAAACTTTTTTATGTCCTCCTCGAATAACGATCTGGCGTCAGGATCATCAAATAATATATAGGACGAATCTTTATTTTCAATTTGTTTTTTTAAAAAAGTGGTTTTACCTGCTTGTCTTGCGCCAACTACTGCAACCATGTTATAATTATTTGTTATTTTATCAAATTTTTCTCGTATTGTTCTCTTGACATACATAATCTAAAGTTATACATTGAATATATAAATAGTTTACTAAAATTAAACTGTAGTTTAATAATAGTGCGACTAAAATTAAATTTGAGTTTGATAATAGTGCGATAATATTTTTCATAAAGTAATGGATTAATTGGATTATTGTATGCTAAAGAGGGGTAGAGAGGTTTTCTTCTTGGGATTTGTATTAGTTTTAGGTGCTTTGTTTTGGACAAAAGTGAGGTGCCGAGGTTTGGACGAAAGGATTTATAGGAGGAGTTTTTTGATGCCGGGTTTTGGACGGTGTTGTGTTGGGTGTTTGGGTGCTTTGTTTTGGACAAGATTTTTTGTTGTTTTTTTTGTTGTTTTCTTATGATGGTTTATCTAAGGGATTTGAAGGAATCGTTATGGATTGTTATGGATTGTTATGGATTTTTTTGGATTGTTGTGGATTGTTGTTTTTTGTTTGGTGGTGTTTTGTGATGCCGGTTTTTGGACAGGGATGGAGTTGGGCGGCCTGCTCTTTTAAAAGGGATGTGTGGATGATGTGGGGAGGGGATTAGGTTGGAATACGGTGTTTGATAATGTTGGATTGATAATGTTTTTATACTAATAGTGAAATATTGTGATTGGATTTGTGTTGTTGAAGTTGTTGAGTTTGTTGGATGGGATATGAGTAATGAGATGAGTATGGGAAAGATGAATTCGAATACTATTGATTCTTTTAGTGATTCTATTAAGAAAGAAAAGAATTCTGAAACTACTAAAATAACTGATAAAGGTAAAAATACTGATACTTTTAATTCAAATTCAAATTCTGATTCAAATTCCAGTTATAGTTCTAACTCTAAATCTGATTCTGATTTTGAAGCAAGCGTTGGCATGAGCCGGAAATGGGATGCTCGAGAAGCTGGAAGAGAAGTAGCTGAAAACACACTAAAAAAACTCAAACATAAACCAAGTTTCTTTTTACTATTCTCAACGATTCACTATGAAAAACATGGTGGCTTTCAGGAATTTCTCAACGGTGTTTGGGACGTTTTACCAGAAGGAACACCTTTGATTGGGGGAACCGTAGCCGGCTTTATTAATCCCGAAGGTTGCTATACAAGAGGTGTATCTGCTTTTGCTATGTCTTTTAGAAATGTTGATGTTAAAATTGGTGTAGGACATGGAACAAAAAAGAATCCAAAGAAAGCTGCGAAAGAATGTATAGACAGAATATGCAAAGGAAATTTTTTGGAATATAAAAACAAATTTATATTTCAATTTATTAGTGGTGCTACTACTCCTCAATTTCCAGGTATAGGTAGTAGTTTTGTTTTACGTGGAAAAATGCAGAGTTATTTAGCTCCAAAGTTGATTGAAACTTCCACAAAAAAAATGCAGAAAGGCATTGGACGGGAGGAGGAGATTTTAAATTTATTTTCAAAAAGATTCAAAGATGCATTTATACTGTCTGGATCTGCATCTGATGATATGTCGGTTATAAAAAATTATCAATTTATTGATAAAGAAATTTACACAAATTCAATTGTGTCTATGTATTTGGCTACAGATAAAAAAATTAATTTAAATTATAATCATGGTTTTCATAAATACTCAAATAAAAAACTCAATATAACAAAATCTTCATTTAATAATAGAATTATTAAGGAAATTAATAATAAAAATGCTATTTCAGAATTTGTTAATAGCGTAAATTGGTCTGAAGATATTTTTAATGAGATAATTGACCGGGAAACTTCTTTTTATAATTTACCTACGGTTTACTTCCCACTGGGTTTTGAGTATTCGGACCATACATTAGCTCCTGCCGCGATTGGAGCGATAATGGGAAATGCTGTTTCTTTTAATTATACGATAGATTCTAAAAAATTGTTCGTATTAACTGCGACTGGCCAAGATATTGTAAAAGCAATGGAAGATTGTTTAGACCATTCTTCAAATTTTATGTTCGGTATCTCTTGTTGTGGAAACCTTGTAACGTTAGGACATGATATTTATAAATTTCAGAAAATTATAAAAAAAGAGTTTGATGAATTTTTAGTTTTATTTACCCTTGGTGAAGGGGTGTATAAACCAAAAGAAAAAAAATCTAAATTTTTTAATGAAGAAAACATATTTTTTTCTATTAGTTAAATAAATTTTTCGTATCAAAAAGGTACCAGCTCCCTAAACTTTTAAAATCAATCAACTACTTCTTTATTTCTATGGCAAACTATGATGTCGTAATAATAGGGGGAGGGATATCTGGATTAATTTGTGCATTAAAACTTCTCAAAAATGGATTTAATGTTAAAATAATCGAAAGAAACGACAAAATTGGTTCCCAAAATGAAACAAAAATTGATGTGACTGAAGATATATCTGTTAAGCCAATTTTAAAAGAGTTAGATATCAATATTTTAGAAAGATCTAGTAAGAGTAAATGGCATTCGAGATATAATAACTTTTTATTCAAGTCAAAAATAGATGATCTTTTTGTAAAAAGAGGGCCAGAGGAGGATTCCTTTGATGTAATATTGTACAATAAATTAAGGGATTTAGGCGGTGATATCGAGCTAAATTCTGATTTTAAAGATTTTAAAATGAAGGGTAATTGTATTGAATCTCTATATTATAAGAATAGAAACATCTGTGAAATAGACTCAGATTATTATGTAGGAGCTGATGGTAGTAATCCTAAAACATTGGACAAATTGGGATTAAAAAAATTTCTTAGGAAAGGAGAGACAATCGTTGGATACGGATTTATGTCTTACAATTTTAATATGAATTGTAAAGAAACCAATATCTTTTTTGATTCTGAATTAATACCCTCAGGATATTTTTTTATTGCGAAATTGAATAATGGGCTGGGTGTATCTTGTTTAGTTACAACAAAAGAAGTTATCGATAAACCACTCGAATTATATTTTAAAAATTTTTTGGAATCAAATCAAACAGTCGCGAATATCTTATCTGATTCTAAGCCATTAAATTATTTTTCAGGTTCGTGCGAAACGGGTATTATAAATTCTAGGGTTAAGAATAATTTTTGTTCTGTTGGAGATGCCGCATATGTTATGGATCCCATTTTTGGATATGGTGTCCGTCCGGCAATAATCTCTGGTTATTTAGCCGCAGAAAATATTATTGAAAACTATGAAATTAGGAAAAAACCTAATTTTAGCACCTATGAATCTAAATTAAATGAGGCCTGTCTTAAAAATATTGATCAAAAGTTTTTCATTAAGAAATTTTTTAATGAACTTAATAATGAAGATTTAGATTTTATAATCAAGACAGCAAATTTTTTAAATAAAAAGGTAAATTTTGATAGTTTTTTAGAAAACCCTGGAAAATATTTAGATATTCTGAGTTATTATTTTTTTAAAAATCCATTTCCAATGACCCATGTAATAATGAAAATTTTAATTGAAAAAATTAGATTTATTGATCAATAAATTTGGCTGCCATTTTAGAACTTTCTATACAAGCATCCAATGAAGGCATTCCAATATAGTCTCCGCATATAAGAAGATTTTCTATATCATTTTCTAATATTTTTCTTTGTAATTCAAAAATTTTCGGTGAGCCTATTGGTAAACCATACTCCCATTTATAAAACCTTTTTTCCTCAATATTGTTTTCTAATTCAGGCATTATATCTTTTGCTTCTTTAAGGGAAATATCAAAGATATCATCTTTAGGATTAATGTATGGTGTAAGAATGGTAATATATCCTTTTTTAAAGTTCATTCCAGTATAAGCAGATTCGTCAATTATGATTGATATTCCTTTACTTTTAGTGCTTAAGATTCCGGAACCATGATTCAAAAGATTTTTTTTGGTTTTTAAAACAGTTACGCCACATTTTCCATATTCAATTTTCCTTAAATAATCACTCAGATTTGACTCAGGTAGTAATTTCGATAATATTTTAGATGGCACTGTTGATATGACAAAATCTTTTTTATCTACTTGTATTGCTTTACCATTCACTATTAAAGATTCTACCTGGTTATTACGAATTTTTATTTTTTTGACCTCGTGTTTTGTTAAAATTTTTGGTTTTGAAATTGATAATAATTTTTTATTCAAGTTTTCTAATCCGCCTCTTAATGAGAAGCAATCCTCAAAAAAAGTTGAACAAACTAATAATCCATATAACGCTGATAAATTGAATGGGTTAGTAAATGTTATAGCTCTAACTAATGCATTTATGAACCAATCGGTATTTGATCCAATTTCTTTTCTATACCATTCTTCAAAATTCATAGAAATTATTTTTTGATCTGGTTTATTAAAAATATCGATTGTGTTTTGTTTTAAAAAACTAATAAACTTTATTAATTCTTTATTTTCAATTTCAGAAAATGAATTTGAATTACCATGTTTTAATTTTAACATTTGATTGTTATGAAGAATGGTGAAATTATCTAAATTGATTTTAACAAGTTCATTTCCTAGTTTTAACTCTTTGATAAGATTATATACATTATAGTCTTCACGACAAAAAAATTGCGCTCCAACTTCGATAGCACTGTTTGATAGAGGTATGCTTTTTATTCTGCCGTTTAAATTATCTTCCTTTTCAAATATAATATTGTTATTTTTTTTTGAATGATAACAGAATGAAGCTGCGGTTATTCCACCACCTAAAATATAGTTTTTATTGTTCATTTTGATTCCAGCATTGTTATACGTAAAACTTTGTTAAACTTTTTTACAAGTGTTTTTTAAAAAAGGAAGAGCTCAGGAGGACAAAAAATTATTGTTCCTGACCTTTACATTTTTCCCTTCCACTTCCCTCCATCATATGTGATTTCTTTCACGTTTGTTTTTGATATAAATCCACAATCAAGAAATGAACCGTTAATGATCCGACCAATAATGATTCCTTTGTTGTTAACACGGAGTGCTTCAAAGTGTTCTTTTACTCCATCAGTGTATGTTACGGTTGGATTACTCATAATTGTATTCATCCTTCATATCACAAAATCTTCTTTTTTTTATCTGTTAAAGACGGCTATGGTAGCAACAATCTTTTTTAATGTCACTGGTTGAGTTGAATCCTATTTGTATCAACGATGAGTCTCATCCTGAAAACCTTTTTAGAAGACCTTTTTTGATTTTTTTATCAAGTTTGTCTATGTCCGCCTCTGTAAACTCACTTTTTTCAACAAGTTTTTCCATAAGTTGAATTTTTTTTGCCTGAGCTGGGATTGCTCTACGAGCGATTTCACTCCAGTTTATTTCATTATGTTTCTTTACAAATTTATGCAATTCACTCGGCAGAGATAATGTTATATTGGGCATTATGTATCACTGTATGTGTATTATGTGCATTCACATTTACATATTTTTCTTTTAGGATGCCGAAATGAAAATATTTCTTCAATTGCATTAGAAAATAGCTTCCAATGAAGATAAATAAACCTTAAAAATAGTGAGGATAATCATTTTTATAAGAAAAAAAATAAAATCATTAGTTGTTTTAAAAAACAGAAATAATTACGTAACTTTTATTCATTTCTTTCTTCTATAAATTCTTCAATGACATCAATAAATTTGTAAAAATCATCAAGATTTTCCTTTATAACACTGTATGCTATTTTATCGTCTGTATATGCGTATCTATGAACTAAAATATTTCTAAAACCTTTCATATTTTTTAATTCATTTGTCATCTCATCTGATAAAATACATTTTTTGTTCAAATTGTCTAAAATACTTTCATCACTCTCTGGAATTGCAAGATCTAAATCCGTGTTAATAATCGCACAGATATCTATGATATTTTCTATTGATGATTCAATTCTTTTATAAATCCCATCTTTAATCAATCCAAGTGTTGAAAATTCATCAAAATTTTCAGGAAGATGTTCCTTGATTATTTTGAGGTTTTCCTCAATCTCTTTTATCTTGGTTTGGATGATGTCAGTTCTCATGTTATAACTCCTTTCTTTATGTAATCATAGAATCTTTTTTTGAAATCATCAAATTCTCTGTATGTTTTCCGGCTTATATCATGAATCAATCGTTTATCTGAAGTATACAATAGGTTTCCTTTGATCACATCTTTTTTTATGTAAAGTGGAAGATCCTGAAATATTTGGATATCATAATGATCATCAACTCGACCTAAAATTTTCATTCTGAACTTGAATCTTTGTTCTTTTCCTGCATCATAGTACACCGCAATATCAGCATCTGACATGGGCGTTTGGTTATTCGTTGATTGAGATCCATAAAGGATGATGAACTTTACATTCTCCCCTCCGAATTTTTTGATTTTCTCAACTACTTCATCAGTTTCTTCCATCCAACCTTTATATAATCCTCATCTCTTATTTAAAACCAACTAGATATTCTTTCTTTTATTGATGAAAAAGTGTTGTATGAAGAATAATAGCAGCAGATTTAAAGAAAAATAAATCTCACATTGTATCAGCTTTTTTTGACTGACTATACAATGCAACCATCATGTAGGCTTCATCAAAGAAAAGAAAGGCAACAAAAAAATAAAGCGGGTACCCAGCAACGATGAAAAGATAGATGAGAGCTACTTTCATAAAATGTCTCCGGCCAAAAAAATATTTGAAGAATTGAAAACCAAATGAATGATTATGAGAAAATTCACTATTATAACTAATTACATCATTTCCGATTTCATCAAGAACGCCTGCAGCTGCAAGAAAAAAAAGTGGCATAAAATAAATGACAACACCATCAAAAAGATACCATAAAATGACGTAAAAAATGATGATGCTACCTAAACCTATTGCGTGAGCGACATTATCAATCTTTCCTTTAATTAAAACTCCAAGGATGACTGCAAGAAGAATGGTTGCAGCCATGGGATGAAGAATCATGGTAAACGCCCAAAGTACTCCGATGAACGGAGCAATTATGACTGCTTTATTTTTGTTGAATACTTCTTCATCAAAAGCAGCATCAACATATTTAATGCCAGCACCTAACACGGGAAACAATAAGAATAATAAATAAGTAAAATTCCCTATGTTAAGAATCAATTCTTGTATGCACACCACCCTATTGTCTAATAAATAAGCTCGTTAATATTTAATGATTAAACTATTCATCTCAGTATAATTTTAACCATTATAAATATTATCTATTTTTTTTCGAATTATGGTTGAACCGGTTAATCCTTCACAATTTTCTTTTGTGCTAAGATTGATTTTATTTTATATTCAAATCGATCAAAACTGGGTCTTTTTCCTTGTTTTACTTCACTGATATAGCGAATGGTTAGATAGGAATAATCAAAGATGATCATGGCAAAAAAGAACTGAAGAGGTATCATTCCAATTACTGAAAGGAAAAGCACAGCGATTTTTAATAACCATCGGTGATCGAAAAAATAAACAAAAAAACGAGATATGGGATTGTTTTTTACTTTATCATATGAGTCTCCCACGCAATCATTTCCTAGTTCATCGAGCAATGCTGCAGCTGCAAGAAAAATGAGTGGAATAATGAGTAGTTCAATGCCCAAGATGAGGATAACAGGTATGATGATGATTACTCCTGAGAAATGAGCGATATTATCAATTTTTCCTTTTAAGATAACACCGAGTAAAATGGAAAGTAGAATGGTGGCGGAAAATGGGTTTATAAACATAGTATAAGCCCATAATCCGCCTAGGAAAGGAGCCAAGAGCAAGGCTAGTTTCTTACTAAATGTTTTTTCATCATATGCAGCATCGATAAATTTGATGCCTGCACCAAGAATGGAGTAGGATAAGAGGAAAAAATACATGGTTACTCTCTTAACCCCCGTGATGGTGGTTTACGAACTAAATCGCTTGGAATTTTATCCACCTTCTTCATACCCCAAAAAAGTAAAGTGAATAAACGTACAT
>Ga0209925_1001293_pt1 | contig 12656 bp, 11 predicted proteins | sample SalPonR2_A_D1_MG_FD_185702 | JGI IMG/M metagenome (GOLD analysis project Ga0209925, IMG submission 185702) | Salt pond soil microbial communities from South San Francisco under conditions of wetland restoration - Salt Pond MetaG R2_A_D1_MG... ...
ACAGTGACTCTTTTTGTATGTATATTATTTTTACGGTAATCTTATTTGGTAAAGGATGCGTAAAACAAATATTTATATACTCCCCTAATAATTCAGCTAAATTTATTTGAATAATTATCAAATTTTAAATGCCTCTCATAATCAGGGCCTCGAATAAATGGTCCTAAAATCCATCATTATTCATTTATCAATTAATAAATTCCATATTCAACCCGCTTATAAATTCATTGATTTTGTTCACCGTATGTTTTAACAGATGCTGTTCTGCAGAAGTAAGGGAACTTAAATCGAGCATATTATCGGGAGGCTCGTGGTTCATTATGGCTCTGGCCTGAATTTCGAGGCGCTTAAACATCAGAAAATTATAAATGTACTGTACCTCTTTGGTGTCCAGATTGCATTCCGTATCAGCTGCTAATTGGGCTAATCGGGAAAGGGTGTTTGTAGCATTTACTTTGTAATACAATGCGTAAATTCTAATACCGCTAACAAGTGGGAATATAATTTTTTTCAAATCAATGGTTTCACTTTCCAGGGAAGGTTTAAATCGGTTGAGCGATTCAACCATATGGTAAAAGAATAATCCATTCTGTAGTGTGAGTTTTTGGAGATGGGTTTTAAGGTTCTGGGTTAAATCCGGATTTCCATAAACGCACCTGAAATCGAAGAAAATACTGCTATCCAATACATTTTGAGGTTCGGGCGATTGGGTCCATTTTGTAAAATATTGTTTCCACACTGACAATGGTTGGCACCATTGAGGGTTAACAGCCATGATTTCGCCGGGGCAACGGTTGTATCCAATAATATGAAGATCATCATTTACTTTACTGGCAAACCGGTGAAAATATTCTTTGGCAGATTCAACATCTTCGCAATCTTCAAATATGATAGCATTGTCTTGATCTGTATAAAGTGTTTCTTCCATTCTTCCCTGGCTACCCATTACCATAAAGCAGAAATCTACAGGTGGTTTACCCATCGATTCAAGAGTGAGCTCAATGACACGTTGATGGATTGCATCTGCAATAGATGTATTCACATGGGTTATATTTGATGGCTTACTGCCACTTTGTAGCAAGGCATCTATCAAAACAGGTATTCGTTTATGCAGGTGTGCCAGATTATCAACGGTTTCGGATGCATAAACATCTTTAACAAGGTATCCTACACTATGTTGCTGGAAATCGAGTAATTGATTTTTACCTACTACACCAATCGGTTCATTGTTTCTACCTATTACAAGTAAGTGAGATACTTCATGGCGCCAGGTTTTAATAACTGCTTCAAAAAGGGGAGCGTTAGATTCAATAGATACTACCGGGGCTGTCATGATATCTGTTACAGGCGATGTGATTTTCAGGTTCTCAGCTACCAGGCGCTTTTGAATATCAGCCTGATTGAGAACCCCAACAATTCTTTCACTGGCAGTGATAAAAATAACTTGCTGGTTGTATTTTTTCATTACGGAGGCAGCCTCCATCACTTTAGATTCAATGCTAATTGTTAAATGTGGCTTTACATATCCTGATATGGGCTGACTCATTAGCAACAATGGTGTTTGTAATTCTTGAGCCAGGTCGTGCGACTCACGGCCCATTTGCTTATCAGTCGTTACATCTTTCACAATAACGATAAACCCATCTACTCCTGCATAATCCACTTTAGAAACAGAAAGCACCACATCTTTTGAGGCATGTTTCCCGGATATTATTTGCGTTTCAATGCTATAGGACTTGTCAGCGTCAGGCAGAGATGCCTGGATATCTTTCCATTTAACATTGAATAAATCATCGAATTGCAGTTGAGCATTGTCATTGTCTGTTTTCCCAATTAACTTTTTAAATTTAAAATTGTGATAAATGATACGGTTCCCAACAATCATCAATGTACCGTCGTTTGATGCTTCTACTAATGACTTGTATTTTTTTCGTGACAAACGTAAATTTTGTTCCGCTGATCGTCTCTTGTATTCAATTTTCAGGCTCTGCCTGATCACATAAATCCATGTAAGGATGAGAAGAAGAACAATCCCGGCAGAGATCAAAAACAACCGTTTTTTCAATTGTGCAATTTCTGCTTTCACATCTTCAAGGTAAATACCTGTTCCGATAATCCATTCCCAGGGTTCAAAACCTTTTACATAGGAAAGTTTGGGCACTGTGCGGGTAGTATCGTCTTTCCATTGCCAGTAGTAGTTTATAAATCCTTCTCCATTTTCTTGCACGATATCAACAGCTTCAACAAAAAGCTTATTGCCATGTGAATCTTTGTAATCAGACAGGTTTTGTTGTATTAATTCCGGCCGGTAAGGATGCATAATCATTATAGGCTCCCGGTTGATAATCCAAAAATAGTCTTTGTTTGTTTTCCCGTAACGCATCTGTTCAATCTGATGGGCTGCTTTTTTCTGAGCTTCTGAAATTGTGATAAGGCTGTCGGTGTAATTTTGATGATATTCTTTTAGTACACTCCATGCTGACTGAGTTAGCTCTTTAATGGTTTCCTTTTTGGCTTTCATCAGATTTTTTTCAAACTGCGGAATGATAATAACAAAATAGGTAATTATGAAAAATATAATAGCCAGCATTGATGGTAATACAATGCTGATAAAAAATTTGTAGAGACTTTTATGAGGCATTTGCTGACAATTTGGTCATAGGATAAAATTATTGAATTCTTCCATGAAGTCAAAAAATAATCTTGTTAAAATACTAAATACCCTGTAAATAGATTATAACCCGGCTTTAAATTCTTACTGCCTTAACCGTTTCCTGCCTTGTATCATAAATACAAAAACCACTTTTACCGAGTGCTCTGGTAATTGGGGGTATTAGAACAGAATCATGAGGGCGTAGTTTGTATTTACGGGCAAAACCTTTTAATAAAACTTTTGAATTACTGATAATCAAGAGTCCGGGAGGGTGACGATGCCCTGAAAAGCTGAACCTGGCACCTTTCTCATGCATAAACTGTTTATGCTGATCATAATCTTCAGGATCAAAGTAGAATTCTTTTTCTGAGCCAGTTAGATTAGGGAATATAAAATGTGTGAAAAGTACTGGAGTATGCTCAAAATTAGCCAACACATATTCAGGCAAATTTTTAATGAGATTTTGTTCTTCTTTTGTATAAAGAGCACTTAATTCTTCATGTTCGTATAGCCATACTTGTTCATTTGATATAGCAGCCCGTTCATAATAATCTAGTTCATACCAGTTTTGCGGATATTTAAAATTACTAATTACCGGTGTACATTTTGCACCATACAAATCGTGGTTACCCGATATAATAATTGAGCAGTTTTTCCTGACTAATTCAAGGCATTTACCGGCATTGCGTGAATCAAAGTAATGGTAATGCGGTACGGTAAATCCCGAAATATCCCCAAGGCAAACCACCCGGTCGCATTTTAGCCGCTCAATTTTTTTCAATGCCAGTTGCAGGTTAATAAGGTCCTCGTGAATATCAGATATAATGGCTATACGCATTTACTCTTCGTCCTTTTCTGGTGGAAACAATTTTTGTATAAAGTTACGTTTTTCAATGGGTTTGCCCAACAAAATATTTCGGTTATTGGTAGCCGCCAGATTTCTGTCCCACAATTCAAGTGCCTCTTCGTATAAGGCGATTGCCTCAAGGTATTTTTCTTCATGCCGAAATATTATACCAAGATTAGTAAGTGCGACCGATAAACGGCGTTTATTCTCAACCTGTGCATCCTGAATCTCTTTAATTCTGTTTTCCATGTACTTGTTCGCCTTATCCTGATTACTCTCATTCAATCCAATAAAAAAATTCGGTTGAATTAATTCGCGTATGGCTGCTTCATCTTTTTTCTCATAAGTTTTTAACCAGTTTTCATAAATGGTTATGGCTTTTTCTAAATGATATTTGCTTCGTATTAGTAAGGAATCTTTAGATAATAATTTTACTCCATCGAGACTCACAGGTTTTCCACTGTTATTAATCGCCAGGCTTAAATAAGCAGCACCACGGTTATTTTCCAGTACAGCTATTTCATAGGATTTCTGGTAATGTGTGAATTTTTTGTAAATATTTTCAACAGAATCCAGTAAGTGAAATACAGCAGGATAATTATTATTAGCAGCATAGTCGTCATATTTTTTATATAGCTCACGAGCTTTTATCACCCTTGGATCTACCTTTTTATTTTGCGACTCGTAATATAACGAGGCTATACCTAAAACGATAAGTACAAGAGCACTCATTGTGATAATGAGTACTCTTTTAGAATGTTTTATCATAAGAATATTAAGTATGTACTTTTTCAACCAGGAACTTACGAATTTCAAGTGGTGTATTGCTTGTTAGTTTGGACACAACAATGTTAGTAAGAATTGACAATGGTGCCCCAATCCATGCAAAATACCAGGCCTGCAAGTAATAGCTGATAAAATCATAGAAAGGCAGTGCCACACCCTGCTTCCCTGCAATAAAATACGTAATGGCAACCAGTGAGATGAAGCCACCCATTATCAAACCAGCTATTGCACCCTGACGATTTGATCCGCTCCACCAGATACCTAATAAGAAAAGAGGGAAAATGGTACAGCCTGCCAGAGAGAAAGCCACTGCAACAAGTTCACCAATCAGGCCAAGTTCCAGTATAGCTATTAAAATAACGATTATTGCCATTAAAACGGTTCCAAGCCTGGCCATAATTAATTGCAAACGTGGAGAAGCTTTTGGGTTGATTACTTTAACATACAAATCGTGACTAAAAGCTGATGCCCCTGCAACCAAAAGGCCTGACACTGTGGAAAAGGCAGCTGATACACCACCGGCTGCCAATAACCCGACAATCAATGGATGGACATTTCCCAGCTGTGCTGTGTAAACTACAATGGCATCTTTGGCCAGTTTTCCAACCTCCGGATGAGCCGAAAGTATTTTTCCCAGTGTAGAGTATACCGGTGCACTCCAATACAGCACACAAATAAAGAACAAACCCCAAACGACTGACCAACGGGCATCGCTTGCATTGGGAACAATATAAAAACGCTGAAGCACATGTGGTAATCCTGCTGTACCTATCATAAGTGAGAAAGCAATGGCTATCCACTGAAAGAATGTTTTACCGGTAGCCGGGTCCCATGGCATGGCATACTCCGGCGATGGTACAATGGCATAATCATGTCCTAGAGAATTCATCATTCCTGCAATTTCATTTACCGGAACACCTTGAACAACATCAGTAACTGCTGCTCCATATCCAATTTGTGGCAGTATCCAGAAATAATCAAATTTAAATGTGAGAATAAACAATGGAATAAGGAATGATATAATGATGATCACGTACTGTATCTGCATGTTTTTTGTTACCCCAAGCATTCCGGAAATAAGGGTGTACGCAAGCACTACTGATCCACCTATCACAACTGCCCATATGTAATTGAGCCCCATAATCCATTTAAACATCAAGCCAATGCCGACAAACTGCCCTACACAATATGAAATGGATATTAAGATGGCAATAATTGCACCAACTGCTCGCATGGTTTGTGAATAATAACGGTCACCAATAAAATCAGCAGCTGTATATTTTCCATATTTACGAATCTGGCCGGCCATAAGTACTAACAGAAGTACATAGCCGCCTGTCCAGCCTACAACATAAGCCAATCCGTGATAACCTGATCCATACATAAGTGCAGCCATGCCCAGGAATGAAGCAGCGCTCATCCAGTTAGAAGCAATGGCCATACCTGATCCTACCCTGGATATTTTTCTCCCTGCAGCATAATAGTCTGTTGTATCTTTGGCGCGGAAAACAATACCTACCAGCACAAATAAGCAAAGTATGATAATAAGAATAATTGAAGGTCCGATTTTAAAGCTCCCCTGGAGCTCTGTAGCACCCACCGATGCTTGTGCAATTGTGGGTATTAACAGTATTAGTAATGGAATGATAATTTTTTTTATGCTTTTCATATTGCAAGTCATTATTCGTATATATGAAGTTTTTTATTGATTTTATCGGTAGTGAAACTATAAAACCAGCAAATACCAATGAACATAATAAGTAAGAATACCGCTGTATAGAAATAATGAAACGGAAATCCTAAAAAGATGGTATCTGTCAGTACAGAACGGTTATGAGTTGTATACAATGGTAAAGCCTTTTCTATTATCTCTTTATTCTCTTCTGTTAACTCATCGGCCATTTCTGAGCGAAGTTCCATTGGTAATAGTCTGGTCAGAAGTTCGTTAGGATGCAATTCCAACGGTACAATCGCTAATGCTGTCAAATTGTTTTTTGCAGTACCATAGCTTTCCTCACCTAACACTTCAATGTCTGCAGCTATTTTTTCAAAAGAAATCAGTGCATTCATAATTGCTGTTTTTTGTGCTGAATCGGCCAGTTGCATAGTAGCCCAGGTAATACCGTTATCAAATGCTTTGCGGTGTTCAGGTTCAATAAAAACCTTGCCCGCAACCTGGAGTACACTTCTTGCAAATACCTGTAGTTCAGTGTCTGTAGCCTGTCCTGATTTTACCTGGCTCCATACATCATTGAATTCGGTAAGTACAGGTTCAGGGGTTGATTTTTCAAGCACTTTCAAAAGAATTTGAAAACCGAACACTCCAAATCCCCAGATGACTAACAGCACAAGGACCTTGTTTCGATTTTTTTTAGCTCTTTCTGTTGTTGGCCTGAAAAAACTGATGTGAAATTGATTGTTTTCGTCCATAATGAATAACTTTTTTATTTTGATTAGATAAATATAAATTATTTCATTTACAAAAACATACTTTAGAAGAACCATTCCACCTATGAGCATATATAGATATTTAAAGTAACAATACTGGTTAAATAAGAATTTATTAAGATGGATAAGGTGCCAGAATAAAAAAGGTTTAGCAATTAATTCTGATTGAATAGATTTAGGTATTTATTTTTGATGTTCGGGTTCTAATATAATTAAATAGGCTATTTTAGTTTTATGTTAGGAAAAACTTAATACAGAATTTGAATCTATAAGCATAAAATCTATAGTTTTTGTATAAAAAAATTATCCGGGAAATTAATATAGATTTAGCTGCATGACTTAACTATTTGTCCAGTGTACAGTCGCAATTCCAACTTTATGAAAAACCAAATTTAGAAAAAGAATTAAAACATATTTAAACTTATCAAAATGATAAAAATGACCACTAAACAATTCAAGAAATACGATCCTAAAGGATAGCTTTCGGGGCTGGTTCTATCCCAGGTTGAAAATCCAAATCAGCGAAGCTGCATTGGGATGGGCCCACTTAAATAGAAAAGAGTCGCTGGAAACAGTGACTCTTTTTGTATTTATATTATGACCGCGAATAATTTATCTGAAAAATTTCTACAACTAACGAAAAAATCACTATCATCAATGAATTCGCAAAAAAAGGACTTAAAGATTTATTTAAGCTAAAAAAGAGGCTATAATAGCGGGGATTAGAGCCAATAAATTCCCTCCCATATGAGCAATGATAGCATAGGCATTATTATTATATTTTTCCTGATAATAACCGGCTACCAGGCCTAAAACGGTTGTTGCTGTTACAACACGAACTAAAAATAATGTTCGGGCACCGCTTTGAATAAGCACCAAATGCCCCAAACCAAATAAAACTGCGGCAATAATGACCGGTAAGCTGATTTTTCTTTTAAAAAGCTTTATCCCTTTATTTTGAAATGGTTTCAACAAGTTCATCAGTAACCCCCTGAATAGAAGCTCTTCTGCAATACTGGCATAAATAAACATAAAAACAAATACCTGCAAGGCGTCCATCTTCTGCAGGGCAGGATGCGATTCTGCTACTTCTCCCGAAGCTATCATTGTTATTATTCCAAACAGAGAATTCACCAAAAAGAATCCCAGGAAACCAAACAAAACAGGTTTAAAAATCCTTGATAATTTGGGCCGGGCAATCCGATATTGCACTTCTTTCCACAATACTCCTATTGTGATTAAACTTAATATAAGCATTAGTGTATGGGTAACAAAAGAACCGGGAATAAAATCATTTTGTATGTTTATTCTGCTGCCCAGAACATTCGAGAAATAAAAAATGATGGCTGTAACGATTAAGCCTACAAGTAGTTGAATATTCTTTTTCATATGATTAGCTATTTAGGTCGTTTCGACCATTTAAAGAATGTTATTAAAATCAATGTAGTTCCTGCTCCAAAGCAAAGGCCCGAGAAAAACCCAATGAGTTCCTGATCTATATCCGTATTTGACCCTTTTAGTAAAATTTGTATAATTACACCTGAAATAATGAGTAGAGTAGAAACAAAAATTGATATTCTCTTATCCATAGTATGAAAGTTTGGTTTATAACTTCTAAAGTACTATAATTATCAAAGATATCAATAAAAAAATCCTGACGATTAATGTCAGGATTTTTGCTGTCCGACCAGGGCTCGAACCTGGACTCTTTTGGACCAAAACCAAACGTGTTGCCAATTACACCATCGGACAAGTGATTGAGTGTGCAAATTTATAAAAAAAAAATTGTTTGCAAATATTTTTGACATTTTTTTTAAAAAAAGAATGACCTGTATTCAGGAGCCATGGCACAAACTGTTGGTGCCACGGCTTATTAATGATGTTTATTTTTCTTTTTTATACTCAGCCAGTCCGTCTTCAGTCATCATCCAATATTTATTTCCCATTTCATGGGTAGGGAAATATTCTTCTTTATTTATATAATCCAGCTGCTCTATCAGGCTCTCATCCAGGTAAACAATATAACCTACAGGTATACGAACGGTAATATCTACTTCAGGGAAGGTCCATCGGTTTTCGCCTGCTAAAGGGAAAACCGGATCAAACCATATTAAAGAATCTTCCTGGGCACAATGGTAGGTTATTAATTCTGTATTTGCCATCGCTTTTGCCCTGCTTTTCCCACGTCCTTCTTTAATAATATCAATTTCGAATTGCCCCGAATGGCTCTGTATAATATCAATATCAGGATAAGCATAAACAAGTTTTTCATCCTTTTGATCATAGAGAACCATAAATTCATTGTCGAAAATATAAAAAGTTGATTTTTTTACCGTAAGATCCTTTTTGGCTTTGAGGTAAAGCGTTTTATTTGCCGGAGAATCAATCTCTAGTTGTTCTTCATCTTTTACAGAAAGGGCATAATTTCGTACCTGCGAACCTCCCAATACAATCAGGATGATGATACTGATAATCCATGCGGTAAAACCTACTGCAGCAAAAGCTTTATCCCTGGGCCTGATACCTAATAAAAGTTTAAACCCTCCATAAACAAGAGCAAATAGTGGGATAAATACAACCAAAACAGCGCTTATGGCTAAAATCCATGCGGTATTTGGATCGGTAAATGAATGGATAATGTCAGGTATAATTACCTGGTTATCGATAATAAAATTGTTCCAGGGCATAAAAGGTTCTCCGATTATCAATGTACCTGTCAGCCCGATAAGGAAACCAACTCCGGCAACAATCATCACAAAACCTAATACCACCGCGAAGAGTTTAAGGATAAATTTGAGAATAGCCCCTATTGCAGAAAACAAACCATCAAAGAAATGGCGGGTGCGATCATAATCCCTGGTATCTTTTATATTCTTAAAATTATCTTTTACGGTTTCATACTCTTTACGAACATTTTTTTCGATATCGGATATTTTAAAGCTCTCTCCGCGCATTTCAATTTTTTGAGCAGTTGAATGAGCTGCCGGAAGTAATGCCCATAAAACAATATAGATAATAGCAATTACGCCATAAGCAAATAGTAAAATTAAAAATAATAACCTGATAATAAGAGGATCGATATTCAGGTACGTAGCAATACCGGAACAAACACCCCCTAAAATACGATTGTCGGGATCACGATACAATCTTTTTGAAGCTTTAAAATGTTCTTCCTGCTTTTCCTCCGATTCATCGGCAATATCTTCGGGACGCCCCATTATATCGACAATCTCTTCAATATCTTCTTTCGTTATTACCTGTTTTTGTTCCGATGTTTTACTTTGTAATATTTCTGCAATACGGTTTTCAATATCGGTAATAATCTCTTTCCCCTCGTCGGTTGATGCAAACCGATTATTTATAGATGTCAGGTAGTTCTGAAGGACCTGATAAGCATCTTCATCGAGATGAAAAATAATTCCGCCTATATTTATTTTAACTGTTTTTTTCATTTTTTCCCAATTTTATTGATTATTTATCGAATGAACTGCTTCAACAAGTTCAGCCCACGATTTTTTCAATTCTTCAAGGTAAGTTTTTCCTTTATCGGTTAGCGTGTAATATTTCCGTGGAGGGCCTTGGGTAGATTCTTCCCATCGATAGCTCAACAATCCGGCATTTTTTTGCCGGGTAAGCAGCGGGTATAGAGTTCCTTCAACGACAATCATCCTGGCTTCTTTTAATGCTTTGATAATGTCGGAGGCGTAATAATCCTGTTTCGACAGGATGGAAAGAATACAGAATTCCAGTACGCCTTTTTTCATCTGTGCTTTTGTATTTTCAAGGTTCATTGCTTTACGTTTTAATTTTAAACTCCTGTTTAATGATTAAAAAAATTAGAACTTCATATTTTTTCTAACATTTTCGAATTCTTCGCGAACAGCCTTTTTTATATTTTCCACGGTAATCGGTTCTCCTCGCATTTCCAGCTTTTGAGCCGTAGTAGTTGCTTCCGGTATTGCAATCCACAGAATGATATAAATGATTAAGCCCGACCCCATGCCGAAAAAGATTAAAATAAATATAATCCTGAACACAATCGGGTCTATATTGAAATAGGCTCCCAATCCGCCGCAAACACCTCCCAGAAACCGGCTGTCCGGATCACGGTAAAGCCTTTTGGTTGCATGGTAGGTTGTGCTTTTCTTTTTGGATTGCTCGGTTGTCGGTTCTTCTTCTATAAAATCTTCGGGCTGTCCAAGGATCTCAATTACTTTCGAAACATCATCTTTCATAATAACATCCCGTTTACCATCTAAAAATTCAGTAAAAAGCTCAGCCAGGCGAGTTTCAATATCGGTCATAATATCTTTCCGTTCATCTTCGCTGGCAAATTGTTTTTCTATAGCAATTAAGTAGGTATTTAGCATTTCATAAGCATCATCATCGATATGAAATACCAGACCTCCTAAGTTAACTGTAATTGTTGTTTTCATTATTTTTATTTTTTATAGTACTATACAATACAAATAAAACTATAATGCAAAGATATATAAAAATATTAGTACCATGCAATACATAGTATTTATTTTTTTATATACTCAACCCTAATCATCTATAAATCAGTAATAAAAATTTTTATTACCTTTGATGAAAAATTTGCGTTTATGAAAAAACAGGGAGCTTTATTGAAAATGAAGACGGTATTAAATAACCCCGTTGAATATTTTTTAGTCTTAGGCGATGAGCAAATTGCCATGAATGATTTAATAAACCAGGATATAACCCTTCATTTTTCAGGTGAAGTCCATTGTGTCCGTTGTGGTCGGTTAACCAAAAAGTCCTTTCATCAGGGGTTTTGTTATCCTTGCTATCGTACAGCTCCCGAAACTGATGAATGTATTTTAAAACCGGAGTTATGCCAGGCACAAGAGGGAATTTCGAGAGATATGGAATGGTCTAAAAATCATTGTTTGCAGGACCATTATGTATATCTGGCCGTTTCGAGCGGACTAAAAGTGGGTGTAACCCGGCACACACAAATTCCTACCCGGTGGATTGATCAGGGAGCCAGTTATGCCATCAAAATTGCGAAAACCCCCAATCGATATACGGCTGGTTTGTTGGAGGTGGATTTAAAAAGACATTTTGCCGATAAAACCAATTGGCGGAATATGTTAAGCAATAGAATCGATACACATATTGATCTTTTGGAACAAAAAAGAAAAGCAAAGGATTCTGTAAAAAAAGAATTCGCAGATTATTTTATCGATGACGATGAAATTGTTGTAATTAATTATCCCGTGAAAGCATATCCTGCAAAAGTTAAATCTTTGACGTTTGATAAAGAGAACCAGATTGCAGGAAAGCTTATCGGAATAAAAGGTCAATATTTAATTTTTGACCAGGGACAGGTTTTAAATATACGAAAACACAATGGGTATGAAGTTGAATTAATTACTTAATAAACATTTAAGAGTTGGGACTATCTTTAAAAAGCAACTATGTATTTAAATTTTTTGTAATATTTGATAAAACAGGAAAATAAATAGATAACTGATAAATTCTAAGTGATTATCGGATAGGTTTTTAAAAAATAAATGTTTAGGGCATAGAATTTATTAACTATAAAATACAATAAATCAATCTGTTATAAATTTGAAGTTTATGTAATTTCTTTATCATTTTATTTTAAGAAATTTGCTTTTATCTTTATACATACTTAACTAAATTCTATTATACTATGAAAAAAGAAACTATTCAATCGATTACTTTTATTTTAGCGGGTTCATTGCTCCAGATGTTTAATGGTGTAGGTACTAGCTGGGCAGCAACTCTTGCTGCCATTTTTGGTATTATACTATTTTTTATGGGATTAAAAAAATTAAAAGATGGCCTGGACGAAATGGGTCAGGCTGCAGTTGGCCTGCTTAATATTGCAATTATTATTGGAATTATAGGTTTGATTATAGATCTGATCCC
>Ga0209925_1001294_pt1 | contig 12656 bp, 11 predicted proteins | sample SalPonR2_A_D1_MG_FD_185702 | JGI IMG/M metagenome (GOLD analysis project Ga0209925, IMG submission 185702) | Salt pond soil microbial communities from South San Francisco under conditions of wetland restoration - Salt Pond MetaG R2_A_D1_MG... ...
GAAGCTCCTCCTCTACCGCTCCCGCGAAGACTTTTTGTACAACCCTGTTGGGGTAATGGTCAAGAAGGATATCCCCCTCTGCGACAATCTGCGGTGTTCGGAGGTGACGTGCAAGCCCTATAAGGGCTACGGGGACCTCTACCACTTCACCCTGGAGGAAATGCTGGACTACGGCCCCTCCCTGGTCGCCAAGTTCGCCTCCAGGCGCGCCAAGAGCGTCCGGGAGCTCCGTGCCGTCATTGTAGCCTACATCATTGCGGAGCGGAAGAAGCGGCTCCGGGCAAGGCGACGATCGCCCGGCAGTCCGCGAGTCTATAGTAGCTCTCCCTACGCGCAGGGAGGGGACTACCGACAACATCAACGCTCTCCCACAGTCGGACGGACGGGTCCTCGAACGGCGAGTCCCAAGGCGGGAAGCGAAGCTTCAGGTGCCTCGGGTGCGGGAGGCTTGGATAAGTACGCGAAGTGGGGCCAGATTAGTTGAAAGAAGGGCCGGGACAAAGGCTCTTAAGAGGGCAGGAGAGGGGGCGTGTAAGCTCCAAATTTGAGTGACGACAGCAAGGAAATCATTACAAGCGTTCATTTTAGGATCATAGAAAAATCTTGAAGACAAAGAAACTCCTCTACATTGTCAATAAAGCCATTGCGAAAAGAGGTCGAGAAGCGCGTATTAGAGGGACCCCTGAAAGGCTGTATCAGGAACGCATGTCCTCACGCTTGCGACAAGATTTCATGTATAGTAGCGGACCAATACAACGACCATCAAACAGAAGATAGAATGCATTTGAGGGAAGTCGAGATCGTGAGAGGTTCGACGAACACACCGACAGACTAGATTGTCCATGTATTTTTTTCGCGTGAATGAAGAGACAGACATTGAGAGCTTCTGGTCTGGTCGGTTTTTGTTGCAGATTTTTTTCAAACAAAGAAAGTAGATACGAATGTACATATATGTGTGTGTACACTTTTTCTTTTATAAAAATCCTCGAGAATACTTCTGCGCGGTAGTGCGAAACATCAGTAGACTCCGGAGGAGTACTCAAAGCCGCACGCAAAGCCCTCCATATAGCCGACCCTCTTTCTTCTGGGCGATCTCATATAATATTGACATAGCATACATACAGACTATGCTCTTGAAAATTCATCGGTCTCAAGGGAAACACGACGACAACGAAACATATGTATATTTGTCTCAATGCTCGATTGTATTCCCTATATCACCTCTTGCAGCAAAAATAGAGCCAGTTTTTGATATATATATATCACCCCATTTATGTACTTTTCGTTAACCCTCATGTCCCTGATGCATGTATCGCGGGTTGCCCCTCTATGAGTTACATACAGTAAAGTCCTTTTCTCAGCGTTGCATGACCCCCCCACGAAGCACTCGGGAGCTCTGTCTTCACGACCTATCTCCTTCCTGACTTCTCAATCACTATCTCTCCAATACGGCTTTCGCTTGCATATTCAACGCTTTCGGCCGCGCTATACCGTTCGTGTCCTGCTGTTTCTTCCTCCATCTCTGTAGGCTCCACTAGGTCCGATTCATTCACTCAGGCGTTGGTCTTGAACTTCTCGATGCCGAGCTCGTTGATCACGCAGATGTGCAGCATGTCTCGAAAGGCTTCGTTGTAGTCCAGGGAGTAGCCCACCACGAAGAGGTCCGGGATGTCGAAGGCCACGTAGTCCGCCTTGAACCCGCACGACCGGTGCGTCCTCTTCTCCATCAGGGCCGCCACCCGAACACTGGCCGGGGCCGCATTTTTTTCAATGTACGGCACCAGCTGCGACATGGTCAGCCCCGAGTCAATCAAGTCCTCCACGAGCAACAAGTGTCTGCCCCTCAAGTTTTTCATGTCCGTGCCCGTGATTTGCACCTTGCCAGTGCTTTCAGTGCCCTCGTACGACTTCACCCGCACAAAGTCGAACGAGAATTGAAACTTTGCCGTGTTTGTCCGCCGATGCGACGAGAGATTGATCAAGGCGGTTTGAAGCTCCCAGAAAAAGGAGGAGCCGCCCTTGAGGACACAGAGGAGGTGCAAGGTCTTGTCGGCGTATTCCTGATTGATGTCGAAGGCAAGCTTATGAACTCGATCTTGTATCAGTCCATGGGGAATGAGAACGTGCGATACGGCGTCCTGGTATTGCGGCGGGATGAGGAAGGAGGATACAGGTAAGAAGGGAGCATCCGAGCTCTCGCCCTCCCCCTCGTCCGGGATGCGGATGATGCCCGTTCGCCGAGTGCTGACAATGGGCGAAGAATTATCAGAAATGGCGTGGGCCGAAGTGCCTGCGCTCGGATTGCCGCTCTTAGTGACGCCAACGGCGTCTTTGCCGCTCATTTCCGAGGAACACACGCGACGGGACACTATGGGGGCAAGAAAAAAGGGAGAGGGGGGGAGCGATGTGAAAGATTGACGTTAAAGGCTCGATATGGGCTCTCAGGTTGCACAATTATGCTTCCAATGTACATCACATGATCCTGTGGCGGGTTTCGACACTGTGCGTGAGGACTCAGGGTGGGGACAAGTCTGGGGAGAGAGGCACATGGACCCTAAACGTGCACTGTTTCTCAAGTTGTCCGATACAACGCCGCAAAAGAGCCGCATAAAGTTTTGAAGAAAATCTAAAATATCGCGCACAATGAGTAGTGATATGGCTATGGCAAAAAGCTCAGAGAGGTCCTTGATTGATGTGACCTGGTGCAGTCGGAATCTCCGTCGTCTTCCCCTGGAAGTTTCATCGCGCTCAAATTTTAGCCAACTATACATGGGAATGTTGACATCATCACAAAAATAAAGCTTAAAAAATTAGTCAAACTTGTGGTCTTCGTTGTAAGAAAGCGCATTTGCCTGGTTGAATGTGGAGGGTTCCAAACGAGACTCGAGTCTCCCGGGATAATGTCCAAGTTTGATTGCATTTGTGGGATGGAAATAGCGGTCTGACCTCCCTTTAATGAGGATCCTTCATGCTTTAGCATTATTGAAAAGGCCAAACCGACACAAGTACTCGGTCTCGTGCCCGTGCGCATGCAAAGCCCTCCCAGCTTTTCCGTGCGACACGAGACGTACCCCCTCCGAGCTGGGATGGGGGAACCTCCTGTCTAGCCCCACTGCCTTCTTGGTCTTCCGCAAGCCCGCGTGTCCATCCCATGGCCATGCCTGCGCGTCCTCGTGTGCACAGGCACATTATTCTTGGTGCCACTTGCAAGTCTTTTATGGGACACGCCTTTCATGGCCACAGCAAGGGGGAATAGAGCGAGGGTAAAGAGAAAATGATATCAGGGACAGGGGTATGTCATCGTTCCCCGCAAAATAATAGTTTTGATATTGCATCCCTTTTTTGAATGCATTGGCGTCGTCAAGACTTCATTTCAAATGTTAGTTGTGGAGTTATTGCCTCTTCAAATGAGAGGAGGATGGGTAATCTTGCATTCTGGTAGATCCTGTTACATGGCCAGCAGACGAGAAAACAGTGCTCCCCAGGAGTATATGCTCACTGGTAAATTTTTCGGTTTGTTTCTCTTTCAATCGACACAATCAGTGCACCTTCTATTGATACTTGGCGTTTGTCAGTCACCTCCTGGGCCTCACTTCCCGAACCACCCGCCAGCATTACTTGATTGGCGGTCTGAAGACCTTTGATTGACTAGACCCTGCGCTCGATTGGTATCCCTGTACAAATAAGTATGGCCACAAACAAAAAGTTTGTCATTAAGCCATACAAGCAGCATGCACAGATGGATCGGCAGCGGGCGACCACAGTGTGGGGAGAGCTGAGCGGGGCCATTGACGAGATCTTCCGAAAGAACGCCAGCAACCTGAGCTTTGAACATCTTTACAGGAATGCCTACAACCTCGTCTTACACAAACACGCCGAAATCCTGTATCAAGGAGTGCAAAATTCGGTGCAAACCTACTTAAATACAGTGAGCACATTCGTCGCTAATGCGTCTGACGAGCGTCTGCTGGAGGAGATCAATTTGAGGTGGGGCGAGCACCAGGTAACCATGAGCATGGTTCGAGATATACTTATGTACATGGACAGGACGTACGTACCACAGCACAACAAAACCAAGGTGTACGACTTGGGTTTGCGAATTTTCCGGGACGCGATCGCCCGGCACCCTCAGGTTAAGGACCGGCTGCGGTCACTGCTGTTGGGGAGCATTAGAGCGGAGCGCGAGGGACAGCTGGTTGACAGGAGCTTGCTGCGCTCCACGCTGTCCATGCTCATGGAGCTGGGCATCGAGGGAACGGCCGTATACGAGGAGGACTTTGAGAGGGAGTTCCTGAGGACGACGAGGGCCTTCTACCGGGCAGAGAGCCTGGACGTGATAAGCAAGAACACCTGTCCTGTTTACATGCGCAAGGCGGAGCAGCGGCTCCTGGAGGAGCAGGAGAGGGTGGCACAGTACTTGGACCGATTCACTGACCCGAAGCTGCGAGCCATATTGGAGGAGGAGCTGGTGAAGGCGCACGCGAGCAGTCTGATCGAGATGGAGGGGTCGGGGTGCCGGGCCATGTTTCGTGACGCCAAGACGGAGGACTTGGAGCGGATGTACCTCTTGTTCGCCCGCATCCCCAGCACTCTGGAGGAGCTTCGGGGGGCCATGGCGGAGTATGTGAAGTCGGCGGGGAGGGAGCTGGTGGCGGACCAGGAGAGAGTGAGGGAGCCGGTGGTGTTCGTGAAGGGCCTGCTCGACATGCGGGATAAGTTTGATCGGATCGTCTCAGATGCTTTCCAAGGAGAAAAAGCTGCCCAGAAAAAACTGCAGGAGGCGTTCGAGGATTTCATCAACATGGACACTCGCTGCGCGCATTACCTTGCCCTTTATGTGGACGACCTTCTCAAGGTGGGGTTGAAGGGGATGACGGAGGAAGAGGCAGACGGGGCCCTGAGCAAGTTTATCGTCATCTTCAAGTTCTTGCAGGACAAGGACGTTTTCGAGAACTACTACAAACAGCACTTGAGCAAACGCCTGCTGGGAGGGCGGTCCGTGAACGACGAGTTTGAGAAGCAGATGATCGTCAAGCTGAAGACGGAGTGCGGTTACCACTTTACGAGCAAGCTTGAGGGGATGTTCAACGACATGCGGCTTTCCAAGGACGCGATGGAGGAATTTCGAAAGGCGGGCGTAAGCCGGGTGGGCGGAGTGGAGCTGGAAGTGAACATGCTGACGATGGGCTACTGGCCTTCGCAGGCATTGACAACTTGCAACCTCCCGCCCGAGATCAAGGCCTGCTGCCAAGTCTTCCAAAATTTTTACTTGAACAAACATAGTGGGCGCAAAGTCACGTGGCAGGCGGGCATGGGCTCAGCGGACATTCGTGCCACGTTCGGGAATGGCCGGAAGCATGAACTGAATGTGCATACCTACTCCATGTGCATTCTTATGCTGTTTAATGCTGCTGACACCCTCACGCTGGAGGACATTCAGAAAGCCACGCAGATCCCTGAGAACGAGCTCCGACGCAATCTGATATCGCTGTGCACTAACAAGCACCGGATCCTCCGCAAGGCCTCTAAGGGGAAAGGAGTCACGGACAACGACCGTTTCACCTTTAACGCCAATTTTACGAGCAAGTTGAGGCGAATCAAGGTGCCTCTGGTCTCTATGAAAGAAGCCGTGGTAGATGGGCGGGCGGGAGAGGGAGAGGGAGGAGGGGGAGGCTTGGGCCCAGGTGGGGAGCGGCTTGTCAATGGGATCCCTGCTGCAGTGGAGGAAGATCGACGACACCTGGTTGAGGCAGCGATCGTGCGCATTATGAAGGCACGCAGGAAACTGGGGCACAATGAGTTGATCGCTGAAGTCACCCGGCAGCTCTCTATGCGTTTTCCTGCATCTCCCCCGTTCATTAAAAATCGGATCGAAAGTCTAATAGAAAGGGACTATTTGGAGAGAGGGGCAAATGACCGAAAAACTTACGCTTATTTGGCGTGAGATTACACATTCGTAGTGTTATAAAACACTGGACACGCCGATCTGCAATATAGGTCGGAGGGATGCAACGCGATTGGAGGGCAGCGCTGGGTGTATGCGATAGGTGTAATAAACGCAAGAGAAACGCCCACCGAGCTCAATGAAGGGGATGTCGCTGTCACAAAATTAGTGTCCAGTCACACAGGAAGTAGTGGACGTAAATAACCTCTAAAGTGAGCAAAAGTAGGTAGTCAAAGAATTAAGAACTGTACAGCATACCAGGGTTGCCGTGCGCATTACTGACTATTTTCAAGGTACTTTGTAGAGCAGCGCCATCTCATAACTCACCATCACTTTGAAGCAATAACATTTATTCCCTGGTGCATTCGAGAGCGGCTTAAAGTCCTAAGGGAGAGGATAGAGGCGCTCACTGAAACCAAAGCAGCATGTGGAATGGCCAAATGCTCTAAGCCCTCCCGCTTTAAACCCGCCGATCATGCTGGTCACCGATATTGTCAACTCGTTTACGAGATATAGACAAAAAAAGTCACAAATATGAACTTAGGTCATTATTTTGCTCATATATTTGGTCAATAAATGAGCTTAGGCTGCTAAATACAGGGAGTCTTGAGAAAGCCTCTCCGCGCTTATACGTACGTCCCCCCCACCAACCTCCCCGTACTCCCGCCCCCAAGGCAACGAGCGGGACTAAAAACCATGTTGTCTGTTGTTTGAAAGCGGCCATGAAGATACTGCCATTGATACCGTGAATAAATATTCTTTACTGGGCGTGTGGTGTGCTTATCATGATAGCTTGTGATTGTTGCTTATACGCGTCTGATTTTTAATCTCTGTCCTTCGATTACGTGCGCTCCTCTTCGTCACAGCAAGGTCTTCGTGTTCTCATCTTCCGTGAGGCCGCAAGCAGCGTTTAATTCATTATCCACTTTACATATGACTTCCGATTACACATGGTGAAGATCATAAGCTGGAATGTCGCCTCACTACCTGCTTTGCAGGGGTTTATCGAGCATGAGAAGGGTAGTATGAATCGCTTCTTAGAAGACCTGTGTGTGGACATCATGTGCTTCCAAGGTACGGAGGGAGCTGAGGGCAAGTGTGCCATTTTTCAACGATTGATAAATTGAATATATGTAAGCAAATAAGGGAGGGTTACGAACGTGGTATTTGGAATTTTTGTTGACCCAAGCGTCGAATCAGTCCAGCCGTCTTATTTCTTTTTAAACATTTTCAACATTTTAAACGAATCCTCAGAAACAAAGCTATCTGTGGCACAAATTACCAAGAAACAAGCCTCCTTTCTCGTACCTGATGGCAAGTGGTGGACTTATTGGGCGGTGGGACAGACCCCCGGATACTGCGGTGTCGCTACTTTTTGCAAGGCGGAGCAGCCCCTCTCCGTCTACACGGATGCGGATCTTTTTGCGGAAGAGGATGAGGCGCAACACTGCATCTCCAAAGAAGGGCGTTTGGTAGTGACGGACCATGGTGACTTTGTGCTATTCAATGTCTACTGCCCCAATGCCGGGGGCAAAGGTCGGCCCCGGATCGAATTTAAGGCGCGGTTTCTAGAAGCACTCTGGAGGAAGATGGAAGAGTTTCGTGTCTCGAGAGGAAGACGAGTGATTCTCGCGGGGGACTTAAATTTGGTGGCAGACATGAAGGCAGACATGCACGAAGAATTTTGGAGCGCGGATGGTGTGGATGAACGGACGCGGCATTGGTTGCCCCGCCTCTTGTGTGAAGGGACCTACGTTGACTCGTTCAGGAGCCTTCACCCTGACCGGAAAGACGCCTACACTTTCTTCGACAACTACGTGACCACGCGACGGGGTCTCAATCAAGGTTATCGGATCGACTACATCCTTGTCTCCTCTGCTCCATCGACGGGTCCAAGGCTCCTCGCCGCCGAGATCCTGACAAACGTTTTGCGAACTAGCAAGGCCTCAGACCACGTGCCTGTGATGGTGGAACTGGAGCTAGAACATGAAAAACTGGGTAAAGAGGGGAGCAGAAATAAAGTGAATAATGCATCTGATCGGAAGGAAGGAGCTGGACAACGTGTTGAGCCACTTCCAGAGCAAAAAGCCGTCCTTGCCGCTTTCTCACCCTTGCCACCTTCCGTGAAAGATGCCATTGAAGGACGGACAATTTTTCGAAAAATCCTTCCAGACCCGAAGCAACCCAGTATCAAAGGATTTTTTGCGTCGACAAGGACACCGTCTGTGGTTGCGAACACGAAGGGGCAATCCGCAGGATCTGTTGAAAGTTCATCTGGCCCCGAAGGCGCTGCGAGCAAGGCCTCTTTATTCCCAGCCGCAACTGTGACAGAGAAACTTTGTACGTGTGAAGCAGAATGCGACTCCAAGCGATTGGCCAAAAATGAGAATGTGAAAGAGGCTATGTCGATAGCAAGCAACAAAAAGAGACAACCGCTCAAGTCGGACAAGGGCCAGCTAAGCAAATACTTGAAATTTTCTCCCGATTTGTAAGTGTTGCAATGAGACGGGGTCTCACGTCTCAATAACAAGTGTTCACATGCAATGGATTTGAAAAAAATATAATTTTTGTCACTCAAACATGGTTAAGAGGTAGTCATAACTTACAATATCATCATAGCTATTGTTTTATCTTTGGATCCCTTTCATATTGCTTGTCTCTCCAAAACAAAGTGTTTCATGAGTCTACAAAGGTCAGAATGCTGGAATCGGTCATTCCGGCAAAAGGCGACACGCCTTTTGGGATCGATCTTACTCAACGACTTTCGTACTGGTATGGCCGAGTCAATGCCTGACGATTGCTTTTGACACTTTTCATGACTGCATTTTCAACCAGCAGTATGTTTCCATACATTGAAGAGGAAAAAGAAGTCAGGAATACTTACAATCCTTCCATGCTTTACATTGCATTTCAACACTATGGATTTACTTGACCAACTATGTCCCAGGGTTTTCTCTTCAATCTTTGCTAAGCTTTCGCTGTTCATCCCTGTCACCTGTGTCACAAATACTCCTGTAGGAATTCTTTGAAGAGATCTTCCTTCAAATCCGTCACCACATACCGCAAGACGTTCTTGCGTAATTCGGCATACAGCAATTTGCTCGTCCTCCTCTTCTTGCAGCTAGGAAATTCCAAACTTGCTGTCTCGACGTGCCGCTTCTTAGGGCGTTTATCGTGATGCTTCTCTACCTGTTGGTGAAAAATGAGCCCTAATTTACCCCTCCGCCGCCGACCGTTGTGCAGAAGAGAGCCTGGTCCAAGGGCGGGGGGATTGAGACGGGATATCATGCCGAGTTGAAGCTTGCGCCTGAAGTAGATAAAACGCAGGGCCACCGGGTCTTGCACATTGATGAGAGCCAGGAGCCTCGCCAAGTCCCCGTCGTTGGCAGCCTTGGATGCCTCTTCCTGTCGAGGGCTCGCGGCGACAGGCTCCTTGCCACCTCGACTGTGAGAAATACTCGCAGCGCTGCTAGCCCCAACATCGCCAGTCGCGTCATCCTGGACCTCGAGGAGGGATCCGGCCAGGGTCTGTGGAGGCAGCAGGGGCGGAGGGGCAGGCTTCACGTGCGTGCCAATGTCGGCAATCTCACGGCCATCCATGTCAACCCAGCGGGTAACGCTCGGTCTTCCATCCACACTCAGCAATATGCGCCGTCGGCTCCTTTGAATGTCGACGGCCGTTGCATCCCACCACTTCCGCTCCTGCGGGTCTTCTGGAGACGGCAGCGTTGCAGCCGCGCTCGTCGAGCCTGCCGCCATGGGCCCGGCCGCCGTGGCCAGGATCTCCACATGACTGCCCACTGACAACGTCTCGCGCCATGCGGGCACTACTGAGTAGGCGGGCAGCACGCGCAATGAGTCTAAGGACAGGTCCTCGTCAAAGCGGCGGCCCCAGCTCAAATAGCTAACCCGTACCCCCCTCTCGAACGTCCCGACCACCTCGGCTTCATACCATCGATAGTCGCAGTCACGGGCGTCCACCCTGCTCCCGACCTTTAGCGATGCCTTCCACTCTTCGAAGAGCCCGTGTTGTGTGGTCAAGTCCAGCCATGGCCGGCACCTGTCATCGTTCTGCACCAGTGCTTGAGACAGAGCGGTCCTCAAGATATCCAACGCATCAGCCCGAGGTGTACCAAACATGCCCATCCTTTCCGTAGCCCATGCAGCATCCCAAAAGCCATACAGTGACTCCACCTTGTCCGCATTCGCCCCCGCGGCCAGCAGGGTAGTGGCGCCCACGAAGTCTCGGCGATCTAAAGCATAGCACAATGCAGTCAGGCCGCCCTCGGCTGGCTGATCAATGTCAAACACTTTAGCGTCTAACACGTGTTGTAAAATGGTGGGATGGCCCGAGGAAGCAGCACCGTGCAGGATGGAGCGCCCTCTAGCATCAGCGCGGGTCCATTCCGAGGAGAAGGCAGCAGCAGAAGACAGGGATGTAAAGGACGACAATAGTTTTGCTGGGATGAGGGCACACAGTCGATGAGCTTCCGCTTCAAACTCAGCTGCGTTTCCGGAGAAGGAAGCACGGAGCAAGCCTGATATCCCAATGCTTCTGCGCTCCATTGACGTGAGAAGGGCTGTGGGCGTCAGAGGTCTGGGTGAAGTTGTATCGACCTGAGGAGCACGACAACCTGCTGGACGGGCCGCTGAGTCCTTAATGCTAGCCCGCGTTTTGTTGCCCTGAAAACCTGTTTCTGAAACAGCATTGGGTGTCTCACACGCAGACGGGCCGTTGTCGTGTCTGCCCCGTCGACTGCGTCGAAGTTTGGGGGGGCAAGGTTGAGAGAAAGATGTCACCGAGCGCTTCCGCTTCGATACACCTTCAAGGGACACAGCCCTCATCGATATCGTCAGGTATTGTGCCTGGTTTAATAGGTAGAGAACGGTAGTGATGGAGATTAAATGATAATCGCCACAAATAGTGGATCTAGGTGGCGTCTTTCTTGTGCTCCCAGCAGGTGAGACGACGCTTATTCGACCCGCAACGGGCGTTGAAAGAAAGTGATGAAAATGCTTCGAATTGGAAACTAAACCGTCCATTTCACAAAAATACATCAAATAAACTTGAAGAGGCATGGGCATGACACTCGTCGACTGCGGGCGGGGACGTAAAGGAGAGGCCCCACAAGATAGGAGCTCGCGGCGTGGAAGGCGGGGCTTGCCGTTATTTTTTGAATTTCGGGTCCACCTCCTCTCCTCCGGCACTTTTGAGGCCCCAGACCTCATCATTCCCGGCCTCGCACCGTTCTAGGCGCCTTCCGTCATCCTACATGACGCTGGGGGGTAGCCTGAGGGGGCCTTCGCGTCCCTTCCTTCCCGACGCTCGGGATCTGAACGGAGCTGCCCTGCCCGCTTGATGTGACGTGAGTGAGAGCTGCAAGCATCATGCTTTTCTACACTTGCCTTCTTCTTGAAGTCAGACACGATGTTCGCGGAACAAGCCCTGGTATCTGTGGCACCATTAATCTCCATCATATCTGGAGATCCTGGTGCCTTCATACGTCATCATACATTAGTAAGGATTGTTGTTGTGCGCGGCCCCATCAAATGTGAAAGCCGGCGATGCTCAATGCGCGAAAAAGAGTGCACCGGGTGCTCATGCCAGACCTCCCTCCTTCCACTCACGCCTTTGCCACACCATTGTCATGCTTTGACGATTCATTCTCTCTACACAACTTCTCGCACTACGTGATTGCAAGGACACCTGACTCATTTTCGGGTTTTGCCCCGACAAGTGCGATGTCACCAACCTCCTTCTCGTCTCCCTCATCGTTGTCCTCAGCTTCCTCACTGGTGGCCTTACCATGCACAATGTGCCTCCTCAGAGTGATCACTGCTCTTTTCATTCTCTGTCTTCTTCCGAGCCAATGCGGTGCCTGGTCCTCTTCGTTTTTACCCGGTGTTCGGGTAAGACTTCTCTCAGGATGTGTTGGAGCTTTTGCTAGGAGACCAGTATTCCCGACAACGTCTCCCAACTCCCACAGCGTCCGCCACACTTCGTTAATGAATCTTCCTGTTTACTTTGTGCTATGTCATGAATGGTTGCTAATAATTCGTATTCTACACTCGACTGCTTCTCTCGTCAGAGCCGCACCACCTCGTGGCGAGCTTCGGACATCTCTCGCACACTGTGTATGAAAATTCAATGGGACCCATACACAGGCCAATTTATCGACCTAGGAGATGATGCGGGAGAGATCGGTGTCCCATCCCGTACCCCGTCTTCCTCCGCATCCAGTGGCCCGGGAGAGGAGCCGAACAAAGCGACGGGCCTGAAGGCGGAGGACCTGAAGGGAGTGGGAGGCAGTGTCGGGAAAGTTAACGCCTACATCGCACAGAAATTGATGGAATCCCCTATAGAGGAAAGTCCAGTAAAAGTGGATGCCCTACTACAGGTGCGAAGGAGGTGGCCGGTTTGCATGCGGGGGCGTGCGGGCTGTCTTGAAGCCCTTTCTCAAGCTCACCGTCCTCTCTTGTGCCCCTCGTCGGCTCGAAAAGATGGACCATGCCCATGGTTTTAGAATGATCAGCTCATCATGCAGCTTCCCCTTCTGATCAACCCCCAGGACCTAGAAGACCTAGGGTTGGCCGAGGGGGAGGAGGCGACCTGGCCCGAGATCACTGAGAGCATGCAGTCTGTCCTCCGCAACGAGCAGGCAGCAGCCTTGGAGACGGTCAGGCGGAACGTGGATTTAACTCGAGCTACGAC
>Ga0209925_1001296_pt1 | contig 12649 bp, 9 predicted proteins | sample SalPonR2_A_D1_MG_FD_185702 | JGI IMG/M metagenome (GOLD analysis project Ga0209925, IMG submission 185702) | Salt pond soil microbial communities from South San Francisco under conditions of wetland restoration - Salt Pond MetaG R2_A_D1_MG... ...
AGCTATTACCCAAAAACCTATCCAAATACCAATTACCACTGTTATAATTAATGACTTCCCGTGCATAAATCCAAAAACAAATTGGGCTAAAAGACTAGCTATTGAACATATCAAAATAGTTTTTGTTCGTCCTATTTTATCACTTATATACCCCATTAACCATACACTAGGGGCACCTACTAATATTATCAGTGAAGCAAGCTGACCACCTAATACAGACGCATGTACATAATCATATCCAACAGCAACAGCTGCAGATACCATAAATGGACCTACCCAGCCCCAAAAACCATATAGCTCCCACATATGACCTATATAACTAAAAGTAATCACTGTTGGACCTTTATATCCTCCTTCAGGTGCAGGTTTAACTTCTTTTACTTGTTTTTTAATTTCTTTTCTATTTACAGAATTTTTTTCTTTAATATGTTTAGGAGCATCTTCAACATATCTATAAACTAAAAAAGCAGCAAAAAAAGCTGGTATAGAGGTTGCTAATATACCTATTTGCCAATTAAAAGAGCTTGCTATCATAGGTGCCAAAAAATATGAAGCAGCATATGAAAATGTTAGTCCTCCTATATATGCTCCTATAGATTTACCTCTCTCTTCAGAAGAAAACCAATTAGATAATAAAGACATTCCTGGAACATATATTCCTCCACAAAAAACACCAGCTATTAATCTTAATATTAAGACACTCCAAAAACTCTGTGCTAAAAAAGCAAATAAAGTAGAAAAAATTGCTGTTCCCAAAGTTGAATATAAAACAACTTTCTTTTCTCCTATTTGATCTGCTAACCAACCTGTAATTATAACAGCTAAAACATAACCTCCTTGAAATGCAGATAATATTATTCCCACCTGACCAGGTGATAAATTAATATCTTTTATAATAAAATTTAATAAAGCAGAAAAATTATACCAAGTTAGATAGCTAAAAACCATAGCAATTACCATAAAAAATAAAAGTTTATCCTTCTTTTTATAATTAAATTCCATAGCTTTTTGCTCCTTAAATTTTATGTTCGACTTAATATTTTCTATTAATAAATAATATATTTATAAGGCCTCACAACATTTTATGGTCATGAGGCCTAATTAAGTATTAAATAAGTTTTTACTATTATTTATTATATTGTCATATAAAAATAATATCAACCTCTAATATCAATCACATAATTCTTTAACAAGACTAATATATCCAATTAAACCTTTTTTCATCATTTCTAAATTTATTTTATCTTCTACTATATGACAATATTTTATTTCTGCTGGTGAATAGCCTATTACATTAATACCTTTTTCTTTATAATGTCCACTATCAGTAGCAAATCCTTTTTTAGACTATTTTATAATATTTTTTGATTTAATAATTGTCAATAAACTTTATAACACTATACTTTTATACCTCTTTCTTTTTTTAAATACCATTTATTCAAATTATTTGACATTCTTAATCTTTCATTAGCAAATATTTTAGCTGCATCATATGTTGTTACATCATTATTTTTAGCTATCTTAATTACTTTCTTTATATTATCGCCAATACTAGCTACTTTTTTATATGCTGCTTCTTTATTATAACCATATGAATTATACTGTTGTGAATTATTAATGACTCCTCCGGCACTTAATATATAATCTACACCATAAACTATTCCTTCATCTTTTAACATTTGGCTATGCTTTTTAACATCCTCTAATTGATTATTAGCTGATCCTGCAACTAATTTACATTTTAGTTTAGGAATTGTTTGATCATTTAGAACCCCTCCTAAAGCACAAGGAGCAAATATGTCTACATCAAGATCATAAATATCTTCTGGATTAACTATTTCTACATTTATCTTTTGTTTAACCTTTTTTAAAGATTCTTCATCTATATCAGTAATATAGATTTGAACTCCTTCTTTAGAAAGATACTCAGCTAACCTACTACCAATATTTCCAGCGCCTTGTATTGAAACTGTTTTATTAGCTAAATTATCACTTCCAAAAACAATCTCAGAAGCTTTCTTTATTCCTTGATAAACGCCATAAGCTGTAGCACCTGAAGTCGAACCTGCTCCACCATAATATTTGGGTAAAGCAGTAACATGATTAGTTTCTTGATGCACTATAACCATATCATTTTCATCTGTACCTATATCTACTCCGGCTATAAAACGACCAGCTAAACCATCTACAAAACGTCCATAGGCTCTTAGTAAAGCTTCATTTTTATCTTTTTTTGAGTCAGCAATTATAACTGCTTTACCACCACCAAAGTTAATACCTGCAGCTGCATTTTTATAAGTCATAGCTCGTGACAGTTTTAAACAATCTTGTAAAGCAGCTTCTTCATTCTCATACAACATCATTCTAGTTCCACCAAAAGAAGGTCCCAATGTTGTATTATGAATTGCTACAATTGATTTTAATCCTGATTTTTTATCATATCCATAAACGACTTCTTCAAACTCATCAGTTTCTATCAATTTGAACACATTACTCATAATTTCACCTCTCTAAGTTATGTATTTTTTTAATTGGTAAACAATAACCATATTGAATGTAGTTAGCTAATTAAAAAAATATTTTTAGTTAGATACAATTTTTTTATATATTATACCATTACTCATAAATTATGGGAACACGATATTTTGCACACATTAGTAATATTTGTTTGTTTTTTTATTTAATTTACAAGATTTTGCTTCTGATTAACATGCTATATATGGGTTTCCCATTATATTTTTTAACCACTAATAATAATTAAGTTATTTAATAAATTAAATATATCTAATCCCGTTCAAAAAATTAGCATTTATTTATAAAATACCCTTTCTTTTTTTATCTATATTAACTATTATTAGATATCTTCTCTATTTTAGATATAATTCATTGAACTGATTACTAGATAAAAGTTAGAATAACAAACTCAGTAATATTGGATTAACTTTATTTATTTTTTTGAATTTTTCTTTTAAAAAACTTGTTAAAAATAATTAATTAATTATTATTTAAAACGTATTATAATATATGTCCCCTTTTATGCTTCAGAACCAAGATAAGCACTTATGACTTTTTTATTGTTTTTAATTTCTTCAGGAGTCCCAGAAGCTATTAATTTACCATGGTCAATCACATAAAGATATTCAGCAAGTTCCATCATAAAACTCATCTTATGTTCAATTATCAAAAATGTGATACCTTGTTCTTTTTTAAGCTTCTTTATATATTTTTTCATGCTTTCAGTATAATCTTGACTAACTCCGGCTGTAGGCTCGTCTAATAATAAAAGATCAGGAGACGTCATTACAGCTCTCATCATCTCTAATCTTTTCTGTTCTCCATAGGGAAGGTTTTTAGCATATTCATCTTTCTGATCATATAAATCCATGTCTTTGAGAACATCAATAGCTTTTTTGCTCTTATCTTTCTGATCTTTTTTCATTGCCTTTCTAAATAATATAGGATCAAAAAAACCTTCTCCAATATTATCCTGAGAAGCGACAATTAAATTTTCAAGGACAGTCATCTCTGGGAATATACGAGTTTTTTGAAATGTTCTTACCAAACCCAAACGACTGATTTCATGTGTTCCCATATTAGTAATATCTATATTTTTAAATTTTATTTGACCAGAATCAGTAGCATGATATCCCGTGATAAGATTAAAGAAAGTAGTTTTTCCTGCTCCATTTGGACCTATTAGACCCATAATTGTATTTTCTTTAACTTCTATCGATACCTTATCTACAGCTTTTAAGCCACCAAAATTCTTTTCGATTTTATCTGTTACAAGCATTTATTCCTCGCCACCTTCCTTAGATGAATATTCAAATAGTAATTTTCTTTCTCCAAGTAAACCGCGTGGTCTTACAAGCATAAGTATAACTAAGATTGAACTATAGACCATTTGTTGTAAACTTGCAGCAAATGCAGGTGATAAACCTAAATAACGAGGCAACTCTCTTATTAAGACAAGCATGATAGCACCCAATATAGTACCATAATTATTACCCATTCCACCAGCTATTACTATTATTAAGAAGAAAATAGTAATATGTAATACAAAAGCAGAAGGATCAATATATGTTATATAATGTGCATATAAAGCTCCACCAACACCACCAAAAAATGCTCCCATTGCAATTGATATATTCTTAGTTTTTGTAATATTTTTACCTAAACTTTCGGCAGCTATTTCGTCTTCTCGTATTGTTTTAAGTAATCTACCAAATGGCGACTTAACATACATTTCTGTTATAATTATTACTAATGCTAAAAGAATTAAATACAAAAATAAATAGGATTGATTAGTAGAAAATCTAAATCCAAAAATCATAGGTCTAGGTATTCCTGGTAGACCTAAAGGTCCTCTAGTTAATCCGGTCCAATTTATAAAAATTTGACGTGTCATTTCAGCAAAAGCAAATGTTGCTAAGGCAAAATAATCACCTGTCATTTCAGAAGTAATCATACCTAAGAGCCAACCAAATATTGCCGCAAGTATTCCTCCTGCTAATATTCCTAATAAAAAGGGTACTCCTGCCATCACTAAAAGAGCTGATGTATAAGCTCCTATACCAAAAAATGCTGCTCGAGCAAAACTAAAAAATCCTGTATATCCAACTATAATATTTAAACCTATACAAGTGATACTATATATAATAATTAGAACTGCTAAATGATAAAACACAATACATCCCTCCTATCTATATATTTTATCTATATCTTCCACCACGTTCTTGCCTTTTTGCTAATAAACCTGAAGGTTTAAAGTATATAACAATAAAAAGAACACCAAAAGCTATAAAATCTTTCCATACTGTAGGTAAAACAGTTACTCCTAAATTTTCTGCAAAACCTAAAACTAACCCACCAACTAATCCTCCATAAATATTACCAAAACCTCCTAAAATTACAGCTGCAAAACTTTTGGCAGTAACAGATAGACCAATAGTTGGTTGTAAGTTTGTTTCTAATCCTAAAAATGTACCACCTATAGCAGCTAAAGCAGACCCTAGTACAAAAACAATTACTACTATTCGGTTTGAATTAATGCCCACTAATGAAGCCATTTTACTATCATCAGCTGTTGCCCTAATCGCTTGTCCTATGGTTGTTTTTTCAATCAAATAAAAAAGAATTAAGACAGCTATAACCAAAGTTATCAATATACCAATCTGGACATTTGTAATATAAAGACCCCCAAAATTAAAACTTGTAGTCCTTATATCATAAGAAAGAATTCCACCACCCCAAACCATCAAAGCAACCGATTCCAAGAAAAAAGCTACCCCTACAACAGCCACTAATGGCGCTAAATAAAATGAATCACGCAATGGTCGATATGCAACTCTTTCTATAATTAAACCTAATATTGAAGTAAGTATAATACCTCCAGCAACTGCAATAAAAAAAGGTAAATTTAATTGTACACTTAATGCATAGGTAAAATACATACCCATCATAGCAACGAAACCATGTGAAAAGTTAACAAAACGAAGTATTGAATAGATCATAGAATAACCAACAGCTATTAATCCATATATACCACCGGTTATTATGGAATTTAAGATTACTTGTCCATAATATTCCATATGTATTTTCTCCTCCCTTCGATAAAACAACTATTATATGTTTAATTTTAATCTAAATTATGAATAGATCTCAAAAATAATGTTTTCAATTCACACAAAGATTATACCGCGAAAAGTTTTTTAAGTATATTGACATTTCATTAGTTTTTAAAAATTGTATATGTAACTTTTCGCAGTATAAACTTATACTAATTTTTATTCAGCATCCCAGTCCCAGTAAACAAATTTTCCATCTTCAACAGCATAGAAAGAATAAGCTGCTGTAACTATACCTGCTTCGTCAAAGGTCTTGATACCAGAAACTCCACGATATCCTTCTACATTTTTAAGATAGCTTCTTATCTCATCTGCTGAATAACCTTCTTGTCTTATACCTTCAGCTATTAACATAAATGCATCATAAGCAAAGTCAGACCAAATAGTAGGTTCAGTTCCATATTCTTCTTGGAAACTAGCACTGAATTCTTTATATTCAACTGATTCAGGATCACCAGGTACTAGTGCATAAAAGTTGCGGCTACCTTCACCTGCTGTATCAATAACTGCCTCAGTTGATAATGTTGCATCACCATATATAGGTACTTCAATGCCCATTTCACGTGCTTGTTTTAAAATTATTCCGCCTTCTTTAGCATAGGCAATTAAGAATATTGCTTCAGGATTTTTAGATCTAATTTTTAAAAGTTCACTTCTATAATCTGTTCTGCCACTATTAAAAACTTCAGACTCTACTATATTTCCTTCAAAATATTCAGAGAATGTATCTAAATTACCTAAACCATAGTCATTATTAATGACCATTAATGCAACGTTATCTATACCTTGATCTACTGCAAAATTAGCTAAATATCTACCTTGTACCTCATCAGTAGGCATCATACCAAAATATGTTTCTGTATATTCTCTTAATGATGGATGTGTTGAAGCTGGTGAAATTATTAGGGTATTAGCCTCTTTAGCAAGAGGTAACATTGCTAAGGTAGAACTACTAGCGCCAGAACCTATAATAGCTGGTACATTATCACTATTAATGAGTTTTTTTGCTGCCGTTACAGCTCCTGCTGCTTCACCGCGGTCATCTTCATAAATTACTTTCACTGGTATACCGTTAATTCCTCCAGCTGCATTAATTTTTTCAACTCCTAATTCAATACCATTACGTTTACTTTCACCATATAAAGCCAAATCTCCAGTCAAGTGATTAACAAATCCAATTTTATAAACTTCCACTTCTTGTGCTACAACTACTGGACTACTAAAAACAATAAACATTAAACTAAATAAAACACAAATTATCATTAAACTACTCGTTTTACGTAACATACTCAATCCTCCTATATTTTTTTTGATTAAAATTTAAACTTCCACCAATAAAAATCTTTTAGCTAATTCTATATTTAAATACAGTCTAAATTATAAAAAATAATGTTCCCTTTTTATGACATTTCTAAGTTCATTCTTATCCACCTAAATATTCGCTAGCAATGTCAGTACTTCGGAGCTTTTCTGCTCCTCCTTCAAATACTATACTGCCTTCCTTCATACAATAACCTCTATCAGCAATTTGAATGGCCACATTTGCATTCTGTTCAATAAGAAAAATAGTTATTCCTTGTTTCTTATTTAGTTCTTCAATCTTTTCAAATATTTGATCAATTAAAACTGGAGCTATTCCCATTGAAGGTTCATCAAGAAGAAGTATCTTCGGCTGCATCATTAATGCACGCCCAATAGCTAACATTTGTTGTTCACCTCCACTTAATGTTGCTCCTTCCTGATTCAATCTTTCTTTAAGTCTAGGAAATAATGAAAATATTAATTCTTTGCTCTGTTTTATATCATCCCCCTTTTTCTTTTTATCGATAGTAAAAGCACCCATATTTAGATTTTCTTCTACCGTTAAACTACCAAAAATTCTTCTTCCTTCAGGCACATGTGCTATTCCTTGAGCAGCTATATCGTGTGGAGATACACTGGTGATCTCTTGATCTTCATATAATACTTTTCCTTTTTTAGGCTTTACTAAGCCTGAAATTGTCATTAATGTTGTACTCTTACCAGCCCCATTTGCTCCAAGCAATGTTACAATTTCTCCCTCTTCTACATAAAGAGATACATCATAAAGGGCTTGTGCATTCCCGTAATATGCATCTATATTTTCTAATTCCATCATCTTCATATCAAGACACATCTCCTTTCTTAAAATATTACAACTATAAAACAATATACTAAAATATAATATTTATTTTATTTATTTTGAATATTGCAAATTTTTTAAATATTTTTCTTTATTCTTTTTTAATGTTTTATCTCTATGTTTGTTATTAAATAGTTTTTATAATTTAATACTTAATTTTCAAATATCTATTTCTTATACTTTAACCAATATTAGATCGATAATATTTGAAGTAAATAAGCTATAAACAAGTATATAATAAATTTTAAAAGAGACTTATTATATATTTACTATAATAAAAATTTTTTTGAAATCACCCCCATAATTATCTATAATAATATCTAATTTTTATGGTTTAGGAATAAATAGATCACTAGGTCCTTGATCAGATACCTTTATTTCAGGGTTGTTTTCTTTGATTAAGTTAATTACAAACTCTGCCCATTTAATTTTCTTTCTCATTAAATCAATTTGATGATCAACATTTGCCCATGGTGCATATCCTTCTACAGAAGAAGTTTCAGGTTCAAATTTGAAATAACATGGTGAACATAATCTAGCTACATCCACACCATCATAAAATCTATTGGTTCCTCCAAATGAATTAAATGTCCAAATATAAAAATCAATTGGAATGTCTACGGCTTTTCTAATTGAAGATAACATTGGCAACGAAAGATCAGCTATAGGATTAAAGGAACTTGCTCCTAAATCTTCCATAACCTTGCCTCCAGGGGCTGCACTTACTCCAGTCCAAACCGACATCTTTATAGCAATATCCTTAGGTAAATTGCCTTGCTCTTGCATCTTCCTTACTAACCATAAAAGACCTCTATCTACAAACATAAAACCTCTTATCCCTAAGTCATACATTCTCATTATATCTACTATGAAATTTCTAAGTTCATCAGAACCTCTATGCTGCATTCCAGTACGCATTCCTTCAGAAGAGAAAAATTGTCTTCCACTATCTCTACCATTTCTGGGTCCAGCTACTGCAATAACTTCCATTTCTTCATCTGCCGCCATTTGTGCAAAATATTTTATTTCTTCATCATCATAGAGATATCCTCCACCAACAAGAGAAATCAATCTATGTACCGGAACATTTCTTTTATTTTTTTCATCAATTAATGCTTCTAAAACTTCTGGTCCCTCAACACCAGACATTTCAATTCTATAATGTGCTCCATCAGGAAATCTTTTTTCACTATCAGGTAAATCATAATTATCTCTACCTGGTATACCTGCCTCTTCCATGTACTTGGATACTTTATCTAGTTTCATTTTTGTTTCCCCCTTAAATTAATATATTTTAAAAAAGTAATTAATAAAACTTATTCAAACTCCTCAAACAATTTTTCAAATTCTTCTTCACTATCTTTTGCATGATAAACATGGTCATCAGTTGGGAATTTTTCTTCTTTTACTTCTTTAATATATTCTTTAAATGCATTGATCTCTATTTCTGCAACATTTGCATACTTTTTAACAAATTTAGGAGTAAATGCCTGGAACATTCCTAACATATCTCCACAAATTAATAACTGTCCATCACAAGGTAAACCCGCACCTATTGAATAAACAGGTATATCAAGCTTTTCTGTGATAAATTCTGTTACTTCTGGTGGAACAGCTTCAAGTAATAATGCTTGTGCTCCAGCTTCTTGTACTGCTACAGCATCTTTTATTAAGTCCCTAGCACTATCAACTGTAAGTCCCTGTGCTTTAAATCCACCAAGTTGTCCTGAACTTTGTGGTGTTAATCCAATATGTCCAAATACAACTATACCAGCATCACTAATTGCTTCAATTTGACTTGCTACTCTTCTTCCACCTTCTAGTTTAATAGCATCCATATCTGCTTCTTTTAAAAATCGAGCTGCATTTTCTACAGCTTTTTCATCAGAAACTTGATATGAACCAAAAGGCATATCACCAATACAGTATGTATTAGGTGCACCTCTTCTAACATCTTGACTGTGAGCAATACAGTCTGCCATTGTTACAGGTACAGTTCCTTTATAACCTTTAACTACCATACCAAGTGAATCTCCTACTAAGATCATATCCATACCTGCTTTTTCTGCAAATTGAGCAGTTGGAAAGTCATAAGCAGTTACCCAGGCAACCTTTTCACCCTTCTTTTTCATTTCATTAAAATCCAGAATTGATTTCTTTTTAGCCACTAAATATTCCCCCTTGTTAATTTATTTATCAGATGATAATTAAAAAATAATACAAAATTTTTTGAAATACCTTATCACCACCTATAAAAATTATGTAACAATTTTATCTGCTTGTCGATTGTCGACAATGTTTTCTATATGAATTATTCAATGCGAAATCAATAATTCCTTTTTTATTTTTAAAATAATTATAATTTTCAGAAAGTTAAAAAAGTGAAGAAATTTATTGAAATGCTCTAAAAGTTGTTAATTCATTTATGAGAAATTTTTCTCAAAACTTTTTCGTCTTGAATTTCTTTTTTCTTTACACTTAAAACTACTAGATATGAACCCCCTAAAACTAAAATTGCTCCAAAAATTTGAAAATAATTAAATGTATCTCCAAAAAATATAATTGATAATATAATAGTAACTATAGGTTCTACCATGCTTAATGCTGAAATACTAGTAGGCGAAGTTAATTTTATACCTTGGAAAAATGCTAAAAACCCTAACATAGAAACTACAGAAATACTAATTGTTGGTAGCCATGTAGAATTAGAAAAATTGAAATTTATATTGCCTGTTATAAGTCCAACTGTAAAAAATGATATCGCTGCAAACAGACAAACAATAGCTATAGTTGTAAGTAGAGGTGTATCTTTTAATATATAATCCCCATAGAGAGTATAAACAGCATAAAAGATTGCTGCCCCTGAGGCTAAAAATATTCCAACTGCGGAAATTTCACCACTGGTCTTTCCTAATACAAATAATAATCCAATAAAAGAAATAACAATTGCGATTATTACTTTAAAAGTCAATTTTACACCTAAAAAATATGATAAACCTGCTATAATGAATGGAAATGTATAGAAAATTAAAACAGCTAATGAAGCGGGTATGTATTGAATGGCAGAAAAATAACAAAAACTAAATAAGGAATAAAATAATCCTCCCATTACAAATATTTTTAATAATTGCTTTTTATTCACTTTAATTTTTGTTTTTGAAAAATAGATATAGATAAATAAAAGTAAAGCTGCTAAACTGAATCTTAAAAACAATAATGTGAATACATTAATACCACCATCATAAGCAAAAAGTGCTAAAATTGGTACTGTACCAAAGCCAATTGCAGATAAAAGTCCATATGTAGAACCTAATATGTTTTTGTCCAAATATAATCACCCCTTATCATTTATTTTATATACCTAACACGAAAAATCCTTTTTTAAATATTAGATATTGAAATATTTATCTATACTTTTTTATTAAAAATATAGATAAAAAGATTATTTTTTGTTATTATTGTTTTAAGGTTTAAGACTATAATAACAATAATATTACAAATATATTCTTTTATCGGAGGTCTGGCTATGGAATTTAATTTATTAATTTGGATTTTATCTATTTTACCTATTGTATTATTACTATTTTTAATGGCTAAAGTTAAAATGAGTTCAAAGAATGCAGCAATTTTAAGTTTAATTTTAACAGCTTTTATTGCTCTCTTCTTTTATGAAATAAATATATCACAACTTTTTATAGCTGTTCAAAAAGGAGCTGCTTTAAGTTTATATGTTATTTTAATAATCATTGGAGCAGTATTTTTATTTAATGTAGTCGATATAGCTGGAGGATTTGATACTATAAAAGAATTTATGAAAAAGATTGATGGTAATAAAACAGTCCAGTTTATATTACTTAGTTGGGCTTTTTCAGGTTTTATACAGGGAGTAACCGGATTTGGTGTGCCAATTGCTATTGCAGGAGCATTATTAATAGGTACAGGTTATAAACCACTAAAATCAATTACAGCAGTATTAGTAGGACACTCTTGGGCAATTAGCTTTGGGTCAATGGGATCTTCATTTTTTGCATTACAGTTAGTAACTAATCTTGAACCTGTTAAATTAGGAATTACACTTGCCCTGTTTTTCTTTATTCCAGTTTTTGCAACCGGATTAGCTGTAGCTCACATTTATGGTGGTTTTAAAACCGTAAAAAAATATGTATTATACATATTACCCGTAAGTATATTAATTAGTTTTGCTCAACTTATTGCAGCTGCAGGAAACTTCGCACATATCGGATCATTAATGGGAGGATTAGTTGGTTCATTATCATTACTTATTATATTGTTTAAAAAATCATCTCTTTCATTAGAAGAATTTAAAACAATAAAAACCTCTAAAATGCATGTCACTTATGCATTTTTACCTTATGTAGTTTTGATAGGAACGGTAATTTTATTTCAATTTCCCTTTATAATTAACAATTTACCCAAAATACAATTAGATTTTAGTTTTCCTGGATTTACAACTGGACTAGGTTATCAAGTTGTTGCTGAACAATCTTTTTCTCCAATCAAACTATTTTCTCATCCTATATTCTTTTTAGTAATTTCCTCTTTGATAGGTATTATTATTTATTACAAAAATAATAATTTAAAATCATCTATGCTTAAAGATATTTTATATAAAACCTTAAATAAATCTAAATCATCAGTATTAACTGTTTTATTATTAATGATCATGGCATTAGTCATGAATAATTCAGGAATGATCTTTGTTTTTGCTAAAGGAATGGCAAATATAAGTGGAAGCTTTTTCCCAATCATTTCTCCACTAATAGGAATACTTGGTGCATTTCTTACTGGTAGTAATACAAGTTCAAATGTTCTATTTGGATCATTTCAATTAAACACAGCG
>Ga0209925_1001297_pt1 | contig 12646 bp, 11 predicted proteins | sample SalPonR2_A_D1_MG_FD_185702 | JGI IMG/M metagenome (GOLD analysis project Ga0209925, IMG submission 185702) | Salt pond soil microbial communities from South San Francisco under conditions of wetland restoration - Salt Pond MetaG R2_A_D1_MG... ...
GGTGGGGGAACCGGAACTGGTTCAGCACCGATTGTTTCTCAAATTGCTAAGGAAACTGGTGCTTTAACCATTGGAGTTGTTACACTTCCATTTAGTGTTGAAGGATTAGTTCGGATGGAAAATGCTGAGGCGGGGTTAAAACGACTGAGAGATGTTTGTGACACCGTGATTGTTATTCCTAACGATAAATTGTTAGATGTGGTTCCTAATCTTTCATTGAATGCTGCGTTTAAAGTTGCTGATGAAGTATTGATGCGATCCATTAAAGGAATTACTGAGATGATTACTAAACCAGGTTTGGTCAATCTTGATTTTGCTGATTTGAAAACAGTGATGAAACGTGGTGGTGTTGCAATGATTGGTCTTGGTGAAGCTGAAGGTGAAAACAAAGCTGTTAATGCTGTTGTTGAAGCATTGAACTCACCATTGCTTGAGGTTGATATTTCTGAAGCAAGTGGAGCACTAGTCAATGTTACGGGTGGTGAAGATATGACTATTAGTGAAGCTGAACGAGTGGTTGAAGAAATTTATTCTCGTGTCGATCCAAATGCTCGGATTATCTGGGGAACCACAGTGGATCCATCATTGAAGAAGAATTTGCGTGCGATGCTTGTGATTACGGGTGTAAAATCCAAACAGATTTTGGGTCCATCACAACGTCAAATGGAAAACAAAGAATATGGTATTGATGTTGTTGCATGATGCGGTTGCATCATCAACTTTCTTTTCTTATTTTTTTTAATCTTTCTATATAGGTTTGCTTCAGTCTGAGATTTTTGATGTTTTCTTCCACATTCTTTAAATATGGTTAGTTGTTTGACCTTGTGTTATAAGAGAGGTGTCCTTTCGTGTCATCAACAACGAATCAAAAAGATTTCATAGAAAAAGCCTGGGATCTTCAGCATGATCTCGAAGCACGACAAAAACGAATCGGAAGAGGTAAATACGGTCGAGTGCTGAAAATGGCCCGCAATCCGACAAATGAAGAATATGCAAAAACCTCAAAGATTACTGGTCTTGGTATTATTCTTATTGGTGGAATAGGATTTTTAATTTACCTTCTGGCCACACAAATTGCACCATGGATTGGTGAACTTCTCGGTTTAATGTAGATAGAGGTTCAATGTATGACTGATGCCGCAATGGATGATAAAGAACCAACAAAGATATTTTCGATTAAAACTCAGGTTGGTAAAGAGCAAAATACTGCTGACTTATTGAACAGTCGGTCTAAAAGATCAGATTTAGATGTTACTTCTATTCTTGTTACTCCTGAACTTCGGGGTTATATCTTCGTAGAAGGTTACGATAAAGAACGATTAAAAGATGTGATTAAAACTATTTCATATGCTCGAACGGTTTTGGATGGAGATATCCCTATTAGTCAAATCGAGCATTTTCTGGTGCCAACCTCAGCTGTTGCAAAGATTTCTGAAGGAGATGTTGTTGAGATGGTTGCTGGTCCATTCAGAGGGGAAACTGCTAAGGTTACCCATATTGATGATGCGAAAGAGGAAATTACTGTTGAATTATTTGAATCAGTTGTTCCTATTCCAATTACTGTTCGTGGTGAACAAGTACGCGTTGTAAAAAGAAAAGATGAAGATAAAAAGGAGGAATAAACAGACATGGCAGAAACAGTTGAAGCATTAGTTGAAGGAGGAAAAGCAACGGCAGGCCCTCCTCTTGGTCCCGCGCTTGGTCCACTCGGAGTTAACATCATGGAGATTATCAATTCCATTAATGATAAAACCAAAGATTTCGATGGCATGCGTGTACCAGTAAAAGTGATTATTGATCCTAAAACTAAAAAATTTGAAATTGAAGTTGGAACGCCACCTGCGTCATCATTAATTCTTAATGAGGTTGGCGTGGAGAAAGGATCCGGATCTGCTGCGACTCATAAAGTAGGATCGCTTACTGTTGATCAAGCCATTAAAATTGCTCGGATGAAAAAAGATAATTTACTTGGTAAATCATTAAAACAAAAAACCAAGGAAATCGTTGGAACTTGTGTTTCACTTGGTGTAAAAGTGGAAGATAAGGATCCAGCTGAAATTCAGCAAGCAATTGATGATGGTCAATTTGATGAGAAGTTTTCCTAAAAAAATAATTTTTTCTTTACCTTTTCACTTTTTTTTTAGATTCTTTTTAGTCCTCGTTGAAAGAATTGTTTCACTGATTTTACCATCCGTTCTTGACGGTATGATAACGGAAGTGAGGTTCCTGTTCCCCATGTATTATGTTTCTTGATTTCTGTAATGATGCTGTCTATGCTTAGATTTGAAGTATGAATGGTGGTGTATGCATATCCGGCATATTGTGGCATGTGTGAATCACTTCCACCAGTTCCACCAAGTTTTAGTTTTTTTGCAACTTGAGCTGTTTTACTATTTGTTTTTGGTTGACTACATCCATTGTATATTTCGATGGCATCGATTTTATTGTTAATTTCTAACAATTTTTCTTTTTTGATACCGCTCATATTTCGATACAGATGAGGGACTATGGGGATGCCTCCATCTTCATAAATGAAATCTACTGTTTTTTGAACCGATAATCCTTTTGGAATGATGTTTTTCACGTTTAATCCGAGAAGATGTCCATCCTTGGTTGATATTTCAATGCCAGGGATGATAATAAATTCTTTCGAGCTTAATTCCTTAGATGCTTTAACTGCTCCATCAACGGTATTATGATCTGTGAGAGCAAATCCTTGCAATCCTTTTTGTTTAATGGATTTCATGATTTCTTTAGGTGTTCCTATAGCATCATCAGAATACATGCTGTGTACGTGTAGATCAAGTTTTAATTCTATAGTTCTTTTCACCTCTTTTGACCGTTGATGTGTAGTATTAGCGGAGTTGTAGATTGATGGAATATTAAATTGTTTTGTTTTTTTATTTTTTCAAAATGATAGTTTATCAACTTGAATTTAAATAAGATGACTGATAAAGAGTTATATGTGGTGAGGTAGGGAACCTCTCGCTTTAAGATTTACATCATGTCCCTCTCTCTGAAATGCCTCTCCTCCCTGATCCCATTGCCCAATCTACTTCTCCTATCCCTACCCCCTCTCCTCTCTGTTTTTTTTAAAGTGAATGGAATCTATTTTAAATAAATGGTTATTATTTTATAGCTGTAATACTATACAGATTTTTGTATTGAATACTAATGGCAAGAGAGGAGACGTGGAGGATTTCAATTGAAGTGTGATCGATGTGGAAACGAGTTTAAGGATTTGTTTGATACCATTGTTCGTATCGATTATGCTGAGCCCGGAAGAGGAAAACCGTATGAATTTCATCTTTGTATGGATTGTCGCAAGGCAATTGTTCAATGGGTGGAATCATCCGCTGAAATGATAAAAGAATGAATTTAAAATATGTTGTCTTTCTTGCTACAATAAAGTATATTTGTCCTATAGGGGACGTTGAATGGAGAAGATGGGAATGTTGGAGCCAGGTTCAAAAGAGGAAAAACAATTCATAGAGCATTTAGCTGAAAAAGTTTTGATGGGTGTAATCCCTAAAAGATTTTAATTAAAAATTTTTTCGTAGGCTTTGTTCTACTACAGTTCTAGTGGTAATGCTATTGAGGAGAATGAGGGAGGGAGTGGAAGGATGGTGAGGTGAGAGATGAATCAAAAAAATGATTTTTGTCCCTCATTCTCATAGCAATACATATGGTTATTTTGAGGGTATATAAATATTTCTATAAAATTATAAAAATTGAATGTTATTTTTATCCTGTTGTAATTTTAAATTTATTTGAAATGTGATCTTTTCTTCACTCTAATAAGAAGAGTTACAAGTTGTAAATTGTGTGAAAAAAAATGTGAGTGCGGGCGCCGGAATTCGAATCCGGGTTATAAGCTTGGCAAGCTTAAGTGATACCAGGCTACACCACGCCCGCAACTGAGTGTATCGATATGGTATTGGTAAACCCTTAAAAATACTTACGCTTCAATTCTATGAGGTGAGTGCCCCAAATTCGGTGGAAAGATATTTTTTTCTTATGTTTTTTTTCAATATCTTTTTATATTGGTATCATGTTGTGTAACTACTATTCCTAGGAGGGAATTGGTGATGGGCCGGATGCTTATACAACATTATTACCATAATTGTATGATCGTACATATGATGGTTGCTAATTCTCTTTTTAAGTGGTGATTCAGTTTGAAAGATGTTCCGTCTATTGTTTCCGAATTGCGATTGGAAGAGGAACAGGGGAATCTTAATGAAAAAAATATATACGATGATATATCTAAAGACAATTCTTCCTTTGTTTCTTCAGCGAATAATGCTGATGGAAAACAACTCACCGAATCCATAAAACGATTGGCAAACTCTCTTTCAAATTCAATCTTTTTACAAGATGGAAACTATACCGTCAATTGGATAAACAAACAATGTCAAGATACCTTTAACATAAAAAATAATCAAATCCAACAAATCCCTTGTTATTCACTGTTTTTCAACAACTCATCACCATGTAATTTCTGTCCGATGAAAACTGCAATAAACACAAAAAGACCACATACCATCCAAATCACACTCCAAGATCAAACAAAACTAGAAATCACATCAATACCTATTTTTTCAGATCAAAAACTAATTGGAATCATCCAACAAATCCAATCACTTAAACATAAAAATCATTTTCAAATCAAAAACCAACCTAGCATCATCGAAAACGCAGCACTTGGCATACTCGTCCTCGACAACCATTTGAATCATCTCAGCATAAATCCAGCTTTCTGCGGAATGACTGGATATGAACACACTGAGATTAAACGACATTCCAACAAACCCATATATTGGCCTGATAGATTCTCCAAAGATATAAAAACTGAAATTCAACGATTAATACAAAAAGGACATCTTAAAATGGAAACCTATTTCCAACGAAAAGACCGATCAATCTTTCCGGTTTCCATCGTAGGAAGCACATTTATCGATGAAAAAACCCAGGAACAACATCTCATCCTTATCATAGATGATATAACAAAATCCAAAGAAACAGAACGAGAACTCAAAATATCTCAACTCCTCCTCCTTTCACTTATCCAAAATCTGGAAAAAAAAGTAAAAGAAAGAACACATAAAATCGAACAACTCCTCAAACAAAAAAACGAATTCATCAACCAACTCGGCCATGATCTTAAAAATCCACTAGGTCCATTAATCAACCTTATCCCCCTTCTCATAAAAAAGGAAACAGACCCTCAAAAAAAGGAAATGCTAAATGTTATCCAACGAAATACTAATCACATGAAAAATCTTATAACAAAAACAATCGAACTAGCTCAATTAAATTCAGGTAATATATCACTTCACTTTAAATCCTTAAATCTAACTGAAATGTGTAATGAAAGTATCAAAAGAAACCATCATCTTCTCGAAAAGAACAATACGATCATAGAAAACAATCTGCGACCATCTCTAATCGTGAAAGCAGATAAAATGAGAATAGAAGAATTATTTGATAACATAATCACTAACGCCGTTAAATATTCCCCAAGTGGAAGTATAATTACCATCACTGGATCCTCCACAGAAACCACGGTTTCAATATCGATTAAAGATACTGGTGTTGGAATGAACAAACAACAATTGCATCATGTCTTTGATGAATTCTACAAAGCAGATCCTGCTAGACATGATTTTAAAAGTAGTGGCCTTGGAACAACAATATGCAAACGAATCGTTGAAAAACACGGCGGACATATAAAAATTGGAAGTGAAGGAATTGGGAAAGGAACGACGGTTACATTCACTTTGCAAAAAAAACCGTTGTTTTTCAATCAACAAAAAAATAATGCATCTAACCAAAAAAAGAAAAATACTAATGGCGGTGAAATCTAAATGACCCCCTATGCAGAATCAAATGAATCTGCCATCACCTTTTCAAATGCAGCAATCATCAAATACTCATTAAAATCATTGTATGCAGTTGCAGGAAGGCGAACCTCTTCGAAATTTGCTGATGATGTAATCAAATCTTCACTTGAAATCCTAAAAGAAAGATATCCCTTTCTAGATGCAGTATCTATTCGAAAACAAGCATCAGAAAATGAAGATGATATCTACATTAAAGACTCTGTTGTTAATCCTATTCCCGCAGAACGAATCGGACGACCCATAGAAGGATTAATCCGAATGGTGTATGATGAACTCAACGAAGAAGCAGGATTATATTTCATCACTGAACTTAAGGAACACGTTGGTAAAAAACTAAGCAAACAACTTATCAAACTTGGTATAGATTTGGACCAAATTCAATTAGAACAACATCATGCATGGGAACGAAGGGAACGAAAAAAAGCCATCAAAGAAGGACGAGGTGAAGGCGGCCAGGAAAATCTACTTGGTTATACCTGGGAAAAAGTTTCTTCCTGGCATCATGAGGAAGGTAGTAAATTTTGCACGCTTTACGATGAGGAAGGAAAAGTAGTAGATCGATTAAACCTTGATCGCATCATTCAAAATTATGTTGAAACACTTTCAGGAGTCGACACTACAGATCCTGAGGAATTACAAAAAGAACTGCGTATTTTCGAACGAGAATATTCACTTTTAAGATTGATGCATGAACAAGACATGGATGCAGACACTGCAATGCAACTCTTACAAGTAAACAGAGAAAAACTCAATAATATGATTAAAAAACTTACAAACATGGAAATGATTCGTTATGTCTCAGATGATGTTATTGAACTTACTGAAGATGGTATACAATTTGTAAACCTCCAGGAAAAAGAATGAAAAAAAATGAATTTAGATGTTATTCATCTATCTACTCGTTATCCAACAAATAAAGAACCAGTGAGATAAATACTTGTTGTCGCTGCTGTTGAAATAACTACTCCAATAAAAATCATGAGTAATGACCTGGAAAATGGTAAATCAAACAAAACAGCAATAAGTGAACCAAGACCTGCACCCGTAAAAGGAAGAGGAATTGCAACAAAAAAGAGCAATGCTGCAGTTTCATAAGTCGTAATCTTATTATTGGCCCGATGACGAATAATGGGAAATCCCCAATCCATTGCTTTTTTCCATTTTGGAAACCGTCTTAAAAATAATTCGACTTTTTTAAAAAACCGTAAGATCACTGGGACTAAAATCATATTTCCAGCAATAGCAATAGGAAAAGCCTGCCACCAAGTCCATCCAAACTCATGAATGCCAACCAGTGGAACAACATATCTGGATTCTAAACCAGGAATCATTGATAATAAAAAGATTTGAATCCATTCAGGTAATCCATTAATCATCTAAATCACTTCAATTAGGCCCCATCCTAAAGGGTGGGGAGGAATTGAGATATCCACATTCCTTTTTTTTTGATCTTAGCAAAATAATCCTTTACCATTTTTTTCTTGATCTCCTAATCAACGTAGAGGCTTATCATATATGCAAGCCCCTTCCTTTAAAAACCATTATTCTATGGTTTTAGGGGGGGGGGGTCGTTGACGTCTCTTATACTTTCTTTTTTTTCAACTAACAATTTTTTCCTCACTATTTCAAATAACCTATATCAGAGTTTTGTTGTTTCTCATTTCTCATCTTTTTTTAATAAATAAATCAATTTAACAGAATAATACTAAAACTATTTATAGTAACAATTTTTATTTTTATATGATGATAGTAAATGAACCGTAATGTTTTACTCAACATACTCATTCTATTCCTTCTCTTTTCACAAGTTACCTTAGTTTCAACACAACCAATTCTTCGTTCTTCACACCAAGATCAACAACAAAAAACCTCAATTAATTTAATATCTTCGCATCAACAAATAAAACATAACCTAGAATCCTTCTTTAATCATCCAGGTCTTTTATCTGTTTTAAACAAGAATCCATCTTCCACTTCGTTTCAACCAGAAAACCTTACTTTTTCAGATGATGCATATCATGGTTCAAATCAAACATACTCAACAGAATGGTGGTATTTTGATGCTACACTGAATCAAGAATACACTATACAATTTGGTATTCACATCCATCATATCATTACCATGGGCATAGCAACGATTCATTGTAACATCTATCATAAAGGACAATCAATCATTAATGAACGATTAGTCCAACCATTATCTACTCTTAGGTTATCTTCACAAAAACCATTCATCTCAATCAATAATAAGATCATAATGCAAGGTCAACAAAAAGAGAATGGAAAGCCAGATACATATCAGATCATCTATTCTGGAGATGACTATGCATTTGATTTAACCTACAAAGGCATTACATATGGTTGGAAAGGAAATACTGCAGCTGGAGACTGGGCGGTCGTCTTTCCAAAAGCCATGGTTCAAGGCAGTCTCACCATTCAAAATACAACTATTAAATCCTCTGGAATTGGGTATCATGATCATAATTGGAATGTAACTGCATCAACTGGTCTTAACTTTGGATGGCTTTGGGGAAAAACCTCTATTTCAAATTATACCTTAACTTGGGCAAACATCTTTGAAACCTGGTATAAAGGATCACCACTTTTAGTCATTAACAAAGATTATAATGGATATACGAATGTTCCTGCTAACAATCTATATTTTTCGGTGATTAATGTATCATTTAAAAATGGAATGCTAGTTCCCACTGGTTTTTTACTTTCAGGAAAACTACAAAACTACAATTTTTCACTAAAAATCACGGTGCTTAATTCGGATTATATAACCGTGTTAGGACTCATTAATTACTGGAGATATCACATTCACATCACCGGATCGTTCACCGTCAATGATCAAAAAGAAACCGTTGATGATTACAACATTGCTGAATTCATACGATTCCGACCTTACTAACCCTCTTGCCGTTTTCTCCGAATCAATGGTTTACTCAAATGTCTCCGTGCACACACTGGTACTTCATAAATACCTTTTTGAATAATTCGATTTTTTCTTTTCATCTTTCCTTTTTCAGCATTGGTCTTACACTTTTTACATACAAAACCCTGATCAAGCCCTTTTGATTTCATATGCTTCCCACAAACAGGACACACGGGATTCTCAACTTTTTCATATATCGTAGCGCATGCTTTAATTTCAAGTTTCTCAACATTAACCGTAAAAGGCTCTTTTCTAACCCCACCAAAAATCCTCACCACATCACCCACGTCCAATCCCCGAACCACATCCCGAAACTGTTTTGTTGGTTCATACGCGGCACAATCAACACTACTTGCCTCATCACTAATTGAAAAAATAACATGACCACCCGGAATAGTAACTGGTTTTTTTGAAATCACTCCCTCGATAATTACCGATTGAAACGATTTTAAATCCGTTATAGATGAAACTAAAAGATGATCATCAGTTCCCTGATTCGATGCAAAAATCAACCATTCATCAAATGATTCACATTTGATGTCATTCATACATGCAGATAACTCCTCAGCCTTATCTCCTCGGATACCAAATAAAACAGGACACGGCGAATGAGGCATAATATTCACATGATGGTTCACATAATCATAATTATCAAATGTCAACGAAGAGTTCTCATCCATCTTAATAACAGAATTTTCATCAATACTTCGAGATGAACCCCACCGTTTTTTCTTCCGATAAGAAATTAACTCAAACGTGTTATCATGCTTGCCAATCCAAGCAATACTGCCTGTAGCACCAATAATTCCCCGACCATTTTTAAACTCTCGAAACCAAGCATCTTTCCTAGTTAAGAATGAAACAATTTCATCCTTTTGAATAATGCGATGAACTGCATCCCAATACCAGGTTTCCTCAAATTGATCAAAAGTCATCACTAATCCAGGATTCGTATTATCTTCAGATAATTCAGCAAATGATTCAATTTCATGTAACAACACTTTTTTTACTTGATCAACCAAATCTGAATCTTCAATCTGATTATTCATTAACGGATAAGACCAAACATCATTTCCTTTCATCCGACCGATTTTTGTTGGAGTCCCTCGCCCAATTCCTATCTGGAATGAAACCGCACCATTCCCTCGAGTTTTCCACGGAACATTAGGATTCAACCGAATCAGACGTGGATAGCCAATCAGATGTACTCCTAATCTTTGAATTTTAGAAAGTAACACTCCCACAAGATATGTAGTGCAACCACCACGTCGAGAATCTGTATCATCAATACCAATCCACATACATATCAATTCCATTTGTAACTATTAAAGGCTATTAAGTAAACCCGATACCATTAAATAATATCAGAAATTATATGGTACAACATACAATGAAACGCGATGAACTCTTAACATACATTCGAGACCTGCTCAGCAACGCAGGATTCTACGTTTCAGACGTATATTCCATGCGGCCAATCGGTTTTGACCTAGTTGCACGAAGAGACAACACCTTACTTATCATTAAAACACTTACTAATATAAATGCATTATCTGAAGAAGTAGCAACTGAACTACAAAAACTATCACAACTTCTTGATGGACACCCATTACTCATTGGCCTAAGAGCTGGAAATGGAGCACTTGGAGAAGAAGTTGTCTACGACCGATTTGGAATCCAATCAATCAGCCCTGAAACCCTCCGCCTCCACCTGCTAGAAGGAATACCATTACAAGTCTATGCAGCCCCCGGTGGATTCTATGTAAACATCAAAACAGAACAAGTAAAAAAAATGCGAAGAGACAAACAACTCAGCCTTGGATCCTTTGCCCGTTCATTACACGTATCAAGACGAACCGTACGTATGTATGAAGATGGCATGAACGCAAGAGTTGATGTTGCGTTTCGCATGGAAGAACTCTTTAAAACCCAAATCATCGAAGATATTCGCATTCTTGGACAAACAATAAAAGATCATTCAAATACTCAAAATCAATCCGTTTCCAATAGTTCAACTCATCAAGAAGGAAAACAAACGATTTCAAAATCCTTCCTCGATAAAATCTTTAATCTTCTCAGAAAACAAGGATACACCATCATTCCAATGGGACGTTGTCCTTTTGAAGCTGTAAGTAAAGAACGAGAAAAAATATTACTAACTTGCGTACAACGATATGATAAAAAATTAAAACGAAAAGCTGAAATAGTCAGCAGCATCTCAAAAATAACTGAAAAACGAGCAGTAATGATCACAGATAAAAAAGGAACAAAACAAAATATTTTTGGTACACCACTAATCATTCATGACGAACTACGAAAGATAAATGACCCTGAAGAACTGCTTGAGCTCATTTTGGAAAGAATTAGCTCATAAAAAAAACATTCAAACCTACCAAACTTTTATAAATAGGGTTCTCATTCCCGAGAACTACATTTCCATCATAACGTATGGAGACAACTTCAAAAAAACTGATGCAAGACTGATAATTATGGCAAATAAAGAAATTGTAGACGCAGTTAACAATGTAAAGGAAACTGCAAAAGAGAACAACCGAAACTTCAAACAAACAATTGATGTTGTCATTAATCTTAAAAATATTGACCTAAGCATTCCTAAAAATCGAATTGATGAAGATATCTTGCTTCCGAACGGACGAGGAGCCAAAGCCAAAATAGGATTATTTGCAAGTGGTCAATTAGCATTAGAATCAAAAGACATGGTCGATCTTCTTGTTAAACCTGAAGAACTTGAAGATCTCTCAGATGATAAAAAACAAACCAAAAAAATCGCAGATGAACATGATTTTTTCCTTGCTGAAGCACCCCTAATGCCCACCATTGGTAAAACCCTTGGTACGGTATTTGGTCCACGAGGAAAAATGCCACGACCCGTTCCACCACAAGGAGATATCTCAGACACCGTTGAAAAACTCCGCAACACCGTAAAAATACGCTCCAAAAGCAATACCACATTTCACGCAATCGCTGGAAACGAAGATATGGACAGTGAAGATGTCGCTGAAAACATCGAAACCATTATCAAACGGATCGAAGGTGTATTAGAACGAGGTCGAATGAACATCCGATCAATTTACATTAAAACAACAATGGGACCATCTGAAAAAATACGATAACGAAAGGAAAAGGTGAAAATACAATGGCTCATGTGGCACAATGGAAATACAAGGAAGTAGAAGAGATTGCCTCTCTTCTCAAACAACATCCGGTCATCGGCATCGCTGAGATTGGAAGCATTCCTGCTCCGCAAATGCAGCAGATGCGACAAAATCTCCGCGAACACATGAAGATTCGCTCATCAAAAAACACCTTGATTCACCGAGCAATCGATGATGCTGAAAAAGATGTAAAAGATTTGAATAGTCTAAAAGAAATCGTTAGTGGTCAAAGCGCAATTATTGCTACTGACATTAATCCTTTCAAATTACAAGCACAGATGAATAAGACCAGAACAAAAGCACCAGCAAAAGGCGGTGAAATAGCACCAGAAGATATTAAAGTTGAATCTGGTGATACTCCATTTAAACCTGGTCCAATTGTTGGAGATTTACAAAAAGTAGGGATTCCTGCAGCGATTCAAGGTGGAAAAGTCGTCATAAAAAAAGATAAAGTACTTGTAAAAAAAGGCGATGTTATTTCCCGAGACGTCGCTCAAATGCTCACTCGCCTTGAGATTTATCCATTAGAAATTGGAATTTCATTACATGGTGTATTTGAAGATGGACTTATCTTCAAACCTGATGTGCTTGACATTGATCTTGACTCTTATCATGATCAGTTCATGCAA
>Ga0209925_1001298_pt1 | contig 12629 bp, 9 predicted proteins | sample SalPonR2_A_D1_MG_FD_185702 | JGI IMG/M metagenome (GOLD analysis project Ga0209925, IMG submission 185702) | Salt pond soil microbial communities from South San Francisco under conditions of wetland restoration - Salt Pond MetaG R2_A_D1_MG... ...
AATCCGCTGCAGTTTTATGCTGCCGGAATCGGTTATCTCTACAAAGTAAAGAGCTGATTTGCGCATACGTTTATCAATGCGCGGTTTTTCGGAGCTGTCTGAGTCGGCCGTTTCGTCCTTTTGAGGTGTGTCGACCTTAATTTCGACCTGCTGTTCTTCCTCGCGTTCGCTTTCTGCTTCTTCCGGGCGAGGAGCTTCTGATTGACCATCGGAGGAGGAAGAGCTGTCCTGTTGTTGCGTTTCCGGTTCAACCCGCTGTACTTCGGGCTCTTGACTGTCCTGCGTAAAGAGGTATTCCCTGAATCCGGTCTCGTCGAGAACCGTATTTATTCGCTCGCGGTTAAATAGGAAAACCACCAGCACGAGTAAAATCAATGCAACCCAAAACAGACAGCCTAATGATGCTTTTTTTTTCTTTGCCATTCCATCTTTTGTATCGGCACAGCAATTCTAAATTTGAAAATTTAATTTAAATTTTCAAATTTAGAATTACTGTTATCGGCATTCTTTGAGGAAAGTTTGATCATAACTTGTGAGAACGCCGACCGGCAATTTGACAGTATAGTCAAAACTTCGTATAGTAAGGGCACAATGAAAACGTTTAAAGGTATATCCGCCTCACCAGGGATATATATTGGAAAAATATTCCTTTATCTCGATGAGATTTCGCAGGTCCCCAAATATGAAATTCAACCTGAAGATGTAGAAGCAGAGCTGGAAAGGTTTCATTCGGCAGCTAACAAGGCGGGGGATGAAATCCAGGCACTGCAGCAGCAGGCTAACAGCTCGATGGGCTCGGAAGAAAGTCGCCTGCTCGATTCACATTTGCTTATGCTGAAGGATCCAGAGTTTACCAAGCGTATTGAAGATAATCTGCGTTCGGATCAGATGAATGTTGAGTGGGTGCTGTATAAAACCGCGAAAGAGCTGGTAAGAATGCTTGAATCTTCTCAGGATACATATTTAAAAGAGCGTACAATCGATATTCATGATGTAGCCAAGCGAATTCATAATCATCTTCTTTACCGTGAACGTATTTCACTGGTGGATATTCAAGAGGATGTGGTGCTGGTAACCCATAATTTGCTTCCTTCGGATGCGTTAACACTGAATAGAAGTGCGGTACGGGCAATTGCTATGGATATGGGCGGGAGAACAAGCCATACAGCGATACTGACTCGGGCCTTTGAAATACCGGCGGTACTAGGTATTTCGACCATCACTAAACATGCCCGTAACGGAGATGAGGCAATAGTAAACGGTAATGAAGGCACGGTAATTCTAAATCCGGATACTGAAACCCGCAAAAAGTACGAGCATAAAATGAAAGAGTGGCAGCAGCGGGAGATGCAGCTTCTGTCGTTAAATGAATTGGCCGCAGAGACTAAGGATGGAAAACATATCCTTCTGAAGGGTAATATAGAGGTTCCCGATGAAACCGAATCGGTACTTGCCCACGGAGCTGATGGAATTGGCTTGTATAGAACTGAATATCTGTTCTTGCAACCGGGGGGATTCCCTTCGGAGGATGTCCAGTTTGAGGAATATTCACGAGTTCTGCAGGACATGGAGGGACATGGCGGAGTTACCCTACGTACCCTGGATATCGGTGGCGATAAGGTTATACCAGGGTTAGAAGGTTTAGACGAAAAAAACCCTATCCTCGGATGGCGGGCAGTCAGGTTTTGCCTATCTCGTAAAGATCTGTTTAGGACCCAACTGCGGGCTATGTTGAGGGCATCGGTATACGGTGATTTGCGAATAATGTTTCCGATGATTTCGGGAGTTGAAGAGCTTGATAACGTACTTGAAGTACTCGATTCAGTAAAGCAGGAGTTGAAAAAGGAGGGGGTTGCCTTTAAGGATGATTTACCGGTTGGTATTATGATCGAAGTCCCCTCCGCCGCACTCACGGCTGATCTTCTGGCTAAAAAAGTTGATTTTTTCTCGATTGGAACTAATGACCTGATTCAATACACAATAGCGGTAGATCGCGGCAATGAAAAAATTGCCTATTTATATGAACCCTTTCATCCCGGAGTATTGCGCTTATTGAAAATTGTTATTGACAGCGCCCATTCGGCCAGTATACCGGTCGGAATGTGCGGAGAAATGGCCGGCTACCCGCTGGCAGCAGTACTCTTGCTGGGACTTGGTCTTGATATTTTCAGCATGAGCGCATTTACCATCCCCGAAGTAAAAAAGATTATTCGCTCCGTAAGTATGTCGGAGGCCGAGGAGCTGGCCGGCATTGTTATGGAAATGAAATCAGCTACGGAGATAGACTCACTAGTAAGGAAATGGATGAATGAACGGTTCGACCTCATATAATAACTCATCGGGTATAAAAATAGCCATTGTCGGGCGCCCGAATGTAGGAAAATCAACTCTGTTTAACCGCTTAGTCGGGCGGCGCAGAGCTATAACAGATCCCACACCAGGGGTAACACGGGATGCAGTCCACGAGCCCGCAGTGATTGCCGATCATGCAGTAGAGCTTATCGATACCGGAGGGTATCGTGTGGATGCAGTAGATATTGAATCCCTGGTCCGCGAAAAGAGTCTCGCTCTTCTCAAAGATGTAGATTTAGTTCTGCTGATGTTGGATATCAATGAATATACCGCAGAAGACGAGGAGTTTGTCGAAAAAATTAGAACCTATACCGACAGGCTTATAGTTGTAGTAAATAAAGTAGATAATCAGCAGCGTGAAGGCCTTCTTTGGGATTTTTACTCCCTTGGCTTTGAACATGTGGTCGGTATTTCAGCAGCCCATGGAACAGGTATCGATGACCTGGAAGAAAAAATTGAAAAGGTAATCGATTTTTCGGCTATTGATGAAGAGGTCGAGGATGAGCCTTATATCAGAATTGCGGTGCTTGGGAAGCCGAATACAGGAAAATCAACTTTATCTAATTATCTTATAGGGTCGGAGTCCTCAATTGTGTCGGAAATACCCGGAACCACGCGGGATGTGATTGAGGGCCGATTTCGTCACCGGGGAACTCTGTTCCAAGTAATGGATACTGCCGGAATTCGTCGGAAAAAAAAGGTGCAGGAGTCTGTCGAATATTATTCGGTGAATCGAGCCTTTAAAACAATTGAAGTAAGCGATGTAGTGTTGCTACTCATAGATGCAGAGGAGGGACTTACCGATCAGGATAAGAAAATTGCACAGCAAGCGGTTAAACGGGGAAAGGGAATATTAATTGTTCTTAATAAGTGGGACAAAGTAAAAGAGATGCCGAACCAAATGCAAGCAATCCAGGATCGAGTGCGGTATGTATTTCCAATTCTGAGTTTTGCTCCAACGGTGCCGATTTCTGCAAAAACAGGCGAGGGAATTGAAAAGCTGCTGAGCAATGTGTATTCGGTATGGAAACAGCTGAATCGAAGGATAGAAACACCAGTGGTGAATGAGCTTATTCAAGATTTAACAGAACACTTACAGCCGCCCCGAGGTACTCAGGGCCATTTTAAGGTTTATTATGCTACCCAGGTCGGAAGCAGCCCGGTAAGGTTTTTGATATTTGTGAATCGTAAAAAAGGTTTCCCTAAATCTTATGTACAGTATTTAACCAACAGCATCCGCAAAGAGCTTGGTTTTACCAATGTTCCAATTACAGTTGATCTGCGGGAGCGTTCCGGCCATCAAACTTAAGCGAGGACAAGCTTGACGGGGTATCAGATTGGTACAGTCTGTGAACTTCTCGAAGTAAAACCCCATGTGCTTCGATACTGGGAGCAGGAGCTGCCCGTTCTCTCTCCCCGCAAGGACCAAGCCGGCCGACGTGTGTATTCAAGGCAGGAGCTGGATTTATTGCTTCGGATTAAGTACCTGCTGCAGAAGAAAAAGTATACCCTGGCGGGAGTCCGGGAAAAACTGTGGGAGGAGTTGTATTCCGAAGAGAAAAATACTCGAGCTCATATTACGGCCCTACGCAATGAACTACTGTTGCTGCAGGGCCGAATTCGTGAACAGCAAAAAAAGCTTGAAGAGATCTTAGACAAACCCTTCAGTAGGTCGATATAATAGGTCGATATATAGGATATATGAGCATGTCCAACCTGCACAGACTGTGTGTGCTAACCTTGTTTAGTTTTATCTCTAGCCTTGGCTGGGCTTTGCCTGACCCGGCTGCCCATGCCATTTCTGAAATCCCGGAGAATATCTTTTTAAGGGCCCAGTTGATTGATCAGGTTTTGGGACCTATCGAAGATGCGCGACAATTACCCGAGACGATGGAAAATCAACCCGGGTACGATGTTCCTGTCCAGTTCTTTGTGGAGGAACAGAGCGGAAGTGTATATTTCTGTTTTTACCATGGGGCTAATATCGAGTTTAGTGATGCCGTCGCCGGCAGCTATATTATTCGGAGATCGGCGGATGACGGGACCTTTGAGCAGATTAAAATCTACTATAAAAGCGAACCCGGCAGCTTTTTGCGTATTTTTCCTGAACGAGAGGGCCGTAGTCGGATAGATGTCTTTTTGAGAAATAAAAAAGTACAGTCGGATGTAAAGATTAGCCTATCGTTTAAAGAGATTGCCCGCGCTCCTTTCACGGAGATTATGCGACGTACAGTGGGATATATTGACTGGGAGTTCTATATTCCGAAAGCTGAATTCGCACTGCCGGAGTTGACTACTGTTGATGACCTTTACCATCAAGTGAGGCCTTATCTGAAGCAGCTACGGGATGCAGAAGATGGAGCGATTAATTCCCTTGGTGAATTTGTATTCATCAAGGACGGCACTGCGCAGACTGGGGAGAGCGGATTAAACTGTTCCGGCTTTGCGAAATGGGTAGTTGATTCGGTTCTCTATCATCACACCGATAGCCTGTTGTCTATTGACGCCCTGAAACGGCCTCATCCTAATTTTCGTGGGAATCGCTGGAGCAGTAAGGTGGAGGAAATCGAAGACCCCTATTTCGGTCTCGACTGGACTCGCAATTTAGCTATAGAGGCGTACCAGGCCTTGGATCTGCTGCCACGGGGAGCGTCAGGGGTGGAGGGTTCGTCTGCCGATCCCGAATTAGCCGATGTAAATTTTCTCCGCTACCATAGGTATGTGGAGGATGTTGGTTATCCGGTTTCGAGCCTTGAGACTGTTATGTACGAGCTGGCTAAGGAAAATACTGGCCATTTTTACCTGGGCTCCGTAAATGTGCTGACCCATGGAGAATACGAGTTGCGCAAACATCTGCATGTGGCGGTCTTTTTTCCGTGGCTGGATGAGGAAGGACGGCTGGTATTGAAAATACTGGAGACCAATGAAGAGACTTCACCCGCCTCGTTTATGCGCCGTTATCAAGGGGAATATGTTCACCTGGTAAGTATTCCCCAAACAGGGGTCTTTAAACCTGAAAATATGCGCTTAGAGCCGGTGCTCAAGCGTTAATTTTATTGAAAATACTCCTTAACTGAATTATCTTGAAAGATATGAAGAAGATCTCCATTTTCATGTTGTTTCTTGTAGTGTGTACTTTTCAAGTTACAGCCCAGGAGCAGCGGCTGTTTCGCGAAGCTGAGCGGCGTTTTGAGAGCGGTGACTACCAGTTTGCCCTTTCACGTTATACCCAGTTGATGGAGGAGTATCCGGATTCAGAATACATCCCGGATGCCAAGTTCCGTGAGGCTGTCATTTACGCGTTTTTGGGCCGGTACAGTGCGTCCCTCGAGGGGCTGCAGCGGGTTGCACAGCGTTATTCAAGTACCCGTCACTTTCGGTACATACCTTTTTGGCAGGGATATAACCTTTACAATTTAAACCAGTATGAACAGGCTCAAACGAAATTTGAAGACTTTTTAGGGGGGAATCCGCAAAGTCTGCAGCGGGATGCTTTGTACTATAAAGCACTCTCCGAGCGAAGTCTCGAGCAGTATGAACAGGCTTTGAGTTCAGTAAAGGATTTGTATCAGATGTATGACTCGCCTGTGCAGAATCAGAAAATGGTGGTATTGCTTACCTCTCTGCTAGTAGAGACAGGGAGACATGAGGAGCTTTTTACAATTTATCAGGATTTGCAGCTTGAGCTGTTTGATGCGGAAATTCAGCAGAAACTGGGATTATACCGTGCAGAAGCACTCTTTCAACAAAAGAAATTTGATAAGGCGGAGCCCCTGTATCGGGAACTCCTGGACGCCTCCGAGGATTTGAAAACTGTTGCCTATAAACGGCTGTATGTGTTGTACGAGGAAACAGATCAGCCCTCGCTGCAGCAGGAAATATTTGACGAAGCTCTAGTGGATTTATCCGGGAGTCCCGTACTATTGGCCGAGTTTTTGCTGAGGGCCGGCATAGAACACTATAAGACCGGCAGTTATGATTTGGCTCGCAGCTATTTGCGAAGAATACAGCGTACCCTGTCGATGGAGCAGATAGACGGTTTGGTGCCTCTTTACCTTTCCCACATAATGGAGCGGGAAGGAGAGCTCGACAGTGCGGTGGAACTGCTGCGCGAATACCTTGAACTAAACACAGATAGGCGTGAAGAGCTTTTGCCGGCACTTGGAAGGCTCGAAAGCACTCGGGAGCAGTGGAACACGGCGGCCGGTGTGCTGGAGACTTTCCTGTCTGAATTTCCCGATTCAGATTATCTAGGCCAGGTTAATTATTTATATGCATATGCGCTGTACAGAAGCGAAAAATACCGTGCTGCATTGTCGGTAGTGCAAGATAGCTTTTCCAAGGGAGAGTCCGGAGGATATGACCGCGAGCTGCTGCGGCTGCGTTCAAGGTTGCATACGGAGCTGAATCAGCTTGAAGCTGCAGTTGATGATTTACAGGAGTATGTGCCTCGCTATCCGGAAGACCTAAAAGCAAGGGTGGATCTAGGCCAACTGTACTTCCAGCTCGAAAACTATTCACAGCTGTATTCGCTGGTTGATAATCTGAGGGCGGAAAAGCCGGGTTTGCCCCAGGGAGCTTCCGAGGAAGAGTTAAAACTGCTGTATATTGAGGGAATGGCCTATTTGAAACAGGGTCAGTATAAAACCGCCGGCGAAGTTCTTAGCGAAATGTCGGGTGAACAGATGCGCAAGGCAGGGCTGGAAGATTTAATTCCGGGTTACTATTTTTACATCGGCTGGATTTATTATAAGCAGGTGGACTACGCGAAAGCATTGGAATGGTTTGGGCGTTTAGTGGAGGATTATCCTGAGGACCAGAAGGCGGTGGAAGCGCAGTATTTGGCCGGATGGGCAGCTTATGCGGATGGCAAGTTTTTACAGGCCCAAGAGTTTTTTGGGCGCTACAGTCGTCAGGATATACCCGAAGCAAGCCAGGAGCAGGGCTTGTTCATGTATGCGAAAAGCAGTGCCGCCCTGGGAAATAGTGAAGATGCCCTAATGGTGTATCAAACTATCTATAAAGAATACGAGGATTCAGCATTTGCTGATGATGCTATGTATGAACAAGCTGGCTTGCTGCATATGCTGGGACGTTCGCTGGACGCGGTAGAAACCTATAAACGTTTATCCAACCGTTATCCGACCAGTCCCCTGTGTGAGGAAGCACTCTATCGGCGTGGTGATATATTCTATCAACTGGAAGAGTATGAGCAGGCACGAGATGCTTACTATGAGCATCGGACTCGCTTCCCCGGGGGGAGCTTGATTGATGTATCCCTATTTTGGGGCGGGATGGCTGCCTTGAAGGCTGATGAACCCTATGGGGCTATTCTTCTGTGGGAAAAATTGGTGGATGAGCATAAAAACAGTTCATTTTATGCTGATACTCTGTTGGAACTTGCGCAGCTGCATGCTGAACTTGGAGAATTTCAGAGTGCCGTTTCCTATTATTCTCGCTACATCTCTGCTTTTCCCGAGCAAAAGGATGCCGAAACCGCCAGGCAAAAAGTGGAAACCCTAAAAAGGGTTATCGGTGGCCAAGGTCAACGGGAGGCTGAGCTGTCGGTAAGGGTTGACGAGGAGGGATTTGCGTCCGCCGAGGGGCGTGACGCCGCACTTGACCTTGCTCGGATGTACCTCTACCAGTATCCAGAAAAAAACGAACAAGCCTTTAACTACATAAACAGTGTGTTGGAATATGAAGATCAAGATTCCGAGGCGGCTGCGGAGGCTTATTATCTTATGGGTGAGTATTACACTAAACAGAACGAGCCGGAGGAAGCTGCAGACTCGTATGCTCGAGCTGCGGTACTAGGTTCCGGTGATGACGATCTGGTTGCCAGGTCTCTTCTGAAGGCCGCCAGGAGTGCACTCGTGGCTGGTGATAAAAGGGGCGCTCTTGCTATGGTCAGAAAACTGGAAACCGATTTTCCCCATACCCAATGGGTGTCTGAGGGTAGGCGTCTATTAGAACAGGAGGAGAGTAATTGATGTGGAAATACGACTTTACAAAACATCCTGTTCGACCGTTTTTTTTGATACTGGGTGGACTATTGTGTTTCTTTTTTGCAACTGAGTTGTCTGCCCAACAGCCGCGCACAGAAGCTCGCACAGAAGCTCGCACAGAAGCGCTCACGGAAGAGGGGGCCGCTCCTGAAGACCCTAAGGTAGAACTGCCGACGGTGGTGTTGGAGTATTCAGCAATAGAGCAGGAATTCATTGCTCCGGATCTGCCGGAGGGTGATGTGATTGCACTTCCTACAATTGAGGAATTGCTGCCTGAGGCTGGAGCTCTGGAAGTATCGTCGCCGAATCTCCTGCCTTCAAGGCCCAAGTATACGGAGGATACCGGTCCTATAGAAGCGGCTTTTTTCAGCGAAGGGGTAATTGGCGGCGGAAGTGATAATCATCTGATAGGGGATATTGCCCTCTATAAACGGGGAGAAATGCCGCTTTATCAGTTTCGATTTTCCCACGAGGGAATTGACGGCTATGGAAGTAATGCCGCCGGTACCGGCTATTTTGATCGTCGGGAGGAGTTGTCCGGCAAAGTAGAGTTTGGAAGCGGCAGGAATAGCGGGTCCGTGAGGGCCAGCTATTTCGAGACTGAAACCGGATTGCAGGATTTTAATAAAGCAAATTCGGTTATCCACCGCTTTATCCGCGGTAGCGGTTCTTACACCCGGGATTTTGAATGGCCTATATCTCTTTCAGCCCGACTTACCGCCCATAGCGGCTCCCAGTTGATAGGCATGCAGGATGAAGCGGAAGAGCAGTTCCTAGAAGCGCTCACTACTGGTGTGTTTGAAAATGATCGGTGGTATGCCGGACTCTCCGGTGGATATCGTTATCAGCAGGCCCCCCTCGACGTGCAGCTTCAGCAAGGTTGGGCGGAGTTCACCTCTAAGCTCTATTTCGACCGCTTTGACATAACAGGGCAGGTAGGCAGTCACTGGGATACGGAAAACCGCTTTCTATTTCCCTGGAACATTGAGTTGGAAGGAGTAGCCGGGGATTTTCTTTTTCGTCTTGGGGGTGGGTACAGTATTGAGCAGTTGTTATATAGAGATCTCTGGAACAGATATCCCTTGCTCGATACTACAGATACCCTCAATCTGCAGCGCGGGTGGGAGGTGTACTCTCACCTCGCCTTTACTCCTAACTCGGACTTGCGGGTGACTGCAGGTGCCGATTGGAACCTATTGCAGGGAGTTATTGTACCAGAGAATCTTGATGCCCGTGATTCGGATTCCGGCCTGTTCCCTTTTACTGTTGACGAACGGGAGCTGATAGGGATACAAACCCAAGTAACCTATTATTCAGGTGAGAGCTTGACCCTTGAAGCAGGGTGGCAGGGACAATTGATGGATGAACTAGAACCACTGCGTCCTGAACACCTTATTACGGGAGGGCTTACCTATTCGAACCGGAATACAGGTTTCGCGACTTCCCTCAAAGGGGATTTTGAAATTGGGGAGCTTCCTGAAATGCAAGTTCAAATGAGTTATCTTTTATCAGAGGGAATTAACTTGATTCTGGAGGGGAACGATTTACTGGCTCCCTTTTATGAAGATGGCAGGCCATGGTGGGGTGAATATGAACAGCGTGGACTGAATGTTACACTGAAAACTGAAATTTCTTTGTAAGAAGTGCGTGATTTGAACAATACTAGTAACAATCCAGCATAGTTTCGCATGCCGCTGTGCGGCAACCGAAATGACAAAAACAGCCGGATACGGCTATTTTCTTAATAGAAGAAGGAAGGGTGAGTATATGGAATTAATTGGAAAAGGTGGAATTATTATGATAATAATTCTGCTCCTTTCGGTAGTAGCAACAGCAATAATAATTGAACGCTTTCTCTTTTTCCGACGTATTCGGGTTGATGAGGAGAATCTTATCAGCCGTCTCAAATCGGCTTTAAAGAAACACCATTATGATGAGGCCATAAATATTTGTGAGAATAATCCCTCTCCAATCTCAAACCTAATGAAGGTAGGAATTGAGAACCGTAGCTTCACTCAAAGTGAGATAAAAGATTCTATAATGAGTGCGGCTAATCTTGAGATACCTCACCTGGAGAGGTATCTTACCTCTTTGGGTACTATCGCCCATATATCACCCTTGTTAGGACTTTTAGGAACGGTTACCGGAAACATAAAGGCCTTCGGAGTACTAGGTAGTTTTGGTGGAGCAGTGGGTGATCCTGCAGTGTTGGCTACCGGAATTTCAGAGGCCTTACTGACTACCGCAGCAGGTATAATTGTGTCTGTTCCTACAGTTGCATTTTATAATTTCCTGGTGAATAAGGTAAATCATATCATCATCCGTTTAGAGAACCGTGTAAATGATTTGGTAGTTCTACTAGGGAAGGAATAGCCATGCAATTCAAACGGCGCTTAAAACCAACTGCCACAGTTGATATAGTACCGCTCATAGATGTAGTGTTTCAGCTGGTTGTTTTCTTCATGGTATCCAGTACTTTTATACTTACTCCGGGAATATCCCTTACTCTGCCGGAAGCCTCAAGTGCAGAGCCAACAGTCATGACCCGCTTGGTGGTTACCATTGCCGAAGAAGATCAGATCTATCTGAACAAAGAGCAGTATAGCTTAGAAACCCTTGAGGAGGCACTTCAGCAGTTCTCCCAGCGGGAGGAGCTTCGTGAAATCCAAACCGTTGTAGTTGAAGGAGATCAGAGTGTTTCCTACAGTTTGATGGTTCGGGTGCTTGATAGGCTTAGGCAACACGGATTTGAGGGAGTCAACTTAAGGATGCGAGAAGAGGATTGATGCGCACGCCCACAGGGGATAGACAAATAATCAGTATACTCGCCGCCCTGGTGATCCACGTCATAATAGTGTTGATGCTGGGCCTTGTAGATCTTGGGCAGGATAGTGCCGACGAGAAGCGGCTTGGTCCGGTAGCGGTTCGCTTTGAACCTGTGCCACCCGAAACCTTACCACAACCTGCTGAACCGCCGGAGCCCGAGGATCCCCCCACAGAGCCACAGGAGCCGTCTGCGGAGCCTGAAACGCCCGCGGCCCCCGCGGCCCCCGCGGCAGCGCCACAGCAGCAGGAACGCCCTCCCCGTGCAGCAGGAGCTGCAGCTGAAGAGGAATGGAGCATTCCCACACCCTCAGGTCGCGAAATACCGGATACAGAGCGAAGGCGGGCGCCCCGGGAGCCCTCGTCGGAGCAGCCACCGGCTTCCCGCTCCCCCGAAGGCCGAACCGAGGACAAGGTAGCACCGGAAGAGCAGCAGGGAAGCTCTGAGGGTTCACGTGTTACTTACGCCGAAGAAGAGTCCACAGAGTGGGAGAGTGACCAACGTCGGACGGATTCCGACCGGACTGCTGATGAGTCACAAGAAGGCGCTGAATCGGTGTTTTCCAAAGAATTAATGGAGGAGCTTGAGACGGTACAGGCGAGCGAAGAGGGGACCGCCAATGGCGAGGCAGAGGGGGGTGATGGAACCGCAACCGGCACCTCTACTACCGTCAGGACTGAGGAAGGCGGCAATATAGTGTACGCGTTAGAGGGTGAAAATTCGACTCGAAATCTGGAACGATCCTCTTTACCTAAACTCAGCCAAGATGAGCTGGCCGGGCTGCCGGGGAGAGTAGAGGTGGTGGTGAGCTTTACACTTCCCCCGAGCGGAAGGACGATGGACTTGCAAATAGAGCGCTCTTCCGGTAGTATTTCGGTAGATGTGAAAGTTGAACAGGCGGTTCGAACCTGGGAATTCTCCGACGCGCCGCAGGATGCGGAGCCGGTCAGGGGAATGGCAAGAATCATCATCCGCGCCGCAGATTGATACAATAAGATTGATACAATACTGCAGGTACACGCATAGTAAGGAGCTACTTGAATGATAAAGGCGGTAGGTTTTGATGTAGATGGGACACTCTATCCCAATTACCAAATGTTTTTGTGTTCCCTGCCTTCCCTCCTAAGTGCTCCCCGTTTAATGTACTATTTTGGACAGGTGCGAAAGGATATGCGGCAAATTGACTACGATGAGCCGCTGCATGAAAAGCAGGCCCAGTTGCTGGCCAATAAGCTGGGTATTTCTGAAGAGAGAGCCCGTGATAGAATGGAGCGGCAACTGTACTATCGATGGGAGCACTCCTTTCGCTGCATTAGTCCGTTTCGCCAGGTACGTGAAACACTACTGGCTCTTAAGCGGAACGGAATTCTTCTGGGAGCGCTCTCCGACTTTCCTATTAAAAACAAGCTGAAGTTCCTGAAGCTGGATGATCTGTTCGATTTTAG
>Ga0209925_1001301_pt1 | contig 12603 bp, 12 predicted proteins | sample SalPonR2_A_D1_MG_FD_185702 | JGI IMG/M metagenome (GOLD analysis project Ga0209925, IMG submission 185702) | Salt pond soil microbial communities from South San Francisco under conditions of wetland restoration - Salt Pond MetaG R2_A_D1_MG... ...
TGGTCTATATCCTCCATGTGTACTGGGATGGATTGATCATGGATAAATATGCCATGGCATTTGTGGTAGTCATTGGTACTATGGCCAGTGGAGTTATCCTTGAGTTTGTGAAATGGTTTAAACTATTTGGCGCTGCACAAACCTCTGTAGAAGGTGTGCTTACTAGTCTTTTTATTTCAACTTTAAGCGGCATTTTGATTGCTTTAATCGGAGTGAATCTAATTAAACGTGGAGAATTTGATGAACTTACAGAGGGCCTTGGGAAACAATTTGATTCGGTCATGAAGCAACGTAAGAAAAATAAATAAGGATATTCAAAAAGGGTGAATAAATGAATATTCAACGAAAGAAGGTGCAAGTATTCGTTTCATTTTTGTTGCGTAGCATCATGATTTTATTATTTTTTATTTCCATCTGGCAAAATGATCTTAATTGGGTTTTTGGATCAGGTTTTGCGGTGTTTCTTACTTTTTTGCCGATGTTACTTGAACGAAATTATCATATTACGCTTCCTTGGATTTTGGAAGTACTTATTGTCTTTGCTTTGTTTCTTCATATTGGGGGTGGTGTTCTTTCCATGTATTACACTATTCCATTATACGATAAATTTGCTCATTTTGTTTCCTCATTTCTGGTTGCTTTTATTTCATTTGCTGCAATTTACATTCTTGATGAATATTGGGATGGTCTTCATATGGATAGAAGAGCTATGGTCTTTGTTGTTATTGTCTCAACTATGGCATTTGGTGTAATCTGGGAATTTATTGAATGGGGTAGTGATTTAGTTTTTGGAACACATGAACAATGGGGTTTAACAGATACTATGACCGATTTACTGGTAGATACAATTGGTGGTGTGTTTATGGCATTTTTTGGATCTAGTTTCATGAAATCGGGTAAATGGATGGTATTAACAAAAGATTTTAATCAAGATATTAAATCATTTTTAGATACCTTTAGAAAAGAAGAAAAGAAAAAATGATGATTATTTGATTTTTACTTTTTTAGATTTTTGTTTTGGCGTTGGTTTTTTCTTAGGTAGCGTCACCTTTAACATGCCATCATTCATTTCTGCAATAACATCCTCGGTTCTTACTTCATCTGGCATGTCAAAGCATCGGTAAAACGACGAAGTAGTTCGTTCTTTTCGAAGCCAGTTTTTTCCCTTTTCATCAGAAGTTTGCTCATGGTCTGCTGAAAGTTCGATGCCATATGGTGTTACTTCAAGATTTATGTCTTCCTTGTTGATACCTGGCAATTCAATGTTCATCTCGTATTTATCACCGTGATCTGCGACGTCTACTGCGGGAGTTCTATTCCATTCAGTTAAATTTGAGGTGTATCTATCTTGTGGGTTCCAAAAGAGTTGTTCGAAGTCATTGCGCAGTTGATCAAACCAGTGATCCATTTCTGAAAGGAAATAATCTGGTTTTCGTTCTACGATATCATCTTTTCCACTTCGATTTCTTGGAGTTATTTCATCTTTATTTTTTCGTCCGATTCTCATGTTTTTTGTTCACCTCCAATCATCCTACATTATAATAATAGATAAAAACTACTATAAAAATTTTACTATTTATTGCAATGATTTCGCATTAAGATCCATTGATAAAAACACATAAATTACAATAAAATCAAACTAATCGCCATAGTTCCCATGCCCAAAACAAAACCAGTCATCACTATGTGACCATGCCCATAATTATGGGCAATAGGCAACAATTCATCAACTGAAATGTAAACCATGATGCCTGCAACAAAAGCAAGCATCGAACTCAACAATCCAGGTGTTAGAAACGGCATGAGTACCACAAAACCAATAATCGCACCTACTGGTTCAGCAACACCAGAAAGGAACGAATATATAAACGCCTTCTTCCGATTATTTGTAGCAAAAAAAATCGGCATGGAAACTGAAATCCCTTCAGGGATATTATGAATTGCAATGGCAAGAGCAATAAGCACACCAAGCCGCATATCACCTAACGCCGTCCCAAATGTTGCAAGGCCCTCTGGAAAATTATGAATTGCAATGGCAAGTGCCGTGAACACACCAGTTCGCATTAACTTAGAATTAACTCCTGCGGAATGTTTCGTAATACCTGCAAAATGATGGGGATTAATCTCATTGGGAATAAACATATCAATAATACCAATGACCACAATACCAACAAAAAATGCAACACTCCCCATCACATCCCCAATATGATTAATTGCATTTGGCAAGAGTTCACCAAACGAAACATAAATCATTACTCCCGCAGAAAAACCAAGTGCCAACGATAAATACACTGTTTTCGGACGTCTAATAAAAAACGCAATAGCACTACCAATACCGGTTGATAACCCTGCAAAAATGGTTAGTAATAAAGCAGTTTGAACAACATCAAACGATACCATGAAACATATATCAATATAGATTACAGTTTAAAAAAGTATCAAAAAAAGAAAGGAAAAATATCAATTTTTAGTACGCATCATTCAGAATACATAAAACATCCGTAGAATCTAATTTTTTAACAGATCCAAGAGAGCCAAGTAATGTTGCTTTTTCAGCAATTTCAGAAAGATTTTCTTTTTTTACCCCAACTTCAGATAATTTCGTTGGCATTCCAAGAGACACAAAAAAATCCTTAGTTTTGTTAATACCTTTCATCGCAAGTACATAGGGATCTTTTTCTGTGTAACCCCATACATTTTTTGCATACATTTCAAACAACTCTCGGCTATCATCAAGTACATATTTCATCCAAGAAGGCGTTAAAATCGCTAAACCCACCGCATGCGTAATATCATACAATGCACTCACTGCATGTTCAATACCATGTGTTGCCCAATCCGTTTGTTTTCCATAGGTTAACAATTTATTTAACGCAAGACTACTGCTCCACATTAAATTTGCTCTCGCATCATAATCAGTTGGATGAGTTAATGCGATTGGACCATAATGAATACATGTTTTTAGAATGGCTTCGGAAAGTCTGTTTTGTACAAAAGCACCCGTTGTTTTACTGAAATATTGTTCTAACACATGACTAAATGTATCCACAATACCAGCAGCTGTTTGTTTCTTTGGAACACTAAATGTAAACGTTGGATCTAAAATTGAGAATTGAGGCCGTAATAAATCATGATGAATGCCAAGTTTATCCTTACTATATTCATTTGTAATCACCGCATTTCCATTCATTTCCGAACCTGTTGCCGAAATAGTTAACACCGATCCAACGGGAAGTGTTTTTTTGATTTCATGTTCTTTTCCAAGAAATAAATCCCAGACATCTTCATTCCAATAATATCCTGCAGCAATTGCTTTTGCACAATCAATTACACTACCGCCACCAACTGCAAGAACAAAATCTAGTTCATAATCATTACAGAGTTGAATTCCCGTCCTCACACTCGATATATGTGGATTTGGTTTTATTCCACTTAATTCTTGAAATGAAATATTATGTTCATTAAGAATACCTGTTATTTGATCATATAAACCAGTTTTTTTAATGCTGCCTTGCCCATACACAAATAAAATATTTGAAGAATGTTTTCTTAATTCAGGGCCCAGTTCACTTACTTTCCCCTTGCCAAAATGAATGACGGTTTGGATATTATAGTCAAAGTTGAGCATGGAAAAACACCTCTGCGAAATAATAGATATGTATGTTTTAAGTATTTCTCATTGAACACGAAACTGATTGGTCCTCAAATATTTCATAAAAAGGGGGTAGGAGGGAATTCTTAAAAGAAGACAAAGTGTGCTTATTTTAAAAGATCTGTTAATAGTTACCCTCCCTCAGAGGCAATACAGCAAATAAATCTAACGTCTCAAATGGTCTTATTAATACCCTCATATACAAATAAAATAATTATTATTTAAATATTGTCTTAAATATTTTATTTTTGTAGTTAATTATGAACATAAAAAAATTAAGTAATACCTTGATTTAAATGATTCGTTATCAAGTATAATGAGGCGGACAATTTTTCAATTTGTACCGGAAAAGTGATTTTTTCAATTTTATTGAGATTATAATATCTATATAGATTATTTTGATAATATTTATCTAATAAAAATTTTATGGAGACGATTGAAAAAGAGTGTGAAAAGATATGACATCAGAAGGAAAATGTATCATTTGCAATAATCAAGAAATCATAAATGAAAATCATGTGAGAGAAATAGATGGAAAACTCATTCGCCTTTGTCCGATCTGCTACCAATGCATAGAATAATATGCATACATATTACTAAATCTATAATTTCCATAAAATATATAGAATATATAATTTTATAGATATCAGTAAATATTATATAGGGGTTATCTTTTCCTCCCCTCCCTACCTCTCTTCTCAAAACATATGTTTATAACATTAAAAAAATAAATTAGGAGAAAAAAAATGAAATACATCTATTTCTTCGGAGACAATAAAACAGAAGGAAAAAAGGAACTCAAAGATCTCCTAGGCGGAAAAGGAGCCAATCTCGCAGAAATGTCAAACATCAATATTCCCATTCCCCCAGGATTTACCATATCAACAATAGCCTGCAAACATTACAATCAAGAAAACAACAAACTAACCGAGGATATGATCTCTGAAATTCAACAAAATATCACCAAACTAGAAGAATCAACCCAAAAAACATTCGGAGATAGCAATAATCCCCTACTTCTCTCTGTAAGAAGTGGTGCAGCAGTCAGTATGCCGGGAATGATGGATACCATTCTCAATCTAGGACTAAACGATAACGTAGTCAAAGGACTAGCCAATCAAAGCAACAACGAACAATTCGCATGGGATAGTTATCGCCGATTCATTCAAATGTTTGGAAACGTGGTCATGGGCATTTCCCATGATAAATTCGAAACTATTTTAGAACAAATCAAAGAAAAAAAACAAGTCACCTACGACATGGACCTCACAGTTGACGCGCTTAAAAATCTCGTAGAACAATACAAACAACTCATCAAAAATGAAACAAACCAATCATTCCCCCAAGATGTGCACAATCAACTCATTCAATCCATTCAAGCAGTGTTTAACTCATGGAACAATCAACGAGCGATAAAATACAGAGAAATCAACGATATCAAAGGATTAGAGGGAACTGCAGTCAACGTTCAAACAATGGTTTTTGGTAACATGGGTAAAGACTCTGCAACCGGTGTTTGTTTCACCAGAAACCCTGCAACCGGGGAAAACTCATTTTACGGTGAATATTTAATCAATGCACAAGGTGAAGACGTAGTGGCAGGCATTCGAACACCATTACAAATAAAAACATTACAAAAAAACATGCCAGATCTCTATGATCAACTCTTAACAACCTGCAAAAAACTTGAAAAACATTACAAAGACATGCAAGACCTTGAATTCACCATTCAAAACAAAGAATTATACATGCTACAAACACGAACCGGGAAACGAACTGCTCAAGCCGCAATTAACATCGCCGTAGATATGGTAAAAGAAGGACTCATCAACAAAAAAGAAGCACTGCTCAGCATCAATCCAAAACAACTCAGTCAACTACTGCATAAACAACTCGATAAGAACACACAACACAACAACCAATATCTAACCAATGGGCTCCCAGCAAGCCCTGGTGCCGCAGTTGGCAAAATCGTATTTAGCAATGAATCTGCCATTGAACAATCAAAAGATGATGAATCAGTCATTCTTATTAGAAATGAAACCAGCCCAGAAGATATCATTGGTATGGAAGTAGCATCTGGAATTCTAACTGCAAAAGGTGGAATGACCAGTCATGCCGCCGTCGTTGCTCGGAGTATGGGAAAATGCTGTGTTTCCGGATGTAAAGACATTAAAATCAATGAAGAGAAACAATCAATAACCATAGGATCTAAAACATTTTCACAAGGAGATTTTATCACACTTGATGGTGCCACAGGAAATGTTTACGATGGCAAAATACCAACAGTATCACCAAAACTGAATGAAAAATTTTCAACAATTTTAGAATGGGCTGATAACTCAAGAAAACTACAAGTGCGTACCAATGCTGATACCCCAAGAGATGCGGAAAAAGCTATGGAGTTTGGTGCTGAAGGAATCGGGCTTTGCAGAACAGAACACATGTTTTTTGAAGGAAACCGAATCAAAGCTGTACGAAGAATGATCCTTGCTCATGATACAGAAAAACGAAAAGAAGCATTAGCCACATTAAAACCATATCAAAAAGAAGACTTCATCAATCTTTTTAAAATCATGAATGGAAAACCAATAACAATAAGATTACTTGATCCGCCACTCCATGAATTTTTACCAAAAGAAGAAGAGGAAATCAAAGCATTTGCCAAAGAGATGAACATTTCATATGAACAATTACAAAAAGAAATCGCACAATTACAAGAAGTCAATCCAATGCTTGGACACCGTGGATGCCGTATTGGTATCTCTCACCCAGAAATCCCTGAAATGCAAGCTCAAGCGCTATTCGAAGCGGCAAAAGAGGTCGCTGCAATGGGAATTAAAGTTCAACCAGAAATCATGATACCGTTAGTTGGTCACGTTGAAGAATTCATACATCAAAAAAAGATCATTACTGCTGTTGCTAAACAAGTACTGAACGGATCAAAAAACATTAACTACAAAATTGGAACCATGATAGAAGTACCCAGAGCAGCATTACGGGCAGATACGATTGCTGCTGAAGCTGAATTCTTTAGTTTTGGCACTAATGATCTTACCCAGATGACCTCTGGTTTCTCAAGAGATGACGTGGGAAAATTCATACCAGAATACATTTCTCAAGGCTTATTCAAATTTGATCCATTTCAAACATTAGATCAAACAGGTGTTGGAGAACTTATAAAAATCTCTGTTAAAAAAGGGAAAGTATCTCGGCCTGATCTGAAACTTGGTATTTGTGGAGAGCAAGGCGGGGAACCAAAAAGTATCGAATTCTGCCATAATATCGGTTTAGATTATGTAAGTTGTTCACCGTATCAAATCCCTGTTGCTAGATTAGCTGCAGCTCATGCAGCATTACAAAAATAACAACGGTCATCATTGAACAAGAACAATATTCATTCCTTGAAAGTTTTAAAAAATGATGGGATTTGCCCCCTAATTTATCCCATCATTTTCTCTTTTTTTCAAAAAAAGTGCTTCATTCATATTCATAAACATTTAAAACTTGAATTTATTACCCTAATAAAGAAACTCAATTATTCAGTTTACTTTAATGAATAAAAGGATGTGTAAAAAAACATGGATCCAGTCTGTCCTCTTGACTATCGATATGGAAGAAAAGAAATCAAAGATATCTTTGGCGAAGAACAACGATTACAGTATTTATTAACTGTTGAAGCTGCACTATCTCGTGCCCATGCTAAAGTTGGTAATATTCCCAAAGAAGCAGCTGAAGAAATAACCAAGAAAGCAACTACATCAAAAGTAAAAGTAAATAGAGTAACTGAAATCGAAAAAGAAACAAAACACGACATCATGGCAGTAACAAAAGCCCTAGCTGAAATCTGCGAGAATGATGCAGGAAAATACATTCATTTAGGAGCAACAAGTTATGATATTGTTGATACGGCTAATGCATTGCAATTTGTTGAAGCGACAACTATTCTTTCCAAACAATTAAAACAACTTCGTTCAGCATTATTGAACCTAGCGAAAAAACATCGGAAAACAGTGATGCTTGGTAGAACTCATGGACAACACACCATCCCAATTACATTTGGATTGAAAATGGCAGGGTATTCCATGGAAGTTGATCGGCATTTAGAACGATTACATGAACTCAAAAGCCGATTGTTCATCGGAAAACTTTCCGGAGCTGTAGGAACTGGTGCTGCCCTTGGAGAACATGCATTAGAAATTCAGCGAATCATGCTTACTGATCTTAAACTTGGCATTGAAGATGTCTCTACTCAAATTGTCTGCAGAGATCGTTATAATGAACTGTTGGGGCTGCTTGCTAATATCGCTACAAGTATGGAGAAATTTGCAACAGAAATCAGAAATCTTCAACGAGATGAAATTAGAGAGGTTGCAGAATCTTTTGATGTGAAAAAACAAGTTGGTTCTTCGACCATGCCACATAAACGAAATCCAATCACTAGTGAGCAAGTCTCTGGTCTCTCTCGATTAGTGAGAAGTTTTTTAACTCCCGGATTTGAAAATGCAGTTCAATGGCATGAACGAGATTTATGTAATTCTTCAAGTGAACGATTTATTATCCCTCATACATTGATTTTAACTGATTGGATCGTGTATAAAATGACTGATGTTTTCACTCACCTGATGGTGTTTCCTGAGCGGATGAAAGAAAACATGAATATTTCCAATGGGCTTCCCATGGCCGAGTCTTTGATGACCACACTTGTGCAGCATGGAATGGGGCGAGGGGATGCTCATGAACTTATGAGAACAACTGCTCTTAAAGCAGCAGCTGAAAATATTACCTTAAAAGAAGCATTCACTAGAGAAAACAAGAAAAAACAATTGCTCTCTGAAAAAGAGATTACTCATGCATTAAATCCAGAGAATTATTTAGGAGCAACTGATGCAATTATTGAACGTGTTGTAAAGAAATTAGATCGATAAAAAAAGTTGAGATATGGATTGATATTATGGAAAAGTTAGAAACGATTTTAGCTCACACCGATGAAGTGGTTACCAAAGAAGAATTAACGGATGTGTTGAAAAAAGATCATCCTAAAGCATATATTGGTTTTGAACCCTCTGGAACGGTTCATCTTGGATGGAAGATTTGTACCAATAAAATCAAGGATTTTATCAATGCTGGTTTTGATTTTACGGTGCTTCTTGCTGATTGGCATGCGTACATTAATGATAAGCTTGGCGGAGATATTGAAACCATTAAACTTTGTGGCAAGTATATGGAGGATTGTTTTGCTGCTATGGGTGTTGATACGGAGAAAGTTAAGTTTGTGTATGCAAGTGAATATGTCGGTGATCCAAAATACTGGGAACTTGTTTTAAAAACATCAAAAGCGGTTTCTGTTGCCCGAGTGAAAAGGGCTATGGATATTATGGGTAGAGGTGCTGAAGAAGCTGAAAAAGATCTTTCTAAGTTATTTTATCCGGCGATGCAAGTTGCTGATATTTTTTATCTTGATTTAGATGTAGCATATGGTGGAACGGATCAGCGGCATGCACATATGCTTGCCCGGGATGTTTCAAAAAAGATCGGGAAAAAATCTCCTGTTGCATTACACACGCCTCTTCTTACGGGCCTTCAAGCTGGCGGGAGGATGAATCCAACTGAAGCTAAAATGAGTAAGAGTAAACCAGATTCAATGATTTCTATCCATGATAGTCCTGATGAAGTGAATAGGAAAATAAAAAAAGCATATTGCCCCGAGAAAGAAGTGGTAGGTAATCCGGTTCTTGAAATGTGTAAATTTGTGATATTTCCCGAACTTGATGGTGATGTGTTTTTAATCCAACGGCCTGAGAAATGGGGTGGCAATCTTGAATTTAATTCATATCCAGAACTTGAAGATGCGTTTAAAAAAGATCTTCATCCATTAGATGTGAAGAAATCCACAGCAAAATATCTAAATAATATTCTTGAACCGATCCATGCGTATTTTGAAAAGCATCCTGAGAATTATGAAAAAATGAAGAAATCTGGGATCATTACTCGATAATCTTCATCCTTTATTTTTTTATTATCTTATGGACTTCAAGCGTTTCATCAGTAAATGATTGTGATGAGACAATGGTACTTTTTAGATTATTTTTTTTTATTGTTTGATCGAATTCAATGCGTGGTGATTTCGAACTAACAATGGTAAATGACCGTCCATCATCTCGGAGATATTTGGGGAGTTGCTGAAGAAATGGTTTTGTAGTTTCTAATCCGTTTTTTCCACCAGATACTGCTTTATCAAACCAACCATTTCCACCAACATATTCTTCTTTTGATGTTGGTAAATATGGCGGATTAAAAACGATAAGATTAAACGTTTCATCTTTTAGTAATACATCAAATAATGATCCCTTTCTAATTTCTAATGAACCAGTAAGTTGACTTTTATTCTTTTTATAATTTTTTTTTATTAAATCGACAGCAAATGGATTAATATCAGAACAAATCACATTCGCTCCCTCTTGAACACAGTATAATGCAATAATGCCGGTGCCAGATCCAATTTCAAAAACAGAGTCTTCAACATGAGGATCTATTTCTTCTAGGAGTAAAAAAGTATCTTCAGCTGGATCATAGACTTCTGGATGAGTTTGTATTTCTAGATTATTGCATTTGAAAGACGATGGTTTCCGTGTCACAAAAATGGTAATAAAATATAAGATAAAAATATTGGTGCTAATATTTCATCCAATTATGTTTATCATTTTATGTATTAGAAAGTTTGGTGTAAAGCTAACGTGGAAGAAATGTTTAAATATCAGAAAATACTATATCTTCTTAACACGTATTAGTACGTGTATGGATGTGTCAATATGAATAATGGAAAAACAATAGGAATGACTCTATTCTTTGGAGGAATCGCTCTTCTCATAGCCTATGGATTCTTCCAAGGATTTGAAGAATTAATGCAAGCTTTAGACATCGTATCCGGCGCATTTCTTGGCCTAATCTTCATTGGCCTGATCACTCTCATTGTATCAATCTACCTAGAACAGAAAAGAGATACGAAAGAAACCATGAAACATATTAAAAAGGAGGATCTTAAACCATGATAATAGTAAACACTGATTTTGTAACTGGAAAAGAAATCAAAGAAACAATAGATCTTGTTCGTGGAAATACCATACAAACAAAAAGCATTGGAAAAGATATCAAAGCTGGATTCCGTCATATGGCTGGCGGAGAGATCAAAGAATACACTGAGATGCTAGCGGAATCAAGGGAAATTGCATTAAAACGAATGGGAGAAAAAGCGGAAAAACTTGGAGCAGATGCAGTTATCAATGTTAGATTTATGACCTCAGGAATGATGGGTGGCGCAGCAGAAATCCTTGCATATGGAACGGCTGTAAAACTCAAATAAACCATTGAATTCCATGGACCAAATTATTCTTCCCATCATCGGACTAATAATCATTGGCATTGGCCTAGCAACTTTGATTAATCCAAATTTTTCACGATGGATCAATCTACCTGGAGATGCACGATTAAAAGCAGTGGTTTCAGTATAATTGGAACCATTTTTCTTATTATTAGTTTTACCACGTAAAATAAATATAAAGGAGAAAAAACTAAAATGAAAAAACAACTAATCTCAATAATTATAATTCTTGTTCTCATTTCAACAGTATTCAGTGGGTGTACTGAAAACGAAAGTAATGATGATAATACAAATCCACCATCTAATGAAGTATCATTAGAAACAAAATCTCGATATTATGTTGAAAATTTAACAAATGAAAATTACCAAATCGTTTTTGAAGAATTCACAAGTGAAATGAAATCCGTTTTTCCAATTAAAGATTTACAATACGCGTGGGAATCATTACTTTCCACCTATGGAACATTTGAAGAGATCGTACGAACAAAACAAACTGAGGAACAAGGATACCAAATCGTTTATGTCACCTGTTCATTTTCCACCTTAGGATTTTTAGATCTTCGATTTGTATTCGATGATCAAAATCGTATCGCTGGATTCCAATTTGTACCAACTGAAACAACAGAGAACTACTCATCACCGGACTATGTGAACACATCATTATTTATCGAACAAAACATCACAATTGGATCTGATCCTTGGAAACTCCCAGCAACCCTTAGCATACCAACAAGATCTGGACCATTCCCTGCAGTTGTATTAGTTCATGGATCTGGACCAAATGATCGAGATGAAACTATCGGGCCAAATAAACCATTCAAGGATATTGCGCAAGGCCTAGCATCAAACGGAATTATGGTACTAAGATATGATAAAAGAACAAATGTTTATTCAAATGAGTTTGCAGCACTTACAAACTATACACCAGAAGAAGAAGTAATCGCTGATGCACTCACCGCAATTTCTTATCTGAAAAATCATTCAAATGTCGATGTATCAAATATTTTCCTCCTGGGTCATAGTCTTGGTGCAATGATGGCTCCAGAAATCGCTCGGCAAACAAGTGATCTAATTGGTGTTATCATGCTTGCTACATCTGCAAGATCTTTGGAAGATTTGTATATAGATCAAATCTCCTATTTATTTGAACTTGACGGAACCATTGATGAACAGGAACAAGAGCAAATCAATGAAATAGAAGAATCCGTACAAAAAATTAAAAAACTAAACATCACTGAAAATGACCCCCTGTTGAACCTACCAAAAAGTTATTGGGAATATCTTTCAACTTATGAGCCTATAGAAACTGCTCAAAATCTCACCGTACCACTTTTGCTTTTACAAGGAAAACGAGACTATCAAGTAACCTATGAAGATGATTTTCTTGTGTGGCAGAACACATTTAATTCTACTTCTCGAGTGAGTTTTCAAACCTATGAATCGCTAAATCATTTGTTTATAAGCGGATCTGGAACTCCAACTAATACCGAGTATCTATCCCCCGGAAATGTAGATGAATCTGTAATCAATGATATTGAAAACTGGATAAAAAATCGCTAAAAAAAGACAA
>Ga0209925_1001302_pt1 | contig 12592 bp, 9 predicted proteins | sample SalPonR2_A_D1_MG_FD_185702 | JGI IMG/M metagenome (GOLD analysis project Ga0209925, IMG submission 185702) | Salt pond soil microbial communities from South San Francisco under conditions of wetland restoration - Salt Pond MetaG R2_A_D1_MG... ...
TGTCGGAGAAGATGAGGCCGTAACGCTGTTTAACAACGCATCGGTTTTTGTGTTTCCCTCGTTGGCAGAGGGGTTCGGTATGCCGAACATCGAGGCTATGGCCTGCGGATGCCCGGTCATTACTTCACCAATCTTCGCTATACCCGAAGTAGTGGGAAACGCGGCCATGGTGATGGATAATCCCCAAGATGCAAACGAACTGGCGGATTTAATAGAGAAAATGCTGAGCGACGAAGATTTGCGGCAGAACTATGTACAGCGGGGTCTGGAACACGCCAAACAGTTCAGAAGCTGGAAACCAAGCGCCAGCAAGATGCTAAGGGTGTGGGAAGAGCTAGCGGGAGTCTAGACAATTACTCATTGCTTTTAAATAGGTAGCTTTAACTTTTTCAGTCAATCTAGGAATATCATAATTCAGCATTACAAATTCTCGGCCGGTTTTACCCATCTGCCCTGCTTCGGAGGGATGACCGGCCAAGTATATAATTTTCATGGCAATACCTTCGGAATCACGTTCCGGCAGCAGAAAGCCGCTTTTGCCGTCCAGGACGCCGTCCGGAATGCCGTTGTGCAGCGTTGTGATAACCGGGAGACCAACCGCCTGGGCCTCCTGCAGCACGAGCCCCTGCCCTTCCATGTCGCCACTTTTTGCAGTTACACTCGGGAGAACAAACACTGTTGCTTTTCGATAAAGCTCAAACAGCTTCATACGATCACAGAATCCATGAAATACTACCCGTTCCTCAATATTCTGCCTCTTCACCAGCTGCTGTAGAACCGCTTTTTGCGAACCTTCGCCGGCAATATGATATTCTGCATTCGGATATTTCTCCAGAACAGAAGCAAAAGCTTGCAATGAATAGCATAAACCTTTTTTCTCTTCCAGACGAGCAACCGATAAAACAACTGGCGCCCCCTTAAAGCCTGTATCTTTCAAATAAGGGTATTCCGTGCACTTCAGGCCGACCGGTACTATGTCAATTTTATCGGGGTCAGCTCCATATGATATTACTTTATCTCCGGTAAAATCTGTGTTTACTGTAATTCTATCCACAACCTCGAATAAGCGGTTATACACATTCTTTCCGTAGCGCAGCGGATAGGAATTTATATCCGATCCGTGAAAAGTAGCCACCAAGGTATCAACAACACCAATATCCTTTAAGAACGACCCGACAATTCCGTTTGGTCCGAAATGACAATGGAGCAGGTCTATCTTACGGCGTCTGAAATGCTTCAGTAAATACAAAGTCTTAAATGAGAACACAGCTCGGTGATAGTTAAAAAAGTTGAATGCTTTAATCAGTTTCAAAGGCGCGGTACAAAGCAGACTGAACACCAACCCGATCAATGCTGCAGGTTTAAGCTCGTTTTTCCTCGGTATATGTATATATTCCACTTTTCCATATAGCTTGAGTCTTTCATACTCATCATTGGTTACAACCTGTTTTGGGGTATGAAGGCTGATAATTTGCACTTCATGTCCGGCTTCTAATAATCCCACTACCTGGTTGGTAATAAACTGTTCACTGCCTACAGGAAAATAACTGGTCAGAAAAGTAACTGTCATATAACCTCATTGCTGCATAACGTCAATGAACTTCTGAGCCCAATCAAACTCAAACGTCTTTTTCAATTCACGCTGTGCCTGCTTCAACTGCTGATACTTATTTCGATCCTTATAGAGTTTTATCATCAATGCAAATAATTCTTCTTGGTCGGATGGAGCAAAAAGGCTAGGGGCATCCAGCATGTCCGGTATGCCACCGGAAGCAGCCCCAATTACCGGGGTTCCGACATGCAGTGCTTCCAAAATTACATTCGGATAACTATCGAAAATCGAAGGAACGACCACCAGGTCGGCCTGGGATATTTCCTCCAGGGTGTTGCGTATTTTGCCTAGAAAAATAATCTTTTCGGAACTACCTTGTCGGCGGGCATACTCCTCAAGTTCGGTTTTCAACCCACCCTCACCTGCAATTCTCAGCTGTACTTCATAGCCTTCTGATAGCATTTTTCGTATGGCGTATACCAGGTAACGAATGCCTTTACGTACGCTAACCGCGCCTAAAAAAAGTACAGTGTGCAGCTCACTGCTACGATTTGCATTGCGAAACTGCGGATCGAACCATCTTCCGCCGATATTACCAGATATAATAGTAGTTTTTTTTGCTGATTGAGGGTTACGAGAGAGAAAAGAATCGCGATCATATGCGCTTTGGAATACAATAAGATCACTGTATCTGTCGATTAAATTTTCATACCGCTTATATTTGAGCTCCGATAGCGTAAGTTTGAATTTTTCCTTGCCCCTGCAACCAGGCTCCCGGCGTTTTACCTGCGCTTCGACCACCCCGTTACTGCGAAGCGCAAACAAAAGCTTTGTGTTCAGTTTCTTCTTTAGATATATTCCGGCCAACAGGTGGGTCTCACCAAATATCACAATGTAGTCGGCTGATTTAACCTGCCCGCGAATGGCGGCAAGATTACTTTTCAGTACCAACACATTGTTCAGTGAATAAGGAAGAATTTTTTTCTTATAACCATAAGGTAAGCGAATTTGCTCAATAGTATGCAAATCATATCGCAGATCCGAATTCAGAATTAGGGATACCTGGTACCCTTTTTCGGCAAGCGCCTGTAAAAACTCCAGGTACCGCCGGTGACCACCTGTGCGGATTTCAGGATTAAGAAAAATTCCGAGTATTTTCATAAGCTCTCAGTTAATGAGCAGGAGTTTAAACAAACAGTAATTCGAACCATTTTCACTTAGCACCTCATCAATATTTTAAATTTAATAAATTATATAAAAAGTTCGTCATTCAAATCTGCAATACAGACCATTGATCCGATCAATAAAAACTGACTATACCAGATTTACAGGGTATAGAACTATCCACCGGCATATACAGTAGTATATCTGTATCCAGCTGCGATGAGTAAAACAACTTTATTGAATATATCTATTGATACTTAATTGAACTATCAAATAATTCTTCCCATTGTTTTATAATACTATCTTTATCAAATCTATTTAATTCTTGAGAAGCTGCCCTTGCTAAGGACGTTCGACTTTCTTTGTTTGATATTAATTTTTCCATTGCTTTAGCTATTTTTTCGATGTTGCCCACAGGCACTAATAATCCAGTTTTACCGTGATCAATTATCTCACTCGGACCACTCTCACAATCAGTAGATATTACAGGTATACCTGCCGACATAGCTTCTACGATTACATTACCAAAACCTTCCCACAATGAAGTTAGTACAAACATTTGACTTTGCTTCATTTCTGCTATTGGATTCTTTGTTTCTCCTGGTAAATAGATTCGATCTGAAAGTCCTTCGGAGACCACCAGCTCCGTCAATTTTTTTCTAAGCTGTCCTTCACCAAATATTAACAAATCCCAATTTACATACTTTTCCGCAATGCTGCTAAAGGCTTGTATTAAATGAGACTGGGCTTTATCCTCGACTAATCGGCCAACAGTTATTATATAGTTTCTGGTCTTATTAAACGGAAAACTATATTTATCATCTACCTTGTCTGAAATCTCTATCGGATTGTAGATAACAACTTTCTTTTTCTTTGGTACATACCAAAAGGCATCACTCACCCCTTTACTTAAACACACCAACACCTTCGTTTTGTGGTAAGAAATGAATCTTAACAAAGACCATAATTTCCCGATTTTATTATGCGTGGGGTCTGATCTCTCACTTATGACTAAGGGGATGGCTGAATTGAAAAGTGAAATCAATACTCTTACATTTGTTCTATTCAAAAAAGAAATCACAAGATCTGGATTAATCCGGTTCACAAACTCCCTTATAGTCTTTATAGAACTCACATTATTCCTAAAGGCCTCGCTTACACTTGCAGAAGGTTTGTACAAATCCAAGTCAATTCTCTTTACTTCAGAATCAAGCTTAAAAAAATCACTTTCCTTTTTTCCTAAAGTCATAAAAGACACATCATACTTTTCTTTTGAAATTCCATTTGCAATTGTCGATATAACTCTCTGAGCTCCCCCGCACCCAAGGTTTAATATGATAAATAAGATTTTCTTTTTCATTTTATTTTAGTGTAAACGAGAAATATCCACTAAATCCATTTCTGTGAAGTCCACCCACATAGTTGTAGCCAAACGTATTTAGATATAATAAACCCGCCTCAACAGAGAAATCGTCAAACTGATAAATAAACTTGCCACCCATTGAAAGCTCAACAAAAAAGCTTCCATTTTCAAAAGTAGATGTATCAGACATTACATAGTCAGCATCTTTATTATGTCGGTTGAGTAAGAGTGCATAGGATTTATTATTATCAACATAACGTAATTCCAAATTTTCCGCTACAGAGCCTGGGCCTATACCTGCACCAAGCATTTGCCCTTTATGAGTATAACCTTGTGTAGATTTGCTATGTCTGTAAAAAAAAGAAGAACTATATATATCTTCTAAATAGTATGATCGACTCTGCATTAGATTTGTGTGTTCAATAGTCAAGGCAACATATTTTTCATCTGCTATAGGAAAAATTTTCTTTCCGCCAATTATAAAGGCTTGAGAATGGCTGGGGATCTGCACTAAATCCCTGTTATTAGAAACAAAATCGTTTCTTCCCCATTCCCCATAGAAACTCATGTTATGTTTTGGAAATTTCCATTTAAAAGTAAGTGAAATCCTTTGGTCAAAATAGTCCGCACCATATGCAGATGCACCAGAATCAGTGCTCCCGCCGGTCATTCTGATATCAACCGGCATAAGAAAAAATGACCAATCTGCTGCATTAATATTCCCTTGAATAGAACGATGAGCCCCAATAGTGAATTCTTTCCAGAAGTTTGGCGTATACGAAACGCTCAACAGTGAAAAGACTCGTTCATCATCGCTTGTATCACTACTGAAGTAATCCGACTCTTCAAGAACACCGTAAAAGACACGGGCCTCAATATCACCTAACTTTGTATGCAGTTTCCGAATACCCAAATCAAGATGAGGAAAACCTGCGGCACTATTACTCAACAACAAAGAGTTAAAATGTGTAGGACCCAACCATATGTTTTGAGTGCCTATACCTGCGGTAAAAGCATTGTATTGAAAACGTAGTTCACTCTGTCCCCATCCTATATTATAAAACCCACTATCTCCAAATCTCTGAGGCAAGTCTATCTGTTTTATTAAGTAACCATATTCATATGTATCATAGAGAGAATTAACTAAATCAAAATGTACATTCTGAGAATAGCTTACTTCAGGCTTCACGGTGATTTCTATATTTTTCCTGTATTTCGCAACGAATCCAGAAGTACCATAAAAATTTACCCCTTTACCCTGCCATAATGAATTATCGTTGTACCCATAAGGGTGTAGACTGTTGTAAGAGGAATAGAATTGCGAGGGTAGCAGCATAAGCACAAAATTTTGGTCTTTATAAAGATTAGAAAGTCCAGATTGAATGTATTTTTCATTGTTATATTCAGTTTCTGTTATAACGTTCATAAACCCGGGCTCTATCTGCCCGCTGGTCACATTATCATCAAATAAAACAAAACTATACTGCTGAAGTCCAATAGGATTTGCATGCAAAAAAACTGGTACTAAGATTAAAAGCAAGAAAGAGAATATTTTGTTCATGTACTACCTTCCAATCAGAATTTTTCGTGCAAATGGTATTTTGAATATATATTTTTTAAATCTGGAAAGACGTTTACTTTTATACTCTTTTATAAGTTCCTCTGCTTTTTCCTTGTGATTATTTTTTAATGGTTTAACTGTTTCAAAAATATCAACAATCTTTTTACTATTCTCATCCCAATTCAAATAATCTTCAGCAAAAATCCTTGCTTCTTTCTTTAATTCAGGAACTTCAGATATATTTTTAATATACCATTCCATTTTGAGTGTTAAATCGTCAACACTTACATCACATTTGGGCCAGTAATAACCATCCTTACGTGAGTACAGGCGTTCTATTTCTATTTTGTATTTTGCATCATCAGGCACGAACTCATTCATGGGGGGATTATCAGGGACCAATGGAACCAAACCAGAAGATATTGCCTCCGCGATCGTAAGCCCTATACCCTCCAGTCTTGTAGGATATACATATATATCTCCTAAATAATACAAACCAGGAGCAGGAACCGTCTTGTGAACTATTTCTAATGCACCATTTGTTTCTAATTTTTTTATGATTGAATACAGAGTTGGAAGCTTCTGATGCAAGTCAACTTGAGTATGTATAACTAGTTTAGCGTGTTGAAATGAGTTCAGTTGGTAAAAAGCCTTTATTAATAAATCTGTACCTTTACGATCAGGACTCATACCGCAAGAATGGAAAAATGTAACCATATCCGAATTTACTACATCTGTCTTTTCAGGTTTGAATATATTTACATCAGTACCCCATGGTACGTAGTAACATTGAGGGTGCCAGCTGAAAGCGCTATAGTGTCGTTTCGTATTGCATATTAAAAAATCATGTACCCCCAGCATTGGTATAAGCTCTTCAGTATAATAATCTATATATGCTCCATGAGTAATGCCCATTTTGTTGCATAACAGCAGTACATCCCACCATTTTTGTTCATTAAAGAACACAGTATCAATATTGTATTTTTCAATCCATTTTTGAAAATCTTTTAAATCTACTGCTGTGGTAGCTTCATAATTTTTTTTACCCCATGTTACATGTTCATTATCCCATTTTGGATCATCTTTCGCATAAGTTTCACCGCCACGAGCATAGATATATACTGTATGATAATTCTTTAATACATCTCTAAACTGTCTAGAAACATATGCAGCTCCTCGCTCAAACCAAGTAGTTACAATACCAATATTCATCCTTTGCTCCTTACAGCTTTGAGTCCTATTCGAAGTGCATGAGCAGCATTTTTATAATTGTATAAAATAATAATACCGGACAAAACAATTTCTAAATAAACCATATACTCATTTTCAAAAAGAGTTATTACAGTCAATGCCGCAATTAAAATGATGTTTATAATATGCCTTCCCATATACAGATTTCCCCACAACCGGTTTGACAAATAACTTCTTATAAAGAAAAACACTATATAAGAAAATCCAGTTGACAATGCTGCTCCTACCGCACCATAAATAGGAACCAACAATAAGTTACCCGTAACGTTTACAATACAAACCACCAATGAAATAATTATATGAAAATATGTCTTTCTAGAAAAAGCAATACCCAGAACGGTTGTTTCAGAAACCGTCATAACTACAGGGATAAAAATTAGAAAAGGAAAAACTTGTGCTGAAGGTAAATACTTTTCTGACAACAATAAAAAAATTATCTTGCGGCTTACTATAACTGTAACTGCGAGCACCGCAAATAAGCTCATTATTGTATCACTTACTTTCTGGAATTTTCCAATTCTCTCGTTATTTTCATACCAACGGTAGGCGGTCGGAATCCAAAAATTGTTAAAGCTTGTTTTTACAATCCTGAATAGACTAATTACTTTGAATGCTCCAGTGTAAATTCCAAGTTCAGCAAAACTCGAATAAGTTCTTAGAGCAATCATATCAATGGAATTAAAAATCCAAGACAATCCAGCGGCTGGAATTAAAGGTAAGCCGAATTTCAATAACTTTGAGAAAAACTTCTTATTAAAAGAAAAATTAGAAAAATCATTCCACACATGAAACATACTAGCTATTTGCAACACTGTGACAATTAGTGTTGAACCAACACTTGCAACTAGTACGGCATGATAAGAAGATTCGATCAATAATAAAAATGACAGTAGTATAAGAAAACTGGATATCTTTCTCAAAATCATATTAAGAGAATAAAACCGAGCTTTCTCTTCCATTCTGACTACATTCGTCGCATATTTTTCTATAACTAGTATTGGTAGTACGATAGCAAGCATTACTGTTCCAAACAAATCATACTGTCCGAATAAAATATATGATATTTTTTGATTGAAAAAAATTGTAACTATAGATAATAATACCGATATTATGAGAGGAGGCACCAGACAATGATAAAGTAGATTAGTTCTATTTACACCGGACTTATATTCTCTAACGAAAGAATTAGTTAAACCTAAAAAGATTACTACAGTAAATACCCCTTGTGCAGTAGTGAACATCGAAGCCCGACCCAATTCCTGCGGGTCAAGAAACCAGGTCGTAACAGGAACACTTACAAACCCAATTAAAGCATTTACTACCGGCCCAAAAGAAAAACCGAAAAGGCGTCTTACAAAAAATGTTGAGTCTTCTTTTTTCGTATTCATTTACTAGTTACTTATCCCGATACCCCGATACACAATTCCCATACTCTTCAATGCATCTTTGTTCATCATATTACGTCCGTCCACAAATACCTCAATATTGGAATATAACTCTGGGTTAAGAAAAGAGGTATGAGCCGTTGCAAGTATTACACAAGAACTCTCGTTAATACCATCTTCAAGAGAATCAGTTGTTGATTTTTCAGGAAAAAAGGGATCAAACACTTTTACTATCGCATTCTTTTGTTTTAGTAATTTTATCAGTTCGTAGGATGGTGATTCTCTGTCGTCGCCGACATTAGGCTTATAAGAAAGACCTAACACTAAAATCTTGGTACCATTAAGAGGACGCTTCACTTCGTTAAGGGCATCCTGTACTATTTCGAGGCCAAACCTCGGCATTCTTGAATTTATTTTTCTTGCGAGGGACAAGAACTCGTGATCGAAACCAACTTCTTTTCCCTTTTCAATCATATAGTATGGATCTACGGCTATACAATGTCCACCAACACCGATTCCAGGCCTATGGGCCATAAAGGCAAAGGGCTTTGTTGACGCACCACGAATAACCTCCTCAACATCTATTCCAAGCGAATAGAATGATTTCGCCATTTCATTCGCAAAAGCAATGTTGATATCTCTGAAAGTATTCTCCATTATTTTTGTCGCTTCAGCCGCCTTTAACTGGCTGACAGGGGTTATCTTCGAATCTAGTATTTGTGTATAAAAATCTAAAGCTCTTTTTGTTGCCTCCTCACTATCAGCCCCAACTACTCGCGGTATATTTTTTACTGTCCATTTTTTATCACCCGGATTAATACGCTCTGGGCAGTGGGCGAGGTGGACCTTTTTTCGGGATTCTTCTAAAATTGGCTGCACTATTTCATCACATACCCCCGGATATATTGTTGATTCTATGATAACTAAATCATCATCGCGGACTACTTGCGATATATCTCTGACTGCCGAAATTATATAGCTTAAATCTGGCAATGATTTTTGGCGCACGGGAGTCGGCACACATACTATATAAATATCACTGGCTGCAGTATTTACTGTGACTTCTAACCTATTTTTTTCAAACATATCAGCAATAAACTCATCTTCAGGAATGGGGCAAACCCCACTCTTTATCGAGTTAACCTTCTTACTATCTTTATCAACTCCAATAACATTAAGGTTCCGGTTCTGGGCTGCAACTAAAGCCAGAGGTAAACCAACATACCCTAATCCTATAATCGATACTTTCATACTGATTGCTAACTCCTTTCCAAAATAGTACTTAAAATTCTCTGGCTTGCATTCCCATCCCCGTAGGGATTATGGGCAAGAGACATTTTCTTATATGCCGCTTCATTCCCAATTAGCTCAGAAATTTGTTTTACTATTTTTTCTTTATCCGTGCCGACTAATCTTACAGTCCCCGCTTTTACCGCCTCCGGCCTTTCGGTTGTTTCCCGCATTACTAGCACAGGTTTACCCAAAGAAGGGGCCTCTTCTTGTATTCCTCCACTGTCCGTCAGCACAATATATGCACCCGACATAAGAAATACAAAGGGTTGATAATCTAATGGTTCAATTAAAAAGATATTATGATATGATCCAAGTTTTTCATATACAATATTACGAACGTTAGGATTAAGATGAACAGGATACACTATATCATAATCATTAAACTTTTCCGCAATTTTTGATAGAGCACTGCAAATACGTTCGAACCCTTCTCCAAAATTTTCACGTCTGTGGCCGGTAACAAGTATGTAAGAGCGATCACCGATTGCATACCCACTATCTTTGAGCAGTGCTGACAGATACTCGTACTGTTTTGCTTGCTTATTTTTTTCAAGAACCCACATTAAGGCATCTATGACTGTATTTCCAGTTTGTATAATTTTTTCTTTATCTATATGTTCTTTTATCAAATTATCTACTGCGGTATGTGTGGGTGCAAAGTGGAGATTGGTTATCCTGGAGACTAATTGGCGATTAGCCTCTTCCGGCCAGGGAGCAGATAGATTATACGTCCTTAAGCCTGCTTCTACATGAGCAAGCTTGACATTTTTATAAAAGGCTGCCAAGCCGGCAGCAAAGGTTGTTGTTGTATCTCCATGCACCAGCATATAATCCGGGTTAAAATCGTCAATTATACTCTTTATACCATTTAGTACACGCTCGGTAATATCAAAAAGATCTTGGCCCGGCTTCATTATATTGAGATCATAATAAGGTTTTATTTCAAACAGTTGCAGCACTTGGTCTAGCATCTCACGGTGCTGGGCAGTCACACACACCCGCATTTCGAAGCGTTCATGATCGCTAAAAGCTTTGACTACCGGCGCCATTTTTATAGCCTCAGGCCTCGTACCGAAAACTATCAAAACCTTTATTTGAGTATCAGTTATATCTGTCATTATATGTTCCTTGCAGCTACCGCTTTTGGATGAATCTACGGTGGAATTTTCGCCCATACTTGAGAAAGAATAGTTTTACTCTATATAATGGCTCCACTACCGAATATACGTTTATTACAATACCATTAAGAGACTTGCTGTTATGATTATTATTGTATCTTTCATACATATCTATTATTTGTTGTGCACGATTTAGATATTGATGGTTTTTACTTGCTTCCAGATTTCCATTTTTTGCAATCTCTTCTCGTTCTACACTATTTTTTAGATAGTATTTTATTCTTTCAGCCATTTCTTCTACACTATCGGTTTCGATCAGATGGGTGCCATTCACAAACGGGTTTTCAGCAGACAAGCGTTCACTGATTAAGCAACTACCGGAACCTAATACTTCATATACTCTTGTTTCAGTGTCGGGGTAGTTTTCTGAATGAATATTAAGGACGATTTTACTCTTATTATAAATATCATTAAGCTCTTGCCCATACGCTCTTGTTACATGTACATCAACACCAAGGTTTGCAAGTTGATCCAGTATCTCTTTACGACGTCTCATAGGACTGCCAACAAATACCACATCCAAACTTCTATCAACCTTTTGCTTTGGAAAAAACAGAGTATCGTCATACGCACTCGACATCACGGAGACCTGCTCCGGGTTTTTCCATCCTCGATTTATTACTAGTTCACGACAAGGTTGTGATCTTACAAATACATGATCAAACTGCTTAGATCGTAAAAGAGGGTGTTGATCTCGTCTGCGTGAGACTAACTCTGTTGCCCAAAAGAATTTTGGATTACTAATTGCTTTCAGAAGAAATAATGGATAATCCTCTCCTCTTTGCAGGAAAAAACAATTATAGCGCTGGTGCTTCCTTGTTCTAAATTCCTTTGCAAGGTGCTTTTTATGTTTTCTATAATCAAGATTATCCAACTGGACACCTAATTTCTTAAATGCACGTTCCATAAACACTTCGGCGCCCCAACCGGCGTTTAATTCGATTACGGAATTATAAAACAGTTTCATAATCCAAATCTTTCCTGAAAGTAGTTGATAGTCTTAATAAGTCCCTTTTCAAGCGGAACTATAGGTTCCCATCCAAGTAGTTCTTTTGCAGTAGTTATATCGGGCTTCCTTTTCAAAGGGTCATCCAAAGGAAGCTCCTTAAAAATTAGTTTACTAGAACTTCCGGTAAGTTTAATAATTCTTTCTGCCAAGTCTTTAATAGTTATTTCATGTGGGTTTCCTAAATTAACGGGTCCACTAACCTCCGAAGATGTCTGCATCATTTTATACATCCCATTCACCAGATCTTCTACAAAACAAAAACTACGTGTTTGCTCTCCATCGCCATAAATCGTGATATCATCGCCTCGTAGGGCTTGCACAATAAAATTACTGATGACACGACCGTCATTGATATTCATATTAGGTCCATAGGTATTAAATATACGTATCACTTTAATATTAAGTGCATGCTGCCGGTAATAATCAAAGAAAAGCGTCTCTGCACAGCGCTTTCCTTCATCATAACAGGCTCGTGTGCCGATCGGGTTCACGCTTCCCCTATATGTCTCGGGCTGCGGATGCACTTCAGGGTCACCATACACTTCGCTGGTAGAAGCCTGCAGTATTGGTATTTTCAGACGCTTCGCGAGCCCCAACATATTCACCGAGCCCACCACACTTGTTTTAGTCGTCTGCACCGGATCAAACTGATAGTGTACAGGACTGGCAGGACAGGCAAGATTAAATATCTTATCTACTTCGACAAAAAGAGGAAACGTAATGTCATGGCGAATAAACTCAAAATACGGGTTGTTCAAATACTCTTTAATATTTTCTTTCGATCCAGTGAAAAAATTATCAACAACTATAACTTCTCTATTTTCATCTAACAGACG
>Ga0209925_1001304_pt1 | contig 12589 bp, 10 predicted proteins | sample SalPonR2_A_D1_MG_FD_185702 | JGI IMG/M metagenome (GOLD analysis project Ga0209925, IMG submission 185702) | Salt pond soil microbial communities from South San Francisco under conditions of wetland restoration - Salt Pond MetaG R2_A_D1_MG... ...
GCACAAGGTCGAAGGCAAACCAGTTATTCAAATCTTCATCTGTGTTCAACTTGAAATCAAAACTCATGGTAAACTCGGTCCCTACCGGAGCGGCCAAATACATGTCCGAGTTTTCGTTATATTTGACCGGTGTTAACACCCTGGTTGGGTCACCGTCCGCATTTGTGTCCCAGCGAACGCCCCATTCAAACACACTCCCATTGTTCGAGTAAAGGAGAGCAAACGGACCGTTCTTATACTCCCAGGCTGCGGAAACCAAATCAAAGCTGTTTTCATAAGTGCCGGAGAAAGGCGCTTCAGCAAAAGAAATGGATTCCTTTTCATATTCATAAGCCCCCAGGTCAGGCCGGCCGTAGTCCGCCCGATCAACACCGTCCAAGTCGTCTCCAATATATCCGAACTTAGGTGTGTCTGTCTTGATTCCCCGGTCAATTGCAACCGAACCGTCCTTCAGGTGCCAATTGCCACTGTGCCCATCGGACAGATCTTCGTCAAAATTCACAAACACATCGGAACCGGAAAAAGAGGTCAGCGGCATTTCCGCCTCTAGTGTAAGTAAAGCGGGCACTGCTGCAGGATCATCCGTCAGTGCCGTAAGATCTTCGGCCGTATATTCGCTGTTGAGGTACATGTTGTTCCGCAGCAGGACCTCCTGATCGGGATTCGAAAAGAACAGCGAACCATCGCTGCTGCTTATATCCATCACATCCGAAGTGGCTTCAATCTTATCATAACTATAGAAAAGGTTGTTCACTACATCTGCGCCGGAGCCTTGTTCTATTTCAAGACAGGGTGAATACGTCACATTCGGGCTCTGGCTTACAACTGTGTTGTGTACGATTGTAGCACAAGAGTTTTCCCTTAACGAAATGCCGAAGTTGTTCCACACATTGTTATATAACACAAACAGGTTGTTTGCTAGAAACACATTGCTTGCTCGGCTGATTTCACATCCATACACATCAACCTTCTGCTTCCCGTTATCCTCATGCGTATCGGTTATCCGCACCGTATTGTTCAACAGGCGTACCTCGGCGGTAGTATCAAACACCTCAAAACCATTTGAGGTGTTCCACTCGCTATCAACATTGTGGACCGTACCGCCAATAAGAGTACTGTTGTTCACTTCAACATCTCCGGAACCGTTCAAATGGACCGCCACCGCCCGGTCATCCAGCGCCTCACCGGCATCAATCGTACATCCACTCACTTTCAGTACACCGCCATGCAGCGCAATCACCCCATGCGCATTTCGCGAGCCTTTTCCGGCGTTGATATCACACTCAACAAAGGTCGCCTTGGCATTAGAATCGACAAACCCGCCAACTGTATCCCAGGCAGTCGATTCACCTATCGTGATATCTGTGGAGGTCACATACAACGAAGTAAAATCACCTGCGGCCACAACACCGTAGTTTCCGTTGACCGCAGATCCGGTCTGGACCGAAGAATTACTGATCGACATAGTCCCATTGTAGGCAGTAAAGCCGTTGATAATGTCGTACTCTGCAGACTCATCATATACAATGCTGCAGTTTTCTATCTCCGCCTCACCAGCGTCCACATACACCGCAGAGCTTACCCGCTGCTCAAAAGTAGCCTGATTGTAATAAGGATCATCTTCAGCAGCAGCAGGAGCAGCAGGAGAAAAAGAAATCCCCGAAATCTCTGTAGACTGGAGCCCCGTACCATCCACCTTCATGATAATCTGCGCCCCTTTAATCACGGTTGAAGGAGCATCATCGGAAACCTCCCAGCTCGAATTAAAAGATCCGATGATATCAACCGGATAATCAATCACCAGCGTTTCGGAAATCGAATAGCTGCCCTCTTGTATCTTGATCGCCGAGGCATCGTTGTTCTTCGCTACAATCCACGCAACTGATAATGATTTTACAGGCGAGTCATTTGAAAGGCCGCCATCTCTATCATCTCCATCCGGGCTCACAAACACTTCAACCTTGTCCGCAGTCGGAATCGGGTTTTCCGCATTATCGCAGGCTGGAAAAAGACCAAGCCCCAATAGAATTGACAGAAACAGTAACGCATACTTGGTTCCTACAGACTTTCTTTGCATATACTCCTCCAGAGTTGTAATTAGAAAAATGCTAAAGCCAAATCAGTAGTACGTCAATGAACTTTTTTACACTTTTTAACAAGCCCCTCATTAAAGCTAATGGGTACTATGAACGGTATCGGAAGATTCTGCATCGAGTGTGTCCGCATAGAAATATATTCCTGTTCCTGGACACACAATTTGACAGCAGTGTTTATCAGTGTTATCATAATCCAGTTTTTGATTCAATTTTCTAAACATTATAGGCAGATTGTGCCTGTTTCAGGCAAAAGAGTTTATTCTATTCTGAGAGGGTAGTATGGGAAAGACACTTATTAAAAATGCACTTCTTCTCTCTATGGACAATGAGCGAAGGGTGTGGAAAAACGGGAGCCTCCTTATTGAGGGAGACAAGATAACAGCGGTAGGAGAGGTCGGGCAAGAGAATACCCATGGACCCATAGAGGTAATTGATGCACGCGGAAAAATCGTGATGCCGGGGCTTATTAATTCGCATGTCCACACATCACAACAGTTAGGTCGGGGGATCGGCGATGATGTGCCCCTCCTTACCTGGCTCCATGAAAGGACATTTCCCTACGAGAGTAACCTTACCGAGGAGGACTCCTATGTCTCAACGCTCCTTACCTGCATAGAACAAATACGCTCCGGTGTCACCACCTTCGCAGAACCGGGGGGACAACACGTACAGGGGATGGGACGGGGAGTCTCTGAAATTGGTATACGCGGTATTCTGGCAAAATCCGCTATGGATTGCGGTGAGGGGCTCCCGGAGGTATGGAGGCGCACGAAGGATGAAGAACTCCACACACAGGTGGAAAATTACGAATCCTGGAATGGTAAAGCCGATGGAAGAATTAGGGTGTGGTTCGGCCTGCGTACCATTTTTAACAATTCCGATGAACTCATAGTTGAAACAAAGAAACTTGCCGACCGCTACAAAGCCGGTGTTCATATGCACGTAGCGGAAATTGAGGATGAGGTTAAATTTGCAAAAGAGACCCGCGGGGCCACTACGGTTGAACATCTCCGGAACTTGGGAGTGTTGGATTCCAATTTTCTCGCGGTCCACACAGTGTGGTTGAGCGACCGAGAGCTTGATATCTTTGCCGATTATGATGTGAAGGTTTCCCATAATCCCGCAGCGGCAATGCGGGTCCTCGGCTTTGCAAAGATTCCTGAGATGATTGACCGTGGTATTACCGTCTCCATTGGTACCGACGGGGCACCATCCAATAACCGTATGACCCTCATCGATGAAATGTGGCTTACCTCGCTTATTCACAAGGGGAGAACCGGGGACCCTTCAGTGATGCCCGCAGAAAAGATCATTGAAATGGTGACCCGGGACGGAGCCGAGGCCCTTGGATGGGCTGATGAGATCGGAAGTTTTGAGAAAGGAAAAAAGGCCGATCTTATCATCATCAATCCCGACTCCGCCGCAATGCTTCCACTCAACGACCCGGTTGCAAACCTGGTAACTTCCATGCACTCATCCAATATCGAGTCGGTGATGTGCAACGGTGAGTGGGTGATGCAGGATAAAAAGATCCTGACTGTAGATGAAGATGAAATACTAGAAGAGGCGAAACGTCGGGCTAAATCCATTATGGAACGGGCGGGGATCAAGATTCCGGACCGATTCCCCACTACCATGTTATAGAAGAGGCGGCAGAGGCATGCTGGTAGGTAAGGCAATAAGGGATTACAGAATGAGCAAGGGGCTTTCCCTGCGCCGGGTCGCCCAGGCGGCGGGGATCTCCCCTCCCACCCTCAGTCAAATAGAAAACAACAAAAGCAGTCCGAACCTGGTGACTCTAAAAAAAATTGCCGATGTGCTTGAGGTCTCCGTCATTTCCATCCTTGCCTCGGATCAGAAGAACACTGTCAGCCTGGTAAGAAAAAAGGAACGCGAGCACTTTACCCGCCACAGCTCCAGCCGGGGCAACATCATCGAGGAGTTTTTAGTGGAGAGGCGGGATGTAAAGATGGAGGCCGCTTCCATCAGCCTTCCCCCCGGGGCGGAAAGGGCGGAATTTATGGACCATGAGGGGGAAGAACTTGCAATGGTCCTGCAGGGGTCGGTGGAGATTATTCTTGAAGGTGTCGGCAGATACCTTCTGGAAGAGGGGGATACACTCTACTATCCGTGTTCAATCCCCCACTCCTTCCGCAACGCCCTGGAAGATGAAGAAAGTGTGTTTATTTTTGTGGCGACACCGCCAAACTTTTAATAAGCGCTGCAGCATAACTGTAGTAAAAGGAGCAATAGAATGGATAAAACATTAATGGCAGCCGCATTAGGGGCAACACCTGCAGATTTGGCAATAACCAACGGCAGGGTGGTAAATGTGTATTCAAAAGAAATTTACCCGGGGGGAGTTGCAGTAAGTGGCACGAACATTGTCGCAGTAGGAGATGTGGACTACTGTATTGGAGAGAATACTGAGGTGATCAATGCGCAGGGACGGCTTATACTACCCGGCTTTATTGACGGCCACATACACCCGGAGAGTGCAAACCTGAGCATAGGTGCTTTTGCCGACATCGTCCTCCGGCACGGAACCACTACAGTGATGGCGGACATGCATGAGGTAGGGGTAGTTGCCGGACTCGAAGCTATAGAGGCGGTCCTTGAAGAGGGAAAACAGACGGACCTGAAAATCTACTTTGTAGTTCCGTCGCATGTACCCTTTTCACCGGGTTTAGAAACCTCCGGAGGTTTGTTCGATAGTAAGACTATAGAGCAAGCCCTCTCACGAGAAGATGCGGTGGGGCTGTCGGAAATTGTAGGACCCTATCTTCTTTCGGGGGACGAGGAGCTGGGAAAGGCTATAGATAGTGCAAAGAAAATGGGCAAAAGCCTGCAGGGCCACTTACCCGAAATGAAAGGTCCGGCAATGAACGCCTGCATGGCCGCGGGAGTATCCACCGACCACGAATCACTAGGCACCGAGGATGCTATTGAAAGAATACGTGCGGGGGCCCACCTTATGATGAGGGAAGGATCTGCGGCAAGAAACCTAAGTGAATGTCTTAAGGCTATTACTGAGGAAGGACTCGACCCGGGCACAAGCTCTATTGTGACTGACGATCTCCATACAATAGATGCGGTTGACCGTGGTCATCTCGATGATTCTCTGCGAACAGCTGTGAAAAGTGGAATCGACTTTGTAACCGCCGTGCAAATGGTTACCCTCAACGCGGCACGGGCATTCAACCTCGACAGAGAAATAGGATCCCTTGCTCCGGGACGCCGAGCGGACATCCTACTAGCAGAAGGAACTAACGAGAGTTTTCATGTAGACACCGTAATTTCCGACGGAAGAATAGCAGTGAAGGAAGGAAAATCACTCCGTCCTTATACAAAGACATCACACGCACCAGTCCTTCTGAACACAGTAAAACTTCAAAAAGAGGTTGTTCCGGAGGATTTTATGATACGGGTCCCCCAGGAGAGCGGTACCGCCCGGGTACAGCTTATGCGCACTCTCGACTGGATTCCCATTACCTACGGCGAAGAAGTGACACTGCCCGTACAGGATGGAGTAGTACGCGCCGATCTGGAACAGGACGCTCTTTATATAGCCCAGGTTGAACGCTATGGCAAGAACGGCAATGTCGGAAAAGCCTTTATGGGAGGGTTTAATCTGAAATCAGGGGCCATTGCCTCGTCCATCGGGCATGATAACCACAACATCATTGTACTCGGTACACACTTTGAGGACATGGCCCTTGCGGTAAACCGTCTTGCGGAAATCCAGGGTGGACAGATAGTGGTCGATCAAGGCAAGGTGCTCAAGGAAGTTCCCCTTCCTATTCTCGGACTTCTGTCCGACCTGCCTGCAGAGGAACTATCCGCTGAGAAAAAGGAGCTGGTCCGTCACGTCCACGAGCTTGGTTCTAAAATACCAATTCCCTTCATGTTCCTCTCTTTTATTTGCCTCGCAGCTATCCCTGAATATGCAGTTACCGATCGGGGTTTTATCGATGTTATGAAGCAGAAGATAATCGATCCGATTCTCGAGCTTAGTTCATAGGGTCGGATCACCCTGTCACGTTGAATAATCATTCAAGAAGTTTTAAGGGTATTTTTGTGGGCGGGTACTTTCATTTGTCCGAGTTTGACCTGCTTCGCTCAAAAAAAAGATGTGGGACTGTCTAAGTTTAATTCTCAGACAGCCCCACAAATAATAGAAGTATAGCGATGGAAAATTTTAATCTTGAAAGAAACTCATTTCAGAGATGACAAACTCTCCATAGTAACCGTGTTTTTTTCATTCGACACAAGGGGCATTTCTTTTCTACACTCTTCCAAGAGCTGATCATCAAAATCAAAGAAACAGAGTTGTTCTTCTTTATTTTCGACCCTCTTTATAATTTCCCCCTTAGGATTAACAACATGGCTGCCCCCCCAGAAAAGTACATTTTTTTCCCTTCCTATACGGTTTGCATAAATAAAATAACATGTTTGTGTCAAGCCGATTGCCTTTGAGACTGTTTCCCATCTGTATTCAATCTCTTTTATTTCTTCTTCAGCAACTACTGAGGTCGCGGCAATGTCTATTATGATATCCGCACCCTTTTGCGCAGCAACCACCGCTGTGGTAGGATGCCATCCATCTTCACATATCAGCATAGCAATTTTTCCGAATTGTGTTTCAATCACATTAATTTCAGAACCCGGCGAATAGGTAATATGATCATTGCAATGACCATAATCGGCTAAGTATATCTTATGATGTGTACCGACATTGAATCCCCTAGTAAAGTAAGCCGATGAAATATAGTTTACCTGATCGTTTACTTCATCACCGCCAATAGTGGGATAGCTTGCTATAATATCAATGCCCCTCTTATTACTCTCTTCAGCCAATTCAACAAGGGAGTTCCGAATTTCTTCGTTTAATCCGGTTGTTAGTTCATGGGCGTCAAGATTATACCCTGTAAGGGACAATTCAGGAAAAATAATTAGTTTTGCATACTCCCTCTTAGCCTTTGCTATATAGTCTTTGTAAATTGAAAGGTTTTCTTTCACATCTCCCAACTTTGAATCTATCTGAGCAATTGCAATTTTTGTTTTCATAGTAAGAACTCTTTAGTTGTATTTGTGGAGATATATCCTCCGTCCCGAATCAATCGGAACGGAGGAACTTTTAGTCACCATATTTTACCTTGTGCTTTTTCTTTTATTAATGTAACCACGAGGAAAATGATATTACCCAACATACCTATCGAAGCTGCAATTATCAGCCCGGCAACAAACCACATCGGCATAATCATGATATAACCTCCTTCTGATTATTCACTTTGAAAGATCCCCAATCAAAATCGGATTTTGTAAACTTCATTACAATTAGAAATACGGGGAGAGAAATCAAGGCGGAGGCAATCGCGGCGCCAAAGGAAGAGATATTGACCGCCGTATACACACCTGCCAAAGATCCTGCTATCATTCCGGCAATAGCAGCCTGAGGGCTCGGTTCTTTTGAATAAAGGCCAAATACTATCGGCCAAATCATTGAACACACCATCGCGGCGGAAAAGAAAATCATTTGTCCCATTGTTCCCGGTTGAAACCATGCGAAAGAGGCGGTTATTACCCCAAGAACGAGCACAACCAACTGGTTCATTCTCTTAATTTTCCGGTCGTCGGCATTCCGGTTAATTTTTTTAGAATAAATATCATTTACAAGTAGAGAACTAACTCCCGCTAACAGAGAGTCCAAGGAAGAGTAGATTGCCCCAAGAACCACAAAAATGATTAAGAAGGCACCTATACCACCAAGATATTTAATAGACAACATGGGAAAAATCATGTTCATCTGGGGGAATTGAAGGTCTGTAGCTATTGCAATCAATCCGGCAGCTCCAGCTAACACCGGTATAGACATCCACATAAGGCCTCCAAATTTCCAGCCTTTTTTTACCACATCTTCACGCATTGAATGAACTCTGACCCACCAGAGGTTTGAGTGAAATATTTCACCTAAACTGAAAACCGCGCTGTTGAATGCGTACATAAGTCCCAGAGGTTTAATCATGCTGAATCTATCCGGCATATTCTCCATTACTCCACCGTATAAATTCCCAAAACCTATTTGAGAAATGGTAATTGGAATAACAATAACCACACTTGTCATTATCATAAGGCTTTGAATAAAGTCTGTTCCCACAACAGCCTTCATTCCCCCTACCATTGTATAAACCACACACACAGTGGTTATTAACAACATTCCGATATGATACGGTATGCCGAATACGAGATTTAATAGTAAACCCCCTCCCATGGCCTGTGTTACAAGGAAGGCAAGGTTATACACATTGGCAAGAATCATATAAATAACCCAAGTCGAATTACCATATCGTATCTGAATAAATTCCCCGCTTGATACTCCCTTCGGCATTAGTTCTTTAATCCTCTTTGCTACAGACCCAAACCAGATAACTCCTACACCGCCAAGACCATAACCGATCATTCCCCATAACCCGGCTTTATAACCGAGTTCCGGTGCCGCTAAAACGGTATTTGCTGTACACCACGTGGCCATAACGGTGGCCGAACCAACCGCCAAACCTACCTTACGGCCGGCAACCATAAAATCTTCACTTGTTTTAACCTTCTTACCGAATAACCAGCCTAAGACAAGCCAGAGCAGACCAAACCCAATAACAACTATCCACGCTACTGATGCAGGTAAAATAGGCTCCATTAGTTTTTCTCCTTTTTCTTTTCATTATTTTCTTTTTCAAATTTCCGAATGATGTAGTACATGTAGGACATAATAAACAATCCGGAAAAGAAAAAGATCGGTCCAAGAACGGTGTCGGGAATCATATGCATCCTCCTTATAATTTCATATAACAATGCAAATAGTATGCCAAAATAATCTTAATAATTAGAAAACTGATAACTTCATTTATTATAATAAATTATAAATTCATCTTTATGAATATCCCAGTTCCTTGTCACAGTATGTAGAGTTAAAATTCTTGTATTGCAAATAGTTTTTTGCACATTGCAAATTTTACATTCTATTTGACCGCCTATATATTTAAAGGTAGTATATCCTTACTCATGTTGTGCTATGAAAAAATAATCTCCCATGATCCGCAAATAGATGAGATAAAGGAGATAGCCTCTCAAGTTGCCCTCACCGATTCTACCGTACTAATTACAGGAGAAAGCGGTACAGGAAAAGAACTACTGGCACGGGCTATCCATGAATTGAGTCCAAGAAAAAACAGAGGAATCACCTCTATCAATTGTGGAGCAATCCCCGAACATTTACTTGAAAGTGAATTATTTGGATATGAATCCGGGGCGTTTACCGGCGCGCGCACAAGCGGCAAGGTAGGAAAACTAGAGAAAGCCGACGGAGGGACCGTCTTTTTCGATGAAATCGGAGATATGCCCCTGCTTTTGCAAACTAAAATCTTACGGGTCCTGCAGGATTTTATTGTCGAAAGGATCGGAGGAAATACATCAAAGCCTTTAGATATTAGGATAATCTCAGCAACCAACAAAGATTTATCAAAGGAGGTACAAGACAACACGTTTCGCCTTGACCTCTACTATCGGTTAAATGTAATTCCCATCAACATTCCACCCTTAAGGGCCCGAAAAGATGATATTCTTTTACTAGCAAAACATTTTATTCAGGACTATAATGAGAAACTCAACAGGAATGTAAAATATATAGACTCAGAGGTAAAAAACCTCTTGTTGGATTATTACTGGCCCGGAAATGTCCGGGAATTGAAGAATGTAATAGAATACTTAATGAATTTCTGTGATGGAGATACTGTTTCTAAAGACTGTCTGCCGAAATGGATTTGTTCAAATAGCGAATCTTCATTAGAGCTCTCCCATTATCCATATCTGGACTTAGAGAGATGGGAGCAGGCACTCATTATCGAAGCATTACGGAGGAGCAAGTCAAAAAAAAGTAAGGTAAAAGAAGCTGCAAACCTACTGAAGATAAATTATTCCACCCTCTACAGAAAAATGAATAAATATAACCTGCATGATGAAAACAAATAAGGAGAGACCCTATGTGTAAGATTGCTATTTGCCAATTTTCACCTGAATTAAACAATATCAATAGCAACCTAAAAGAAGTAAACAAGAAACTGCACAAAGCAAAAAAAATGGGCGCCGATTTGGCTGTTTTTCCCGAATTAGCGCTCACTGGATTTTACATTTATAACAAATCCCGGGATTTAGCACAGCAGGTGAATGAGAGCGGAGCAATTGATAAAATAAGAAAAAAAAGCAGGGAATTATCTATTGACACTGTAATCGGATATCCAAGAATAGATAAGGCCGGTAATGTGTTTAATTCAGCAATGTACATACAAAAGGGAAAAGTTTTAGGAATCCATGACAAGATTTACCTTGCAAACTATCATCCCTTTCATGAGACTGATTACCTCTTCCCAGGAGATACAATAACAGTACTCGAAAGCGACCTTGGACGTATAGCTATTCTCATTAGTGAAGATGCGTGGCACCTGTCTACCTCATTAGTGGCTTCCCAGTTAGGTGCCCAACTCATTATAATTTGCGCAGCAACTGCCGTTGAAGACCGCCAGAAACTGTATAAAGTCCAGTATTCCTGGGAAACAGTCAACACAGCGATAGGATTTAGCCAGACAATTTATGTAGTCTACAACAACAGGTCCGGCAGTGAGGAGAATCTGGCGTTTTGGGGAGGCTCCCATGTTATTGATTACACCGGTACACTCATTAAAAAAGCAAAAATATTTTCCTCCGATATCATGATCGCAGATATAGATTTTACTGCTATGGAAAAGCTGAGAAGGGAATTTCCCCGCGTGGAGAACGAAAAAAATTCAATAACCCTATCCCACCTACTTTCCAGGGATCAATATTCCGATAAGGATAATTAATAAGACTAACTCGATGGTGGTAAAATGGATAAAAAAACCGGTTTGTTTTGTAAGATAAGACACTCTGTTCTGTGTAAGCTGATAGTTATTGCGCTTATCGCCTTTATTCCCACAATAATTACATCAAAGATCTTTCCAACTGGTCAGGTAGAACAAGGGGCTCCTCTTAAAGAGTTCACCGATCACCTCGACACACGAATTCCTGCACTGATGCAGGACTATGAAATTCCCGGGCTCTCGATTGCCTTAATTGAAAGGGGAGAAACGGTCTGGAAGAGCGCCTATGGCTATGCGGATGTGGAGGGCGGTAGAAAAATGACGGTAGATACGTACTGTCGTTTTGAATCAATTTCAAAATCGGTAACCGCCTGGGGGGTAATGAGGCTGGTAGAACAGGGGCTGGTCGATCTTGATGCACCGGTTGAGCAGTATATTACTACATGGAAAATCCCGGAATCCGATTTTTCCGAGGATAAAGTTACAATTCGGAGATTGTTAAGCGGCAGCTCAGGCATGCCCCTCGGGACCATCGGTGTGCATTACCCTCCTAAAGCCGAAGATATACCCACCTTAAAAGATCTACTCACAAAGGATGCTGTTCTTATTAATGAACCCGGTTCCTCCTTTTACTATTCAAACACAGGTTTCAATATTCTGGAACTTCTCATTGAAGAAGTTACAGGACGTGGTTTTGCAGAGTATATGCAGGATGAAATACTTACTCCCCTGGGAATGCATTCCGCTCGCTTCGAATGGAGCAAAGACTTTACCCCTCCCGTAGCCAATGGTTATGGAACTGAGGGGGTATCGATCCCTGTGTATATTTATCCCGATAAGGCGGCGGGAGGCTTGTTTGGAACATTGGAGGATGTTGCGACCTTTGCCGCAGCAGGTATGACTGATTTTGATACAGCCCGTCGGAATGCTCTTACTTCCAAGTCTATCGAGACCATGTACACTCCAATTTCAAAGATGAGCAGTTACTATCAGTTCGTATTCGAAGGCTATGGATTGGGACATTTTGTAGAATATCTGCCCGACGGCACGGGCCGAACAAAGGCCGTATCCCACGGAGGACAGGGGTCCGGTTGGATGACGGATTTTCATTCAATTCCGAAAACCGGTGATGGTATTGTAATTCTGTCTAACAGCCAGCGTACATGGCCGGGGTTTGCATATATTCTGACGGACTGGGCAAAGTGGCTTGGATATTCATCAATAGGAATGGGCGTAATTATAACGGTGCAGAAAATTGCCTGGATTTCCATCGCTCTCATCCTATTTCTGCTCATCCGGCACGTATGGCGTCTCGCTGAAGGACTGTTCCTTGGGACCCGGCGCTTTGCACCCATGGCTGTTGAAACGAGGATGGTACGTTCCGTGCAGTTTCTTTTGTCTCTCCTGCTTCTCGGGGTTTTTCTTTGGGTGAGTTCACTTGAGTACTGGTTCATCGACTCCGTCTTACCCATTGCGAGCAGCCGGCTTAATTTTTCAATTCTGTTCGCTTCCCTGGTACTGTTGGCTTCAGCGGTTTTCACCAAGCGGAGGGATGAACACAAGGGAGACTACCTCCCCAACCGTCCGCGATAATAGGGGCAA
>Ga0209925_1001306_pt1 | contig 12580 bp, 11 predicted proteins | sample SalPonR2_A_D1_MG_FD_185702 | JGI IMG/M metagenome (GOLD analysis project Ga0209925, IMG submission 185702) | Salt pond soil microbial communities from South San Francisco under conditions of wetland restoration - Salt Pond MetaG R2_A_D1_MG... ...
AAAAGGGCCTGAGACCGCGGAATCCACATTCACGTAGAGAACTGCCTTCTCTTTCAGCTCCGCCGCGTGCGCCTCCCCCCAGGCGGTGCTTCCAATCAACCCGAGCTCCTCACCGCTCCACGAGGCCAAGACCAGGGTCCTTCGCGGCCTCCATCCGCGTCGCAAGAGCGCCCCCAACCCCTTGGCCACCTCCATTTGCGACGCCGTGCCTGAGTTCGGGTCCACTGCCCCGTCCACCCACGCGTCCCGGTGGTTTCCCAACACCACCACCCGGTCCCGGGCTCTCCCATAGTGGGGGCTCTCGACCACGCCGATGACGTTCCACACGGTTCCCACCACCTCCCGGTTGTGCGTGGCCATGACGACCCTATCCCGGGAAGGACCCAGGTGGTAGGTAAGGTTTAGCGCTCCTTGAAAGGAGGCAGGAGCCACGGGGCTCTCCGCGCCTGCGTTTGCCAGGCTCTGCAAGAATGGCGTGGCGTCCCCGTAAGAGATGGGCAGGACGGGGATTTTCGGCTTCAAGTCCTCAGTGGCATACCCGCACACGTCCTCCGCGCTTCCCCCATCCTCTGCCAAGGCGGTGCGACCGGGATCCCCGGCACAGAGGGAGAGGAATTGCACCGAGCCTCGCTGGACGCCGAAGGCGGGGCGCCAGGGTCCCGCCGGGTAGGTGGGTCCGAGGGCGTAGCCGTCTTGTTCGGGGTCGGAATAGATCAAGGCCCCCACGGCGCCTCGTTTCTCGGCGTTCATGACCTTGAGCCCCCGGAAGCATTCGCCGTACCGCATCAGGACAATGCTTCCTTCCACGATCACGCCCGCCTCGGCTAGCACCTCGAAGTCTTCGGGCCGACCAAAATTTGCGTAAACCAAGGGGGCTTTCACTTCCCCACTAGGCGCATACCCCAGAAAGGTATGATTACGAAGCCATGTGTCAGAAGTTGAGTCCTCGGGAAGAAATGGCTCCGACAAAGTGGCGGCAAAAAGCGTCGACTTTGTGCTGCCGTCTTCCAAAGTCAAGCTAGGCCGCGTGTCCTCGCGCGGATAGGACAAGAGCGCAGGAACCGGCTGAATTTCGGCTTCAATACCGAAGGATTGCCATTGCGCTTGAACGTATTGGGCCATCTTCAGATCTCCTGGCGTTCCAGCCATGTGTGGAATTGACGTCAAGTAGTGGAGAGACGCCCTCGCAGACTGGGCACTCAGCGCCTGCACGAAAATATCTTCAGGATCTTCGGGGTACGAGCTAGGAAGATTGGAGGCTGGCCTACGCAAGCGAGCTTGGTATTCCTTGTCCGCGGTGGCCGACGAAAGAGTATCGAGAAGGAGCACGAGGAGGAGGAGTCCACTATAGCATGGGTACTTGGCCCATGCCCGGGTCTCTCCCATGGTTGCGTCTGAGATTTTGAAAAATGTGCCAGGGAAAGGAGGAGATGGCAGTGGGATGAGACTATGATGTGAAGAGTGACATGATGTTTCCTCGCACGTAGGGAAGGAAAAATGCGTGGTTCGTTCGTCCGTTGTCGAGCACACAGCGTGACTTCATTTCGGCCAGGGGGGGGGGCCTTATCGATCAAAGTTCCCGACGACAGCGTCTCGAGGCGACGGGCCACGACCGATTCTTCTCCTGGACGGCCGCCGCCCTTCCATTTCACGACGTGCGGGGAAGTGGAGGGTCGGCTCCATCACTCCGTATGCCGTCCGAGTTTGGGTCTGGCGGTTGTGGTGAGGGCGTGGACTTCGCGTGACCCGGCAGGCCAACCGACCGTCTCTACGCGTCGTCACTCGCTTGAAGAAGTCCCAAGCGGCGAACGAAGCCTGCAAGAGGACAAGGCCCACCCTCTGCATATAACCTGACGCACCGGCACATTCTCACCACGTCACAGGTCTTGGACAAACGGGACGGTGTCCAAGGATCGAGGAGCAGGGGAATAAATTCGTTTGAACGTCGCCTGCACCTCCCGCTGGTACTACCCTTCTCCTAGCCCTCGGTGTGGAAGGCCTCCCTTCAAATCCACTCATCAGCAATCATGGACATCACGCAGACGTTGATAAATGCCCAAAGTCCTGGTACGTAACGATGAAAGCCTTATGCCTTCGCTTTGAAAGCTCAAGTGGTCTCTGTCTGCATCTTTTCTCCCTATTGCTAGCGATTCTCACTTGAGCACTTTCCCGATTCCTATCATCATTATCCTCGGCACACGCCCACAGACCCCAACGTCCGCAATCCTGCCGAGGCATTCCTGCGCCTGGCAGAAGAGGATCAACTGGTAGGTGATATGCTCTTTGAACGCTGAGAAGCTCGCTGCACAATGTCACAGCGGTCTCGCCATGGCCTCCCCTCTCCTTGTAACTACTCGACCGCCTGAGGCATCACAAGCCTCTAGGATGGATACTTCATTTTCCACATGCCTCTATATCCTCCCCACTATCTCATGGCTTTTTCTTTTCTGGTCTCCCTTCCCCGGCAGTCGCAACTCCTCCTTCACCTCAGCTTTGAACTCGCCAATGAAACCAAGCAAGAGGGAGGACGGCAGTTGGCGGGTCTCTACCTGAAGAACACCATCACTGCCAAGGACCCACAAGTGCGCGACCATAAGCGACAACGCTGGCTGACGACGGTGGACGCCAATACCAAAGGCCAGATCAAAAGCATGATCTTGCAGGCACTCCAGTCCGGCAATCCCCGGGCAGGCGCAACGGCCGCACAAGTCGTAGGGACCATCGGCGCCGTGGAGCTGCCCTTGGGGCAGTGGGACGGCCTGCTAGACGCTCTGCTGCACAACGTGGTGCACACGGGCAACGACGTGGTCCGCGTCTCCACGCTGCAGGCCCTTGGGTACATATGCGAAGACCTCCAGATCCAAATGGGGCCTGGGCAGGAGGTGCCGCAGAAGGAGACCGATATGATCCTTACGGCCATCGTGGATGGGATTCGGAGCGACCGACCGGCTGATGTCCGGCTGGCAGCGGCGACGGCCCTGTGCAACAGCCTGGACTTCTGCCGACGGAACATGGAGAAGGAGGGGGAGCGGAACATGATCATGCAGGTGATATGCGAAGCCACCCAGTGCGAGGACGCGCGGGTGAAGAAGAAGGCGTTCGAGTGCATCGCCGTCGTGGCAAGTCTGTATTACGACAAATTGCAGCCGTACATTACCACCTTGTTCGAGCTGACCCTGACCTGCATCAAAGAGGGGAGCAGCGAGGCCGCCTTCCAGGCCATCGAGTTCTGGAACACGCTCTGCGACGAGGAGGTGGACATCATCAGAGAGATCCAGGAGTACCAGGAGTACGGGGCCCTGGAAACGAGGGCACCAGGGGATCAAGGGCCGCGGCAATGTTTTTACTACGTGCAGAACGCCCTCGCCCACTTGGTCCCCCTGTTGACCGAACTGCTTACCAAGCAGGAGGAGCACCACGACGACGACTCTTGGAACATGGCCATGGCGGGCGGGACTTGCCTAAGCCTTGTCGCCTTGACCGTAGAGGACAAGATTTTGCCCTACGTGGTGCAGTTCGTCGTCAGCAACATATCCGACGCGAACTGGCGCCTGCGCGAGGCCGCCACCATGGCCTTCGGCTCCATCTTGGACGGCCCATCCTCGGGCGCCTTGCAACAAATGGTGTCCGGCGCACTGCCTTACCTGGTCCAAGGCCTCCAGGACGCGCACCCCATGGTCAAGGACACCTCGGCTTGGACCCTGGGGAAGGTCTTCGAGCTCCACTGGCGGTGCGTGCCTCTGGAGCACCTGGGCGAGGTGGTGAAAGCCCTCCTGCACGCCCTGGGGGACCCGGCGGCCAGCGTCTCCAGCAAGGCCTGCTTTGCCGTCTACAACCTGGCCTCGGACAGGGTCGCGGAGGACTACCCGGCAGCCAGTCCCACCACCAACTACCTCTCCCCCTTCTTCCCCCATCTGGTCGAGAAGCTCCTTGGCGTGGCCGAGCGCCCGGACGGCTCCGAGTCAAACCTGCGGGCGGCCGCCTACGAAGCGGTCAACATGCTCGTGACAAGCGCGGCCCCCGACTGCAACGAGCTGATCGGGCAGCAAGTGGTCCCCCTCCTGCTCATGCGTCTGCAACAGACCTTCCAAATGTCCGACCTGACCCTTGAGGCCAAAGAAGAGCTGTGGGGGCTGCAGTCCCTCCTCTGCGGCACTCTCATGACCTGCACGCAGAAGCTGGACCAAAACATCGCCCCGTACGCGGATAAGATGATGGAGTTGCTCATTGAGGTCTTCCGTCGGCACCGTCACGCCTCCGCACACGAGGAAGCCTTCATGGCGGTGGGAGCCCTGGCTGATAAATTGGAAGGTGGGTTCCTCAAGTATATGCCTCATTTCCAAGAGTACCTGTACGCGGGGCTCCGCAACTACGAGGACTCAGCAGTGTGCATCGTGGCAGTTGGGGTAGTAGGTGACTTGAGTCGGGCGCTGGAGAGAAAGTTGGCTCCATTCTGCGACCCGATCGTCGAGATTTTCCTGATGAACCTCCGAAACGTGGATGTTAGTAGGGAGGTGAAGCCTCACATATTGGCGTGCTTCGGAGACATTGCCCTGCAGATTGGCGGGGAGTTCGAGCGATTCTTGCACGTGACGATGACGATCTTGGGCCAGGCCGCCATGACGACCAGCAACTACAATGCCGAGGAGGAGGACATGGTCGAGCACATCAACCACTTGCGCGAGAGCATCCTGGATGCGTACACGGGCATCGTTCAGGGCCTCTCCGCCGACAATAAGCAAGGCTTATTGGTGCAACCGGCGTACTTGCAGCCGCTTGTGGCGCTCTTGATGGCGATAAGTGAGGATCCGCACTCAGACGAGGGAGTTATCAAGAGGACCATTGGCCTGGTGGGGGATCTGGGCAGCAAGCTGGGGGACAAGGTGGCGTCGGCCATTGGATTTAACAACCTGTGGGTGCAACACCTGTACAAGGACATGGATGAGTACGGAGAGGAGACGAAGAAAATCGCGGCATACACTCGCCAAGTATTAGAGCGGTTGGTTGTGAGGTAGGCCGCAAGGAGAGTGTCGCAGCGAAGGAAGGGGAAGGATTTGTTTCGGTTTTGATGCCTGATAGAGATGGAAATAGTCAGAAAGGAGAAGGCAATGGAATAAAGTGTACCAGTACAACTGGAGATGGTGCCATGGGTGGAGGGTGGCACTGGAGCAGGCAAGCTACCTGCTTGGCCTTTCCTTATTGCCTTTTAGCGAGGGTGTCTTCAGGCCAGAAGGCGCTGCTCGCTTGTACCTGGGACGTGAGAGAGAGAGCCTGATAGTATCCTGGCCGTTGTAGACTGGAAAATAGGACGATGGGCGGCCGAGAGGACGACGGGAGATTAGCACCACTCAAATTGCTCTGTACTGGCCTCTAAAGGTTTGGCGTAGCAGGATACGTATGGGGAAGAGCGATGATAGTGCGAAGGGAGGCGAAGAAAGGATATGGTAGCCAAGTTTGCAAGCGTGAGGTGGGGAGGAGGAGGGGAGAGAAGCGCGGCGGTCATGGCTTGGGAAGGGGAGACCCGACTTTGTTGGGGGGGGAAGGGACGGAATGGGGGTCATTTTGTCACTGCGTTAGACGAGAGGCGTAAACAATAGATTGCGATGGGGGGACAGGACTGATGTCATGAAAGCGGAAGGGGAGGGAGGGGCCGAAGGGCTTTTGAGCAAGGACGTGGAGGCGTTGTTGACGCAACGAAGTAAGTGACAATTAAGAGCAGGTGGCCCACAAAGAACACAAGAGTTGCACTCATATGATCGGCCAGCCAACTTTTGTTTTATCGTCTAGACTTCTTTGCACCCAAGTCAATTTTTGAGTCCTCATTTCACACACTGTCGCGCATGTTTCTCTTCTCACGTATATACACACGTACAGCCAGCACACGCATGCATATCCTGCGTTTTTGGGCAAGCAACGGAAAGGACGGCTTTTCTCGCCTATTGGTTCTGTAATACCGAGTTCTCTTTCCCTCATGCTACTGGCAGTCCTGGCATACGAAACCTCGCGACGTGGCAACTGCCCGCCTCCCGTTGTCCTTCACACAGTTGGCGCACACTTCCTGCAGGCAAAGCTGACAAACGTATGACAACCCCAACGACCGCTTAGTACACTGCTTGCATAACTCTGTGTTCGCTTCCTTTGCCTGCTGTTTTTGCTGTTTCTTGTACGTCTTTTTTCTCGGACCCTCCCCACCTTCACCTTTTTTCCAATTTTCCTCATTCGGATTAAACGTTGCGTTCTTCCGCTGTACCGCGGGAGCTTTCACTGCTAGTCTCTGGCATCCCTCTCCGAAGTCGAAGGGATCGGTAGCGGTAAAGGCCTCCCTTTTCTCTCCCTCTTCTAGTTTTTCTACTTCCTCTAAATCCGCTATTTTTCCCACCTCGCCGTCATCTTCGTCCTCCTGAACCACACGAGAAACCGATCGCTTCTTATTCCTCTGTTCGTCTTCCATATCTTTCTTTCCCTTTGAAGCGTCCATCACGCCACGACTTCCAGCTGCTGTCCGGCGCGAGAGCAACTGGTTTAGGAGTCGGCTCTCTTGCAACTCTTTCCTTAAGGAAGCCACCTCCTCGTTTCGCTCACGCAGCAGCCGTCTTTCGTCCATCATCTCACGCTTCTTTTCTCTAGCTTCTTCTTCCATTTTTTCCCTCTCTATGCATGAGCGAGAATAGGCCTCCTCACTTTCCGCATGCAACTTTTTTAAACGCTCAAGTTCCACGCGTAGACAGTGGCCTTCCTCCCGTACCTGTGCCGCCTCATTTAGGCGAAAGGACAGATCTAGATTACGCGCACGTAGTGAGGCAAGTTCAGAGAGAAGCTGTGAAACTTCTTCATCCTTCTTTCGACAATAACTCCGCTCCTTTTCGAAGGCTGCCGTAAGCTCACTCTGCTGGCGTCGCAAATCTTGTAGCAAGGTATTTTGGGCCTGTAGGCTCTCTGACAACTTTTTCACCTGAGCTACTCTGTCGACGATTTCGACTTTTAAGCTTTCCTTTTCTTTGGTCGCAAGACTGAGAGCTTGTCCTAATAGATGAAGCTGCTTTAATGTCGCCTCGCCGTTTACTTGAGATTCCTGAAGCATCTCATGACATCTTTTCAGTCCCGCCATGCATTCAACACGCGCGTTTTCATCGGTTATTCCTTGTGTGACTAGCATATCCATGCGAGAATCAAGCTGCGGGAGGGTCGAGCATGTGAGTGTTTTCAGCTCACGTTGAAGTCCCTGTACCTGTTCGAGATGCTCTGCGGAAACTTTGCTTGAGAAATACGGCGAAGTATGCCGTCCTGAGTTGTAGGTAGGGCTCTCCATCTGGGCTTGTTCTAATTCATGCTGCAGAACCTGAACTTTTGCCTGCATCTTTTCTCGCTCTTGGATTCGCGCTTCATCGCATTGCTTCAATGCAGCCAATCTCACCTCCCGTTCATGCACCATCGCACGTGCGGCAGCCAACTCTTGTTTGAGCACCTCCCATTCATACAATTGAGCTGTTTTGAATAAGCAGGCTACAAGGCTATCGGTCTCGTTGGTGATATCCATCTGAAAGGGTGCTCTCGGTGCTTCGCAGACTTGATGTCCCCCTCCGTCATTTTCCTCGTCATCATTTTCCTTACGCAGAGGCCCCTCCTGACTTTCACCGACATACACGTTTGATTCTTTATATTTTCCAACCTCCATATTGATGCTGTCCGTATCTCGCGCCGTGACTGTTCGAATAAGAGAGACAGGGTGGACAGGAAGGGGTTGGTGAGGGGGGGAGAGGAGGTGAAGGCAAGCCAGTAACGGTCGAGGAAGAATTTTAAATCCGGACTGCTCAACGGCTGGGTCGACGACCGATTTGCTCGAAGCTAGAGCTCTACCTACCCAGATTGTGAAGCGTCGTCCGACTAAATTGTCAGATGCATGCATGATCAATTTGGGATAGTCTAATTTGCAACAGTCGAGTTTCTCATGCGGTCCAGATTGTGGGCTGCTCAAGCATTGCTGTCAACGGTCTCATGTGCTCTATCCGGTTCCGAATCGCGCAGTCTTTCGTACTTGATGTATACCGTTGCAGCGTCTTTATTGTAGATGTAAGACTTCAACTATCCACATTTGCATCCTGAATCACAGTACACTGCAGGAGATTGGAAGGGTTTTCCTGCACGACCATATTGTTGCTCATCCCATTTTGAGGATCGACTTGGCTGTCCAGCCGACAGAGAAAAGCTGTCCTTTTACGGGTTTTCACTGCTTAAAAGATAAATCAATTGTAAAATATAAAGACTTTTATTAATACACTACTCCATGGTCCGCCGGAATACGGACAATAATATAGCCATGTCGAGTCCCATGCAAGAAACAGATGAGACGGAGATAGACGCTGACGAAGAAGGTTATGGATGTTCGCGCATCGAAGAAGTTATGCTGGAGGATGAGTCCGAACGAGACAGGGCAGGTGTCCTCAAGCTATCTCCTAGGAACTCTGCTCCAATTGCGCCTCCTCCCGGGAAAAAAAGGGCAGCTCCACAGCAATCTCGCGCTGCCGGGGGGAGTTCATCTCTGGCTCCAAGCTCCTCATCGGAACATAACAGTTCTCTCGCTGGAAAAAGTGATAACGCTAAGGAAAAGCCCGGTACATCAGCTGTGAGTGCAGAAATGATGCGTGTAGCATTTGCGGGATGGAATGAGGCTGACGTAGGGCCCACGGACTCGCCCGTGGAGGAAGACATAGAGAGCGCAGATGACGTACAGTCCTACCGAAGCAGCTATCCAGACCCTCAGGCTCAAAAACTTCTACTTTCCGGACGCATTAATCAATTAATAGCCATTCTTAACATTGGATTTGGCCTGGTTTATCTATGTTGGCGTGTTTTCCGGTCCATGAATCCGAAACACGACTGGCATGACTGGGCCCCCGTCGGCGCCTACTTTATCGATCCCGAGGATCCGGAGCGTGCGTGGTCCCTCAAAGAGGAGTTCAAGTACAACTGGTTCTGCTGGTTACTATTCGTTGCTGAGATCTTTTTCATGGTCAGCGTTTGGCTGGGTCATGCCAGTCGATGCTTCCCGTCCAAGAGGTAAGGGGAAGAGGTCCACACATGCTCTCCATCGATGTGTTTCAGCAATGAACCTGAAACGTGCCCAATTGACATGATGTTCATACCTGTAGGACGAAGTGCACGATGGATGAGCTCGTGGACATTGACTACGAGCTTTCGGAGCGCACGGCTGTCTGCGTCGTCATTCCCACCCGCGGCGAGTCCTTGAACATCCTCCGCGAGGTAATCCTCAATGCTATGTCCCTTAACCTATGGCCTGGCCTCCTAGACGTCCGGAAAAATGCTCGTTTGGTGGTTGTGGATGACCGTCGACGTGCCGAGGTTTTGTTGCTCATTGCCTTGTGCTATCGATTCGCTGCGCTCTTTTGCAATAACCGCAAGGTATGTGAAGCGGGATCCGCGGCATCGCAATGGTTATGAATTTTAGACGTCTTGATGCGCAGCGAGAGCTGCATTCATACCTGAACTGTGTCTCCAGCCAAACAATGGCTTTTATGAATCCAGTCCCCATTCACGTTTCTTTCTTATCGCGATTTTACTTAGGTGCGCACACAGCTGAAATTGGAGGGCCGCGCAGGCATGAGCCTCGCCGCCTTCTATGACCATTACTTGGCGTGTACAGCGGGATTCGGGCAGACATACGCAGATAGTTTCATTGACATATTCTCCATAGCGGACATGATCCACAAGATGTGCAAGTACGTCCCGGTGGGATGCTGTCTTTTCCCTATCGCGTCATTAGTGAATATACTGCATGCTCACTTGCTTCCCACTTATTGTCCTGGCAGAGACGATTGCATCCCGCCCGAATGGGATGGTCTAGAGCTACCTTCCGGGACTCGGATCGAGCCTAAACAAACACAGACGGACCTGAGCAAAGTACCCCGCTTGCGGGAAGACTTTGCGGACGTGCGAAGCATTCTGACATTAGTGTACTTCTCTAGGCCAAGCAACGGTGCGGCAAATGCAGTTGTTGAGTGTTTGAGTATAATATTCTATCCAGACATGACCTTATGAAAGGAGGAACGAATGTGAACATTGATCCGATAAGCCCTTCCTTCCCAACCACATGCAGAGTTTCCTGCCTCCTGCCCGGTGGCGGGGATGCTCAACAGTCTTCTCTTCCCGGAGGACCCCGCCGATGCCAACATTCTGGGCATGGCCCGCTACATGGTAGTCAATGATCCTCGTCACGCGCTTCAGACCGAGTTCCTTCAGCGCACCATGCCGTACTTCTTCCGTCCCGTCGCCGACACAGAGTACGTGAAGCAGCAACCTTCCAACCCATTCTTCGATGCTCGTGCCATTTGCCTTTACATAAGATTTTTTTATCGACTTTACCCGCGCATTCGTACAGAATGGGCACCGTTGAGTACGAGGAATGCCAAGATGTGGCGTTCGTGCAGGTCGCTCTTCGTGTCAAGAAAGGTAAGCGCAGCCATTCTCCCCGCTTGTTCTGATTGCATCGCGAGGAACCTTACCCGCCCTCTTCACACCCACACCACACGCACACACGCCTCCCACAGCCGACAAGTTTGATACGGATCCCTTGTCCAACCGGGACCTGATCCTGCAGGATATCATAAACATTGGGCGGGACGGTGTGGGAGGAGCCATGGCCAAGAGCAACGGCTGCATGTATCGTATCGACGTCTTGAAGAGCGGCAAAAACGTCCGCGGGCGGAGCGTCGTCTCGGAGGAGGATCCGACGCAACTGCTGGGGAAAGGCCTGGGTTTCTCCACCCTGACGGTACACGATTCTCGAGTGAAGGGGGACGGATCCGGGCTCGGACCTCCATGTCCTCACTCCCAGACGCCCTCTCACTTGCCGAAACTCCCCCCCTCCTACCCCCTCGGTCAACTCACAGCGATGCGAGTGGCTGCCAACCTCCGTGGAGCTCTTCCACCGAGGTTTCCGTTCCGTGTACGTGAACGAGATCGACGAGACCCTCTCCTTGTGCTTCCACGAGACACCGCGCCTGACGGGCCGCGTGGAGGAGGTGTTTGACATCCACTTGAGCGCCACGGAAGTGCTCGTCCGGGACCCGCTGGGCCTGCTTAAAGCCCGTTACACGACCCGGATGCACCGGCTCTTCGTGATGGAGGACCTGTGGCAGGGATTCTTCATGGTACGTAGGCGAGGCGAGGAAGCCAGCGGGGCCTGCCTTCGGGTGCGAGTCTGCCAGACGTCTCAGCACCAAAGCGATTTACATTCTAAGCCTCGCGGCCCCATGTCCCACTCGTACACAGGCTATGGGCATCGAGCTCCTGCTCCTGTGCGCGGTCCTGTACTCGTACCTGTGGAGGACGCCTTTCTACACGCATGGCATTGAAGTGCTCTTCTTCTTCCTCCCCTACTACTTTACCGCCGCCTTGCCCACGGCCGCGGCCCTCAATTGGAAGCGAACCCCTCCTGACCCGGTGAGTGCTGGCCCCCTCCCCCCCACATCCTTGCCTCCCCATGACTCATCTTCTCCTCCCCTACGCGCCTTTCGGCATGCGCAGGCGTTCCGATCCGTCCAGCTCAGCTTCGCCACGGCCTTCGTCCCCTTCGTGGTGTACATCGGCTCTGGGCTCGCCGAGATGTCCCGGGTCGTCTGCAGCCGGTCGGGCCGGCGTCAGTTCAGCGTGGAGGGCTGCCCGACCTGGCCTCTGTACATGACCCTGGTCCTGCTCCTCGCCAGCATGGTCGTCACCTTCATCAATTGGGCGCGCGGGAATTTCCGGCACGCAGGCCTCTGGGTCACCTCCGTGGTGATGCTCGCCTGCGCCATCAGCATGATCCTCCCCACTGCCATGCGCGGCGTCAAGTTCCACGGCATCCCCAGCTTCTACCTCCGGTACGCGGCCCTGGCCGTGGTCCTGGTGGTGGTGGCCTTCTGGCAGGGGGCGGGGGTGGAGGATCCGCGCGCCCCGCCCTCGGCAGCATAGGCGAACAGTTTTCTTATTGTCCTTGGCAAGGGTGCACGGGGACTCTAGGGAAGGGGGGGGTAATCGGCCTGTCGCCTGGGCTAGGAGATTTCAAAGTTAGCATGCAGGAACCAGGAAGAGCTTCTCTTCGTACACATTCCTTTTACTTATTTGCTTTGCGTTTTAATCAATGTATAGAAACGCCTGGCCACAGGGGCACGCAGCACTCCAGGCTTGCACCCATCTAGGCCCTATCACCGGCGGCGCCTCGCTGCTTTCTTCTTCGGGCTGGGGCTTCTCTTGGCGGGTCGCCTCGACCGCTTCTGAGCCCTCCCTCCAGGTGGTCGCCTGCCCCCGCCCCTACCACTGCCTCGGCCTCTCACCCCTGTCTTCGCGCTCCGCCTGCTCGAAGTTGTCGACGGCCTTTTACGCTGCTTTGGGCTCACTTCCTCCTCCTCCTCCTCCTCCTCCTCCTCCTCCTCTTCTTCTTCTTCTTCTTCTTCCCCTTCCCCCTCCTCCTCCTCTTCTTCCCCTTCTTCCTCCTCCTCTTCCTCCTCCTCCTCTTCCTGGCCCTCTTCCTCTTCTTCCCCCTCTTCTTCCTCTTCCTCTTCCTCCTCCTCCTCTTCTTTCT
>Ga0209925_1001309_pt1 | contig 12569 bp, 9 predicted proteins | sample SalPonR2_A_D1_MG_FD_185702 | JGI IMG/M metagenome (GOLD analysis project Ga0209925, IMG submission 185702) | Salt pond soil microbial communities from South San Francisco under conditions of wetland restoration - Salt Pond MetaG R2_A_D1_MG... ...
CGCACAGGCTAGTGACATGAGCGGCTGGCTGTTGATGGGACTTCCCGGCGCAGTATTCTTGCTTGGAGTAAATCAAAGCTGGATAGCAATTGGTTTATTTTTAGGGACAGTTGCCAACTGGTTGCTGGTTGCACCGCGTTTACGGGTTTATACAGGAAAAACAGATTCTTTGACCATTTCATCTTTTTTTGAAGACCGCTTTAAAGATCCCACTGGTTTACTTAGAATCGTTTCTGCAATTATCATTCTGCTGTTTTTTACAATATACGCTTCAAGTGGTTTAGTAGGGGCAGGAAAATTATTTGAATCTATGTTTTCGATCGACTATTCTCTTGCTGTTATCCTGGGGGGCATTGTAATTATTTTGTATACCTTCTTAGGTGGGTTTTTAGCGGTGTGCTGGACCGATTTGTTCCAGGGTAGCCTGATGTTTGTTGCCATAATTATTGTTCCACTGCTTGCTTTTTTTACTCATGGGGGCTTTGAGGGAATCAGTGCGGCTATGATGGAGTCAAACATTTCTACTTCAATTATTCCTGATGGACCGATGCCGTTTTTCGCAATTATCTCCGCAGCTGCCTGGGGTCTGGGATATTTTGGTCAGCCCCATATTCTTTCTCGCTTCATGAGTATTAAATCGGTGAAGGAGATGCCCAAATCGGCTGTTATTGCAATTATCTGGGTTGCTTTCTCGCTCTCTTTCGCTGTTTTCGTCGGGCTGATAGCTATTCCGATGTTCCCAGAAGTAACCGGCGGGGACAGTGAGAAGGTCTTCATTTATATGATTCGCGATCTGTTCAACCCCTGGATTGGTGGAATACTTTTAGCCGCAATTCTTTCTGCTATAATGTCCACCATCGACAGCCAGTTGTTAGTTTCCTCTTCGGCATTGACGGAGGACTTTTATAAAAAAGTGATTAAAAAGGATGCCGGCGAGAAAGAATTGATTATTATTGGCCGTATCAGCGTACTTATCATTTCTCTGATTGCAATGCTTCTGGCACTTAATCCCAATAACAGCATCCTTGGTTTGGTCTCGTATGCATGGGGCGGTTTCGGCGCCGCCTTTGGACCGGTAATATTAGCCTCCCTGTTTTCATCCAAAACAAACTGGAAATCCGCCCTAGCGGGTATGATTACAGGTACATTGGTTTTAGTAATCTGGGAACGCCTTGGGTTCAATGCATATATGTATGAAATTGTACCGGGTTTTATAGCCAATGCTTTGACAATCTGGATTTTAAACCACTTTACTACACCCGATGATGCTGAATATTATGGTACTTTTGTGAGCCAGTACAAACAGGATACTGGAGATGTAGAAGAAGTTATTACCTGAGGTGAAAAAAGCGGCGGCTTAGAGTAAAACATTTGCTCTAAGCCGCCGCTTACTTAATGCTAAGCTGTTGTACGGTTTATTCCTCTGAGTGTTGCATTTCCTGCATCTGCACGTACAGTACAGCCAGACCCTCTGAAAGGTCCTCACGCTTTACAACTACGTGTTCGGGTATCTGAATTTCCGCGGGACTGAAGTTCCAAATTCCGTTAATGCCCGACTCAACCAGAGTATCGGTGACCGATTGAGCAGCCGAAACAGGAACAGTAATTACTGCCAAATGGATGTTCTTGCGTTGTACAATTTTAGAGAGTTCCCGCATGGGGTATACCGGGGTATCGTAGATAAGGGTACCGTGCTTGCTTACATCGGTATCGAAGGCCGCCTCTATTCTAAGCCCGCGAGTCAGAAAGCCCTCATAGCCCATCAAGGCGGTTCCCAGTGAACCTGCACCGACCAGGATCGCTGAGGTGTTCTCATGCCATCCGATGAAAGACCTGATGGACTTGATTAGCTCTTTGATATCATATCCAACTTTAGGTTTACCGACGATTCCTGTAAAAGCCATATCTTTACGTATTTGAATAGGTTTAAGATCAAGCTCCTCCGCTATGTCGGTAGCGGATACGGTGTGCATGCCCTTTATTTGAAAAGATTCAAGAATATTAAGATATCGCGGTAATCTACGCAATGAAGGAAGGGGTATACTGTTCAATTTATGGGTTCCTTTCATTTTCAATTTATCGATAGAAAAAGTTAGTTAACATCTTTTTATACTATCAGACCTCTGCAGTGTTGACAAGTAATTTTATAATGAGGCAGTAATTCGAATTATAGATAGTGCAATGCACTATCTATAATTCGAATGCCTCCAACCGTTTTGATATACAAATTTTTGCTAAGAAAATGAAGCAAATTCTAAATTTGGAAGTCGTAAGACTTTCAAATTTAGGATTGCTCATAATGAGGGTGTATCGCCGTTGTTTTATATGTTAATATATATTCACAATTTTACTACTTATACTGTGAGGAGAGGATTTAAATAAAATGTTATCTACAGAAAAAGCGCTTGAATTTGTTCGTAACAATGTATTTGATACTATCGGTTGTACTGAGCCTGTAGCAATTGCCTATGCCGCTACCGCAGCTTACCAGCACCTTGGAGGAACAATTGAATCGGTTGAAGTATCAATAAGTGTGAATGTCTTTAAGAATGCAATGGCGGTTGGTATCCCCGGTTCAGATAAGAAGGGTATACAGTTTGCGGTAGCCCTAGGCTTGGTTGCCGGTGATTGGAGTAAGCAACTACGGCTGTTTGAAGGGGTTAAACCGGAGCATCTGGAGGAGGCCGGTAAGCTGGCATCAGCCGATTTTATTCCAGTTTCATTAGCAGATGTACCCGAAAAAATCTATATTTATACAAAAGTAAATACTGAGAAGGGCAATGCAGAGGCTGAAATTGTTGGGGCACATGACAATCTTATTTCAATCAAAGTAAACGGGTTTCAGGTTTTTCCACAGGGTGATAATCAGCAGCAGAATGAAAATACCGGTTCCTCTGTAGCAGCTGATCCTTCTGAATTAGAAGGTCTGTCGATGGACGAGCTGGTGAAGGCTGTGCAGGCGATTCCAGAGAAGAAACTGGCCTTTCTTACCGGAGCAGTCGATATTAATGTGGCGGCTGCTGAAATAGGTCTTAAGAATGCTCCGGGCATGGGGTTAGGAGCTGGAATTGACCGCTTGAAGCAGAGAGATATTGTTGGAAATTCTCTTGCAACCAAGGTTGAACAGTATGTAGCCGCCGCCGCTGACAGCCGGATGAGCGGGATGATGGTTCCTATTAAGGGCTGTGGTGGTTCCGGCAACCACGGTATTGCCTTTTTTCTCGGTACCGGCCTTGCATTTCGTGAGTATGAAAAGGAGATGCAGACAAGCTTGGAGCAGACACTGGCCATGGGCCTGCTGCTGGTTAGATACATAAAGGTGTATACCGGTTTGCTTACCCCAACCTGCGGGGTCACCGTCAGTGCAGCCCCCGCAATTGCAGCTTCATTGGTATTTGCTATGGGCGGTTCTCCTGCGCAAATGACCGCAGCTGTAAAACTTGTGCTAGGGAATATTGCAGGAATTCTGTGTGATGGCGCTAAGCACGGCTGTGCACTCAAGGCGGCTACCAGCGCACGCTTTGGAGTTCAATCTGCCTTTTTAGCCTTAGATGGGGTTACAATTCCGGACAGTGACGGCATTGTAGGAACGGATCTTCCGGACAGCATGAATTATCTGCGTAGATTGCAGAATAAAGGTTTGGTCGATGCCGATAAAACAATGCTGGAAATATTGATGGAAAAATCAGAGAGTATTGCGGAATCCCAATAAATACCCCAACGAATATCAGTCGATAGAAGCAGATTTGGGTTCAGTATCGAGTAGGGAGTGAGCTGCACGCTGGAAGGCTGACGAGGCTGGACGGTGCTGGAAGCTTACCAATACCCCTAATCCGCTGTTGACCGCTTCATGGACAAAATTGCTGGTTAATCTTGCATAGATGTCACGGGCAAGTCCAGCTTTATTCTTGGAGTCCGGGGCTTTTAGCAGAAGATGCTGCAGTTCAAAGGTAGAAGAAACAACCTGAATTTGGCGAAGAACTAATGGAAACAGGCGTTTTATTAGTGATAGATACTTCTGACGGTAGCTGTCCGAGTGATTGATGATGCTGGAGAGCTGTGCATGACGGTCTCGGACCATTCGTCCCTGAGGATCTTTTGTTCTGGGTACGAAGCGGGTGAGGGTAGCAATTATTTTGTCCGACTGAAACAGTTTGTAGAGCGAGAAATAAAAGAGAAGCAAGGCCGACATATTTTTCAGAGTCCGGTAATTCTGAACTTCCTCTTCCAGGAACATCAACAGAGCGCTTATTTCCCGGTCAAGTGCATGGCCCGGGTCCTGGGCGGAGACCTGCTGATATGAAAAAGAGTTCATGCGGTTCTCTTCCACTGCTTCCTTGTTCTGCAGCAGGGTGAGGGTTTTTATAATCTGACGCCGGGTTCGGTTTGCCTGACAGGCTGAGAGGTACTCTTTTAATTTCTCACTTTGTTCAGGAGTAAATAATTGAGAGTTATTTGGTATATCTTGAACACCCCTGCCGGGTGAGAATTGTTCGTGTGCCATGGAATGCAAACTATTACCGAACTCCACCAACGCGGTATCTGCAGAAAAATCAGAAGGCAAACTGCGGATAAAAGAGTGCAGCAGCTGGGTAATATAAGGAGAAATGTGAAGCTCTAACGGGATGCTTTGCAGAAGCAAATCATACACAGCTTCAATGTTGGACTGTAAATTGCGGATAAGCTGGAGGATGACTGCCGGTTCGCCCTGCAGAAGGTCAAGGCTTGGATCTTCAGGAATATAGGCACAGTGGGTGAGCTTGAAGGAGCTGGCATCCACATGCTCTTCTTCCGGCATATTACGATTATAATTACCGATGATATCAGTTGAATTAAACTGAGAGGCGTTGAAAGCGCGGTAACGGTTGTGCCACAAAAAGAACCTGTTTCCGTTTGTATATTCATGGGCATAGCGCAGATAGGTAACCGCAGCGATATGTGATGAAGGCTGAGGGTTTGTTACAATCACCACTTTATCGGCCAGACTAAGATACTGTAGATTTTCAGATTCGTCGGCACCCGCCGGTAAGTCCATTACAATCAAATCATATTCAGCCTTAATTTGCTCTATATAGCTCTCCTTCAACGCGGCATAGAGTTCCTCTACGGCTGCTTTTCCCAATTTTGAGGCGGGAAAAAGGAGATCCAAATTATCAAAAACCCTGATGCTGAAATCTGAATAGGGGAGATTGACAGACACGGTGGTAGGCAGGCTATCCAGTTGGCTGTGAGCTATTGAGAGTACTTCGGCAATGTCGGACAGGGGATCAAGGTCAATCAGTGCAACTCTCTGCTGCTTGCGAGCGGCATACAGTGCTAAGTTGGTGGCGGTGGTGGTTTTTCCAACGCCTCCCTTGCCTGAGGCGATTGCAATGGTCATGGACATACTCCTTGTGTAGCATAATTTAGGGAATCTGTACAGTAAATGTAGCTGATCTCAGCAATTCAAAGTTTGGAAGTTCATAAACTTCCAAACTTTGAATTTGCTTCACTTATTTTACAATATTGTGTATTTCTAAACGGATGGAGGCATTCGAATTATAGATAGTGCATTGCACTATCTATAATTCGAATTGCTGAGCTGATCTAAGTGTGTATGAGTGTCGCTTTTGTTCGTAAATGGTCGATCAGGTTGAAAAGTCAGAATTCAGCTCGACACGACAGCTAAACTGTAATAATCTTTTGCTGTGTGTTATATTACACTAACAGAGATTGATTGGAGAGTTTTTAATGCAGTTAGATGAAGCTTCCCTGCGGAATCAGTTACCCTTAGACAGTATTTATACCCATGGTCTTGAAGTAGCCGAGGCATATCAGAATGCACCTGAGTATGTGGCCTTGTACCTCCGAGAGCTGTTGCGAAACAATGGACTACTGAATTCTGAGGATAGGCGGGTCGATGAGTTACGGAAAATAATCAAGGATAATGAAATTCGAGTGGATAAAGGCGAGCAAACCGAGGAGCTGCAGCGCATTCGGGACTTTGTAGAGGAGCGGGATGCAGCTTTAGAGCTGCAGCGAGCCTCGGAAGAGATTAGTTTCCGAAAGCGAATTGAAGAGTACTATCTGCCGAAGCAGCTGATTAGTGCCATCCTTGAAAAGGGAGAAATTCCTACCAGCACAGCCGAACAGTTTGTAGGAATTGGTTTCATCGATATTGCCGATTACACTTTCCTGTCTAAATTTCTAAGTCCAAACGAGAACCAAACTGTTTTAAACGGTCTGTATGCTGCCTTTGATTTTGTGTTGAATCGCCATGGAGGGTATCTGAATAAAATTGAAGGCGATAGCCTGATGTTTCATTTCGGGGGTACCCTGGATCCAAATGTCCATGATATGGATCGAGATCAGCAGGAACGATACATTGCTCGGGAGTTGTTCTATACCTGTGTAGAGATGCAGCGTGTGGCCTTTTTATTCAATCAAGCCAACGACCGTTTTCTTTATAATGAGGAACAGGGAACACGAAGTTCAATAACCAAGGCTTTTGAAATTATCAGAACCCTGCGTACCAGTAATGAGCTTTCTCCGTCAATCAATGCTTTTTTCCAAATTCGGGTAAGAATCGGGGCGAACATAGGAGAGGTAACCGTAGGGAATTTTGGTCCGGAAGGTGCTAAACAGTGGGATGTAATCGGAGTTCCAGTAATTAAAGCCAAACGTATGGAGTCAACCGCTCCGGTGGGCGGGTTTCGTATTTCAGAGGGCTTTTATGATATACTCAAGCAGAACGGAACTGTTGACGAGTACTACAAACGCTTCAAGCGTGAGGCAGAAGCGTTATTCGGTAGCTTTAAGCATATCACCATGGACGAGCTTTTCAAATTCGGAAAGGTCACCCTAAAGGATAAACATAATGCCATGTTCAACACCTATAGTGTGCAGGTAAATCCCGGTCTTCCTGAAGCCATCATGAATCAGGTAGACTTATTAATTAATAAGGGGAAGGAAGGAGCTCAGCGGATACTCGATATGCTTAAGTACTATCGGGGAAACCGGTTTGTGATCAATGGACTTGAGTCCGTTTTTACTCGACGTGGTATTTATATACGAAAGCACGAGCTTTTGAAGATGATTCTGCCTAGTTTGTATGAACGTGTTCTAAACGAATACAGAGGCGACACCGAGGCTGCTCATAAGGCTATTTTCAACAACTACAGTATCTATAATCTGTTCGAGTTGCTCGGAAGGGTACAGGATACTGTCAAGGTTGACCAACTGCCGGAGCGTCCCGATTTTGATTTTAACAGCTACGAGCAGCATATGGACAGCATACGGGAGTGGATGGAGTATGAGAACACATATCGAGAAAAACGGGTCTATCAACGGACTTATTTTTACAACTTCATATTTCCAATGATGTTTTATTCAATTCAGGCATGCATTTTCGAATTTCAGCAGCAGGCTGCCGAGTTGACCGAGCTTAGCGAGGCCGATGTCTCGTAAGCCCTGCCATTTTGCGAAACATTTTAATTAAACGTGCTACTTCGCTTTCAGACAAACCCGAACGGCTGAATATATCTTTGAAAAACCTTCCTACCTCATCCTTCTCATTCTGCTTAAAAAAGCCGATCTCATCAAAAGAATCGGTGACAATTTGACTCAGCCCTGATAACCTCTGTTGATCAACGGACTGAAATATCTGCCTCGGCGGGCTGTATTCACGGAATAGAGCATAGGTGATAATCTGCACCGCATGGGAAAGATTAAGAGAGGGAAACTGTTCAGATGATGGTATATGTACCGCAACATTACAGGCGGACAGCTCTTTATCGGTTAGTCCGTCGGATTCACGCCCAAAAACCAGTGAGACGGTACCTGATTGCATTTGTGAAACGTGCTCCGCCAGCTGTTCCGGCAGTAAGGAAAAATATTTTCGGTATTTTCCACGGCGCCGAGTAATACCGGCACCGAGTATACTGTCTGCCAAGGCTTCTGGCAGGCTAGATAGGAACATTGCCTTATCAAACAGCTGCTGAGCGCGCAACCCAAAAGTTCTTACCTGATCGAGATTGAAATAATCCGGAGTCCGACCCACAATCACTAATCGTGAAAACCCCATGGTTTTCATTGCCCGGCAGACTGCCCCAACATTGCCGGAAGTCTCCGGTTCTACCAATACTACTTGAAAGCGATCCAATTCCAATTCCATTTTTCTTGACATTACTTCTCTCTAAAGGGTACAATGTGTAAGGTTGTTTATTATATTGAACGAGATTGTACCTGTCAAATGGATGGAAGCGTAAAATACAGAAGCGATAAGATTGAACGGGCGCCCTTTCAAATTGGGCGCAATATTCAAGAAATCCGGCGAAAGCTCAACATGACCCTCGGCCACCTCTCGGCTCGAAGTGGAGTTTCAAAGGCGATGCTCTCACAGATTGAAACTGATAAGGTTAATCCCACGGTTGTAACTCTGTGGAAAATTGCCAATGGACTGAATGTCGACATCGATGTGCTGCTAAAGGGCAGCGATGATATCGAAAAAAAGTTCAATGTCAGCCGAAAAGATGATATTACCACGATTGATGCCGAGGAGGGGCGGGTTCACATCCGGGTTCTCTCACCATTCTCCATGGTCGAAGACCTCGAGATGTACCTGCTGACCATCGATAGCGGTGGGAAACTGGTATCCGAACCTCATTTTCCGCAGACCGAGGAGTTTCTGAGTGTTATTGAAGGAACCGTCGAAGTACAGGCGGGTGCGAACAACACTCAAATTTCCACCGGAGATTTTATCAATTACCACTGTGATGTAGACCATGCAATCTATAATAAGTCCGATAAGGCGGCGGTGCTACATATGATTGTTCGTTTTAATAAACAAGGTTAGTTACAGTTTAACTAATTTTAATAACTTAGTAACTTAAATAAAAGGGTTGTCTGAACGTACACAGAGAACCCTTTTTTAAGTTTTAGTCGGCAGTTTTTAGTCACCAGAGAGAGGAGGAACATCTAAAAAACTTACTTCTGCCTCATAGTCGACTCCGGGAACCTGAAAACCGTGAATACGGAGGAAGTCGCTGCGGAAGCCTTCCATATCGCCAAGGCTGTCAAGGTTTTCTTCATTTACCTTCTCCCAGCGCTGTTCAACTTCCTGCTGAATTTCGGGTTTCATTTCAAAATCGTCAAGTCGAATGCGACCAGCCGTGTCGGTAGGTACTTCCAATTCGCTGTACAGGCGCCTGCGGTAGAGACGGATCATCTGTTCAATGCACCCTTCATGCAGTTCTTGGTTTTTCATAACCGAAAACAATAAGGAAATATAGAGGGGTACCGCCGGAATTACCGCACTGGCACGGGTAACTACCGCTTTGTTAATCGACACGTACGCCGCCCCATTGACCTTCTTAAGCTGAGAGTTAAGATGATGCGCGGTATTCTCTAGGTGCTCCTTCGCTTTTCCAATCGTACCGGATCGATAAATTGGATGGGTTATCTCGGGACCGATGTAGGAGTAAGCGACGGTTTGAAAGTTTTGATCTATCAGTTCATTCTGCTGCAGGTAATCCACCCACAACTGCCAATCTTCTCCGCCCATAACCTTTACGGTGGAATCGACCTCAGCCTGGGTTGCCGGTTCAAGGCTTACTGCCGAAATTGCACCGGTCATAAAATCAACCGAACGGGTAGTGTAGGTTTTGTCGAGCGGCTTAAGTGTAGAACGGTATACCTCGCCGGTATCAGGATCGGGTCGAACTCCCGAGGCAAGGCTGTATACCAGCAGATCAACCTTCCTGCCTCTTTCCTTTAGCAGGGCACCGATTTTCTCGCGAGTTTCATGGGAAAAGGCATCGGCATTATAACTGAAAGAGGCAAGCCCTTCCTTTTCGGCCAGCTTGTCAAAAGCGCGGGTGTTGTACCATCCGGCGGTTGCCGGACGCTTATCGCTGGGTTCTCTCTCGAAGGATACACTGATGGTTTCCGCACCATATCCGAAGGCTCCTACTATTCTAGAGGCTAAACCGTATCCGGTGGAACCTCCGATTACCAAAACAGTTTTTGGTCCCTGGCTGCTGCGCCGGCCGGTTTTTTCGGCCTGGGCCGTTGGCGGAGCTGTATCAGAAGAGGGAGTAGCGGAAAAATCAATCCTTTCAATAAAGTCTTTCTGCAGCTGCACCTCGCGAGCGCAGCCGGCTGGGTGGGCATTCATGCAGATGCCGCCGCGAATTTTTGGTGATATCATTAATTCCTTCCTTCTACTTTTGTTGCGATGTATCTACCAGACAAAGCCATTCGGCTTCGGCTGCTAGTTCTTCTCCTACAAAGGCCTTTCCTTTCTGTTTAAGGGTTCTGGAGGTCACTCTGAGGTTCTCTATTTCGAATCGAACTTCATCATTTGGTTTTACCTGGCGCCGGAACTTTGCCTTTTCTACGGTAGCCAGAAAGAACAGGGCCTCCCCAAGGGTTCCCTGGGCATTTACTCCGGCTCCGCCGCACTGGGCCATTGATTCTATCAGCAGCACCCCGGGAACAACCGGATATCCGGGAAAATGGCCTGCAAAAAAGACCATATCTTCGCTGAACAGCTTTTTTCCCACAATTCGTTCAGCGTCGTATGATTCAAGCGAATCTACCAGCAGAAAGGGTTCACGATGGGGAATATACTTCTCTATTTCGCTCATGTAGAAAACTCCTTAATCAGGATTACCCCATTATGGCCGCCAAAACCGAGGGAGTTTGATATTACCGCTCGAACTTTGGCATCTATGCCCTTGTGAGGCACATAATCCAGATCGCACTTTTCATCAGGTTCTTCGAGGTTTATAGTAGCAGGAATAAAACTGTCACGGATAGCCAATACTCCGACTATTGCTTCAATTCCACCGGCGGCACCCACCATATGTCCGGTCATAGACTTAGTAGAAGAGACTTTTACTTTATAGGCATGGTCTCCGAAGGTTGTCTTTATAGCAGCGGTCTCAATCGGATCGTTGGTTGGAGTACTGGTGCCGTGGGCATTGATGTAATCAATATCTTCGGGCTGCATACCTGCATCGTTAAGGGCCATCTTCATGGCCCTGGCTGCTCCATTGCCCTCCGGGTCCGGTGCGGTCAAGTGGTATGCATCACAGGTGGTACCATAGCCGGCAACTTCAGCCAGAATGTTCGCACCGCGGCTCTTTGCATGTTCAAGCTCTTCAAGCACAAGGATGCCTGCTCCTTCCGCAATTACAAAGCCGTCACGGTTCTTGTCGAAGGGGCGGCTGGCAGTTTCCGGAGTGTCATTGTACTGAGTTGAAAGTGCCTTTAGGGCGGTAAACCCGGATACACCTAAGCCTGTTATACAGCCCTCTGTACCGCCGGTAACCATTACATCAGTTTGCCCGTATTGAATAGCGCGCATAGCCTGCCCGATAGCATCGGTTCCGGAGGCGCAGGCGGTGACTACTGTGTAACAGGGGCCGTGGAAACCGTATTTAATTGCAATATGACCGGGACCTTCATTGCTGATAATCTTAGGAATGGTCATGGGCGGAACCCGGCGGGGTCCTTTATCGAATAGGGTTCGATGTCCCTCTTCAATTATTTCAAATCCTCCGATTCCATTTCCTAAAATTACCCCAGCACGCTCGGAGTTGACTTTTTCAGCCTCAAGGCCTGACTGCTGCATGGCCTGCACCGCCGCGACGACTGCATACTGGCTAAACAGTGCCATTTTACGGGCATCTTTTTTATCAATAAAATCGCCGGGGTTAAAATCGCGCACTTCCCCGGCAATTTTGGAGGAATACTCCGTGGGATCAAGGCGGGTGAGGGGGCCAATGCCCGATTTGCCCGCTTTGATGTTGTTCCAAAACTCATCTATAGTATTTCCCAGGGGAGTAACCGCCCCTGTACCGGTTATTACTACTCTTCTATTCATTGTTATCTCCTGTTGATATCTTACCTTTATATCTTACATTGCAAGTCCGCCGTCGACAACCAGCGTCTGGCCGGTAATGTAGGCGGCGTCATCTGAGGCTAAAAAGAGAACTGCAGAGGCTACCTCGGCGGGTTTTCCCGTTCGACCTAAAGGTATTTGCTCAGAAAGGGCGGTCCGTGCCTCTTCATTTAATTTCTCAGTCATAGAGGTCTCGATGTACCCGGGAGCAACTGCATTTACCCGGATTCCCCTGGAGGCAACTTCCCGGGCCAGGCTTTTGGTAAAACCGAGCAGGCCGGCCTTCGAAGCACTGTAATTGGCCTGCCCTGCATTTCCCATAATTCCGACCACCGAACTAATATTGATGATGCTTCCACTGCGCGCTTTCAACATTGGACGTATTACCTTCTTACAGGCGGTATATACAGAAGAGAGATTCGTGTGCAGAACCGCATCCCAATCATCGTCTTTCATACGCATTAACAATCCGTCACGGGTTATGCCGGCGTTATTTATCAGCACATCAATTCCATCTTCCTCTTTCAAAATCGAGTCAAGTACTTCTTCTAAGGCGGGGCGATCGGTAATATCGGCAGCGTGCCAGGTATATGCGCCGCCGGCGGCTTTTGCCTTTTCCTGTAATTCCGCAGCGCGGCTGCTTTCAGAGCGGCTAAGGGCATGTACCCGCGCGCTAGCCTCAACA